>Ga0315290_10000090_pt1 | contig 49534 bp, 31 predicted proteins | sample YL17G12_0_MG_FD_203627 | JGI IMG/M metagenome (GOLD analysis project Ga0315290, IMG submission 203627) | Sediment microbial communities from Yellowstone Lake, YNP, Wyoming, USA - YL17G12_0 | ecosystem: Environmental > Aquatic > Freshwater > Lake > Sediment | place: USA: Wyoming | collected... | reverse complement strand
CCACTTTCATTGGCGAACAGCCAAACCCTTGGGAGCTTCTCCACCCCCAGGATGTGATGAGCCGACATCGAGGTGCCAAACCGCTCCGCCGCTATGGACGCTCGGGAGCGATAAGCCTGTTATCCCCGGAGTACCTTTTGTCTGATGAGCGATGGCCCTTCCATTCGGAACCACCGGATCACTAAGCCCGACTTTCGTCTCTGCTCGACTTATAAGTCTCGCAGTCAAGCACCCTTCTACCTTTGCGCTCAAAAGCCTGATTGCCAACCAGGCTGAGGGTACCTTGGGACTCCTCCGTTACTCTTTTGGAGGAGACCGCCCCAGTCAAACTGCCCAACTGACATTGTCCTCCGCCCGGATGAACGGGAATCGGAGTTAGAACTAAAGCATACCCAGGGTGGTATTTCAAGGACGGCTCCGCCGGAACTAGCGTCCCGGCCTCAACGCCTCCCACCTATCCTACACAAGATATACCACAGCCCAATATCAGCCTACAGTAAAGGTTCACGGGGTCTTTCCGTCTCGCTGCGGGTACGTGGCATCTTCACCACGGCTACAATTTCACCGGGTCACTGGTTGAGACAGTGCTTCTGTCGTTACGCCATTCATGCAGGTCGGAACTTACCCGACAAGGAACTTCGCTACCTTAGGACCGTCATAGTTACGGCCGCCGTTTACCGGGGCTTCGGTTGCGAGCTTCGCTCTTGCGAGCTAACCCTCTTCCTTAACCTACCGGCACCGGGCAGGCGTCAGACTCTATACATCCTCTTGCGAGTTGGCAGAGTCCTGTGTTTTTGATAAACAGTCGCAGAAGCCGATTTACTGTGGCCCCCGGGGGCAACGATTGCTCACCACCCCCAAGGGCACCCCTTATCGCGAACTTACGGGGTCATTTTGCAGAGTTCCTTAACCAGTGTTCTCCCGAGCGCCTTAGACTACTCGTCTCGCCTACCTGTGTCAGTTTTAGTACGGTCGCTGAGGCTTCAACCCATAGAAGCTTTTCTTGAGCGTCGTTCGGATGACGTCCGGAACATAAGCGCCGTTAACCCGCTCTTGGGGTCTGGTGCTGCGGATTTACCTGCAGCGACCCCGCCAGAAGGCCAGGGACATTTCTAATCGTCCCCTCACCCTAGCAACGCTGTCCCTCCTTAGGTCCACCTCGGCGGCGCAGGAATATTGACCTGCTGTCCATCGTCTACGCCTTTCGGCCTCGACTAAGGTACCGGCTAACCCTGGGCGGAATTACCTTCCCCAGGAAACCTTAGGCTTTCGGCGAGCAGGATTCTCACCTGCTTTATCGTTACTCATTCCGGCATAATCACCTGTGGACCCCAACATCGCTCCTTACGGTACGACTCGTATCTGATCCACAGCGCTCTCCTACCAATCCGCTTGCGCGGATTCCACTGCTTCGGTGCAAAGCTTACTCCCGATCATTATCGGCGCAGGGTTGCTCGACCAGTAAGCTGTTACGCACTTTTTAAATGGTGGCTGCTTCTAAGCCAACATCCTGGCTGTCTCTGCAACCCAACTTCCTTTGTGACTAAGCTTTGCTTCGGGACCTTAGCAGGTGATCTGGGTTGTTTCCCTCTCGACCCTGGAGCTTATCCCCCAGGGACTGACTCCCGAGATAGTCGCGACCGGTATTCGGAGTTTGGTTCAGCAGGGTAGCCCGGGAAGGCCCCCAAGCCGATTCAGTATCTCTACCCCCGGTGCGTAGTTGCTCGAGGCTAGCCCTAAAGCTATTTCGGAGAGAACCAGCTATCTCTGCGTTTGATTAGACTTTCACTCCTCCCCACAAGTCATCCCCTCGGTTTTCAACCCAAGTGGGTTCGGTCCTCCACGCGGTATAACCCGCGCTTCAACCTGCTCATGGGTAGTTCACGCAGTTTCGGGTCTACCACCAACGACCTGCCTTATTCAGGCAACGCCCTGTTCAGACTCGGTTTCCCTGTGGCTCCGGCCCTGAAGGCCTTAACCGAGCCGTTGACGGTAACTCGCCGGATCATTATGCAAAAGGCACGCCGTCACACGTTGCCCAGGCAAGCCTGGGCCATAGTGCTCCGACCGCTTGTAGGCACATGGTTTCAGGTTCTACTTTCACTCCCCTAACAGGGGTTCTTTTCACCTTTCGGTCGCCCTACTCAGTTCACTATCGGTCGTCAGGGAGTATTTAGCCTTACGGGATGGTCCCCGTGGATTCAGTCGGGATTTCACGTGGCCCGACCTACTCAGGTACCTTCCGGGAGAGAACGCCGTTTTCGCGTACGGGACTGTCACCCTCTATGGTCCACCTTTCCAGGCGAGTTCCACTAACGGGTCCCTTTATCACTCCCATGGGGAAGGCCCTACAACCCCGCAGAGAGAATCTCCGCGGTTTGGGCAATCCTTCCTTTTCGCTCGCCGCTACTAGGGAAATCGAGGTTTCTTTCTTTTCCTGCGGGTACTGAGATGTTTCAGTTCTCCGCGTTGGCGAACGTACACCTATGGATTCAGTGTACGACGGTTCGGGAATCCCGGGATCAACGCTCGCTTGACAGCTACCCCAGGCTTATCGCAGCCTGCCACGCCCTTCTACGCCTCCTGACGCCAAGACATCCCCCATGCGCCCTTAATAGCTTGACCACATGGACCCAAGACTCCCACCCCCGCCGGGCGGCCTTCCGAGAAGACCACCCGGCCATGGGAACACCGGACCCCGTGACCCGCTACCGGGTCCGAGCCGCGGCCACAAAAGCCGTTTCTCGGACCCAAGTAACGATAATGCTCTTCCTCCGGTCGTCTTCGATCGCTTGCGCAATCCAGCCGACGACCTTCGGTATCGCCAAAGCGCATTCGACATCCAGACGAGCCGCCCTTGCGGAACGACATCGCCTGGGCCGTCGAACGAGATGCCACTTAAGCCAACAGCCAAATTGTCAAAGATCCTGAGTGCCCAGCCCCAAGGGGCCGAGACACCCTCCTGTCCAGCAGACAGGGCCTGTCAAATAGACAGGGGTCGAATTCCTTTCCCATTCCCTCCGGCAAACGGGATTCGGAACCCGTCCCCTGTCCATCTCTCTAACTCGGCTCATCCGCGCCAGGGCAGAACGGCAAGTATACCAACCTGGCCGATCCCTGTCAAAGCCCTGCCGGGGAGGAACCGAATTTCTTTTGCCATCGATCGCCCCCTTCGGTGATTCGCTGCCACGACGCCAAATCCGCGGCATCCGCCCCACCAAGGTATCTTAGCGGGTTGACCGCCTAACGCAAGGGCCCCGGCCCAAGTTCTCTCGCCTCTTGTTCTCTACGGCATCCGCAGAAGCTTGGATCACCCTCTCTGAATCCCCCGCAACTGGGGGATAAGGACGGGTGAATCTCCCCGCCCGAGGGGACGAAAGCACTGTTTCGACCCCCACTAAATAGGGTATATCATCCCTGTCCTGCTCCTGCGGGGCATTGTATTCATGATCGGCTCCCTCGGCAAGGCCTCTGGAGGTTTCCTGACGGACACACCCCTCCAGTGGTAGTACCCCCCAAAGGAATGTCTAACGCGGAACGGTGTCAAGCCTGCCCGATCACTGCCCGGGCACGGTTCGGGGCTGGCCGTTGTCGGTTGGCCCCAAGGAGAGGATGTAGGGGACCGCTTTCTTGGCCCACTCGTTGGGGCTGAGATAGGCCGAGGCGTTCTCGCCGAAGCAGACGCGGAGCATGTCGGTGTCGATGATTCCTGGATTCAGGGGCACCGCGGCCATGCCTTTGGGGAGCTCTTCGGCCAGGGCGGCGGTCAGGCCCTCGATGGCCCACTTCGTGGCGCAATAGGGGGCGACTCCGGCCGCGACGGACCGGCCCCAGTAGGAGCTGAAGTTGACGATCACCCCCTGACGGCGCCGGACCATGGCGGGCACGAAATGTCGGATGACGTTGGCCACGCCCTTGAGGTTCACGTCGATGACGCGGGAGAACTCGTCGGCGGGAACTTCCCAGAGGGCGGCGTTGTGGTTGATCGTGGCGGCGTTGTTGACGAGGAGGTCCGGCGGCCCGCCAGCGGCCAGGACCACGCTGGCCCACTGCCGGACCTCCTCGTCGCGGCTGACGTCGACCTTCGCAAAGTGGCTGGGCGGGCCGAAGCGTTTGCGAAGCTGCTCGATGGCCTCCGCCGACCTGGCACAACCCATGACGGCGTGGCCGGCGGCAATGAATCGTTCGGTCATTGCGCGGCCCAGTCCTCGGCTGACGCCGGTCAGCACGATCTGCTTCATGACGCCAAGCCCTCAGCTCGACCACGCCCCTGGTACATCTTCCGCTCGGTGATGATTCTGTCCAGGAAGACATCATATTCGAGCATGGGGACCTCGGGGAGCAGTTGGCACTCGAAGGCAACGCCGACCGCCAGGGCATCGGGGCGGAGCTGGCGCAGCAGCCTGTCGTAGTAGCCTTTGCCGTGTCCGAGCCGGCCGCCGCGGCGGTCGAAGGCCACGCCGGGAACCATGACCAGATCGAGCTGGTCGGGCCGGACGTGCCTCGATGGCACGCTCCGCAGCTCCCGGCGCGGCTCGCGGATGCCGAAGGTGCCGACCTCCAACTCCTCCAGGCTCTCCAGGCGGAACAGGTCCAGCTCGTCGCCCGCACAGCACGGCACCACCACGTGCTTTCCTTCGCCGAGGGCCGCCGCCACCAGGGGCTGGGTGCGGACCTCGCTCCGCACGTGGACGTAGAGCATGACCGTGCGGGCTGCCGCATACTCCGGCAGCGCGGCAAACCGCTCGCAGATCACCCGGCTGGCCTCGTCCTTGTTCGGCTCCGCCTGGCGAGCGGCCAGGGCCTGGCAGCGAAACGCGGTCTTCAATTCTCGGAGATCGCAGTCCGGCCGCATTTCCTGGTGTCCTACTGCCTTGCGTACGTCCCGGCTGCCCTGGTGTCGCAGCAACCATGGGTCGCAGCAACTATGGTACGTGTCATCGGCCCGGACACACAAGGTGCAGGGCCGGACGACAGGAACGACCTTGGCGACCTGCGACTGCACCCCTTTGCAGCGGGGGCACCCACGGAAGTGCTGCTTGACATGGAGGACCGACGATGTGCATGATGGTGATGCTTGAGGTACCGGAATGTGGCCTGGCTTGGTTGGCGTGGGCCCACCGATCCGGCCGCCATCAGGCTTGCTGGAATGCCCTCGGTCGGGGGCGGGAGCAGGATGCGCCGTTTGGTCCCCGGCTTTTGCCTGGCTACGCGGAGGACAGCGCATGGGCGTACGCGACTTTCTTTTCGGCAGCACCTCCAATTCCGCCCGGAAGCTCCAGGACTCCTTCCGCAGGATCGAGCAGATTGCCCTGGAAGAATGGGTGCCGACACTCAGTCCGCACGGCGAGTCGCACGCGGGGTATCCGCACACGCGGAGCGTCGAGCGGGAGATCGACAAGCTGCTCGATCCGATCCTGAGGCCCGGCGGCGACGGGGCCGGGCTCAGCGAGACCGAGGCCTACGTCCTGCTGGCCGCGGTGCAGCTCCACGACATCGGACGCGCGAAGGGCCCCCAGGAGCACGGGAAGACCAGCGCCCAGATCATCAACAACTACGGAGTTCAACTGGGTCTGGTCTCCGATAAGCACTTGATCTGGTGCGTGGCGAAGCTGTGCGAGTGCCACGATCTTCGTGAAGACAAGATCAAAGGCCGGTTGGAAGAGGTCCGCAGGCGCCAATTGACCATCGAAGGTCACGGCGGTGTTCGGTCGGCGGCGCTGGCGGCGGTGCTCATCCTCGGCGACGAGATGGACGAGTCGTACCTCCGCGCGACGCCAGGCTATCTCGGGCGGGAGCAGGCGAAAGACCCGGTGCTGCAGCTCGCTCGCGAGCTGCAAGCGGGTCGGCTCCGGCGGAGGATCGCCTCGACCGAGGCCGACGCCATCGGAGCGTGCCTCGTCTCCGTCGTCGGCGTGGATCATGGTACGGCGAATCGCAGCGGCGACGGGAAGATCCGCGCGGCAGCCAAGGCTTTGGACGAGAGCGACGATGACACGAACACTCTGGTTGCGGGGCTTGTGGAGCGTGTGGCGATTATTCAAAGCCTCGGCGCGCTGTACTGCGAGGCGGAGAAGCTCTGTCAAGGCTGGCCGACGCTCGAAGGGGCCGGCTGGCCTGGTGTCGAAAAGCCCGTGCAGGACCACATCAAGAAGACCAGGGGCCACATCAAGAAGATGAGTCGCCCCATCGAGACTCTGATGGAGGATCTCAAGACCGCGTTGACCGGCGAATACAAGGCGATCCGTTCGGAAAACAAGAACGTCTACGGCCTCGCCATCCTCTGTGGTCTGCTGAAGGAATTGCGAAAGAAGAACGAAAAGCTGGAGGCGCTCCGGGACTTCTTGCGCCCCCTGGGGCTCAACTACCAGGAGTGGCTCCTCGAGTTCGAAGGGGTCCTGCGCGATGCCGACTGGAAGGAGCAGTACGAACCCGGTCTGAATCGGATCGAGATCCAGTCGGTTGGCCAGGCCATGGAGGTGTTGGCCAATCGAATCTTCGGGCGGACGGAGTTTTCTTATGCCGAATTGACGGCCGAGGCGCGGGTGACGAGCGTGGACGTGGTGAGAAGGATCGTGCGCCGTCTGGCCCTGTGGCAGGGGGACGTGCAGACGAAGAAGACGAAGAAAGCGAAGAAGAGGAAAAAGATGGCGAAGAGGACGAAGAACGAGAAGTGTTCCCTGATCCTCGAGCCGAACGGCTGGTTGCTGCTAAAGGGCAATCCGACGGCGCTCGTCGACACCATGAAGTAAGGCTGACGGCCATGAAAGCATCGACGCTCTTGCGAAAGGTCCAATTTGGCATGCGGGAATTCGAGGACCTCCTCGACCGCGACGAGGAAGACCAGCCCGGGATCCTCGAGCCAGGACTGGGAGACGGCCGCGTGGTTCTGATCCTCGGTCCGCCGGGTTCGGGGAAGTCCACTTTGGCCCTGCAGATGGCTTGGGGTATCAACCTCATTGGTGCCAGGAAGAAGACCACCGCCCGCGGAAAGGACGTCTGCCGGGGACAGCCGGCCCATTGCCTTTACTTTGCCCTGGAACAGGAGGCCAGGGATCTACGGAAGCTCGCCCGCGGTCTCAAGTGGGGTAATGAAGAAGAGGTGGACGGCAGGATCCGGGACATAAAGATCTCCCCTAAAGAGCGGCTTTCGACGGCTCACGATGGGCGCGCCGGCAGTCGGTCTGCCGGATGGTTTGGGCAGGTCTGCGGCCAGGACAAGGGCCACTCCCAGGGCGGCTTGATTCTCGTTCCCAAGGTGACGCCGCGAAGTCTGACCGATCGGTCCGCCGGGCCCGAAGACCTGTTCGCACGTCGGCTGCAAGACGTGCACGACCTGTTGGACGGGTACCTGCGCTGCCGGGCGGGAGACGGAGTGCCGGAGCCCCGCTGCTATTACGACCCCGAGCCTGCCAAGCGCCCGACGTGCAACAAAGGAGGCGATGTTTGTCCTCCGCTGGGTCTGGTGGTGATCGACTCCTTGAACGTCTTCGGCGACCAGGAGCTTACCCGGGGGCAGATCTTCGCCTTGTGCGACCTGTTCGTCCGGCACGGTACGATCGGCGTGATCATTGGCGAGGAGTACTCCAGCGATCACGACTCCGACTCAGGCGCGCGCTACCATCCTGCCGAGTACGTCGCGGACGTGGTGATCCGTCTGGCGAGCCATCGGGATCAAGGCCACCTCGTGAGCACGTTGCAGATCGTCAAGTCGCGTTATCAGGCGCAGGTGCTCGGCAGGCATCCCTACAAGATCGCGCAGTACGACATCCTCGGGACCGGCAGGGGCAGCAGTAGCGGGGACCGAAGCGGGTTCTGCGTCTTCCGATCGCTCCACCGGCAACTGTCCAAGCACATCACGCCGCAGCAGTGGAGTCGAACCCTCTCCCTAGGCTCGCCGGCAATCAATGAGCGGCTGCCAAAATGGATCACCGGGGGGTCGCCGGGCGACGCGACCAAGTCGGGCGAGTCGAAGGCCGAGACACGGCCCCAGGCCCCCATCCTGGCGATGGTCGGGGATTTCGGGGCCTACAAGTCGGCGATCGGCATCAATTTCCTTCTGGCCGGATTGGGCAAGACGAAGGGGGAGGGGGAGAATGGGCTCCTGTTGTCCCTCCAGGAGTCGGTGACCCCCGATATCAGGCAGGTGCCCGCGTTTGAGGAAAACAAAGATGTCCGCGACAGAATTCAGGCACAAGAGCACGGCGCTCACGGGAGAGCCAAGCCGCGTACCACAGGAAAGTCCGACTCTCCGCCGACCGTTCCTGAGGGGGGGAAGAAGATCATTCGTCGCTCGTTCCTCTACGGTAAGGGGAAGCAGCAGCGTGAATTGAGTGTTCTCAGTTTCCGCCCGGGCTACCTGCTGGCCGAGGAATTCGTGGAGGCCACGATCGCCGAGATTGGGCGGCTCACGGACGGAGGACGATTCCTCCTCCGGGTGGTTCTTGACGACATGTCCGAAATCCCGGCGAGGTTCCCCCTTCTGGCCAAGAGCGAGACGGCCGGTCGCATCTTCCTCCCAACGCTGGTCGATGTGATCCGCGGGAAGGGGCCCATTCCGATTCTCATTACCGGCGGCACGGGACAGGCCTCAGAACCGGAGGCCAATCTCGAGATGGTGGCCGACGTGGTGCTCAAGTCGGCCCGAAAATCGTTGTACGGGAGGGACACGATCGTCCTGACCGTCTCTGCCCACGGCCTCACCGAGCCCCAACAACAGGGCGCCCCGCTGGAGCTGTCGGGCAGGGCCGAAGACAACACCCTTCTGGTCGACAAGGAGCGTCTTCAGGGCCTGATCGGCCTGGAGGGCGACTCGCCGCGCCGGGCGGATCTCGGCCTGTCCCTCTACGTGGAGACGCAGAACCAGCTCGAAGAAGCGGAGCGCCTGGAATGGTGTGCCAAGGCCCTCTTGGGCCAGGAGGCCCGCGTCAAGTACTTTTCGCCCCGCATTGCCGAGCCCCTCTACGAGGCCTGGCACATGTGGCAGGACCTCCCGCTGCGCAACACGGAAGTCCTCATGTTCGACGAGTTCTGCCTGGAACTGCTCAAGGGAGGGGGAGAGGCAACCGGCAAGGGCTTGGCGTCCCTGGATAAGCCCTTGGAGCAGGACCGCATATCATTCCCTCCCCCAGTCCACAGACTGTTCCGCAGCGGCCTGCTTGACAAGAACGGCCACTGCTTCGGTCTCCCCTATTTCTCGAACGTGCTTCTGCTGGCCTGGAACGAAGACTCTGTTGGGACCGAGCCCTCTTGGCTGCGGAGCAATACGACAGTACCCCAAGCATCCCGGGCGCTGTGGAAGGCACTCACCGACAATTCGCTCAAGTTCGACTACGATAAGCGGGCGTGGGAATCTCAAGTCTGCATTCTCCTCCAACTCTTTGGCGTCGAAATGCAGAGTCTCCGGAAACGGTTCTGTGGAAAGAAAGAGCTCGGCACGGACGACGGGATGGTTCAACGTCTCCTCGATTTCGGGACACTCGTCAGGAGAAAAGCGCCGGAAGGTTCCTTGACGGGGCACGGCGGTTGCCGGACTCAGGCTGGTCCGGCGCAGGGCCAGCCACCCGCGCCCACGCCTGGAAGGCGCAGGCTCACGGACAAGCCTTCGGTTGACGAGCTTCGCGGGGATGCAGCCGACCCCCACGCCGACGTCTGGTGCCACTGGTACACGACGCTGCGCGACATGCTCCACCAGCACCCCGACCTGGCCCCCAAAGTCCGCGTTGCCGCGCTGCCGTTCGGGGGCTTCCGCGGCGATTGGTACCTCGGCATGGCCGCCGGCAGCGTCAGCCTCGAAACGGGGTGGAAGGTCATCCAACTCCTCTGCGCCCGGGAACGCGACGCCTTGAAGCTGGATCGCGGGATCGGCCTCCCCGTCTGGACGGAGTACTACACGGCCCCCAAGCTCAAGGACGGACCTGCCTGGCCGGGGGCCGGAAAGGGTCAAACCCTGGCGACGGTGGGCGGTATTTGGCTAAAGGCCAAGAGAAGGTCCGAGTTCGGGGGATACATCAACGTCCACGGCTTGTTCCACGAAGCGTTTCTGGAGCTATTCGGCGACGGCCGCAGCCGCAAGGACGTACCCGTCGAAGAAGAAGTCAAGCGCATCCTCCAGCGCCTCGAGGCCCGGGTGAGGTACGTCCTTGGCAAGGACAAAGGCACCAGGAGTGCCCGCCACTCCTGATCGGCGACCAGACAACCCAGCCTAGCCCCCCTGCCGGCATCCCATCGGCCTGCTCCTCGCCGGCGACCTCACACCTCCTCGGGCACGCGGTACTCGCCGCGGTAGTGCGGCTTGAGAAAGCGGTTGGCGGCCTCGTTGTCCTGGAAGGTCTCGGTCGCGGCGTCGAAGACCAGCCTCTGGTTGCCGCTGCGGTAGGCCACGTTGGCCAGGTGCTCCAGGGAGGCGCTGAGGTGCCCCTGCTCGATATCTCCGTTGGGCCGCTTGCGGCTCCGCACGCAGTCGATGAAATCGGGCAGGTGCCACTTGTCGGGATGGTAGCCCTTGTGCTCGGCCACCAGCTTGCCGTCGGCCTCGAAGACCTGCCAGCCGGCCCCGTGCCGGCCCAGGTACATCATCCGCTTGGTGCCGAAGATCTCGATCCGGTCGGCGTTCTGCGGCCAGAAGGGGAACTTCTTGCCGAACCGCACCTCGGCCGGCGACTTGCTCTGGTAGGGCGTGAAGCCGGTGTTCAGGAAGCTCATCACCAGCTTGTCGAACTGGTAGGAGATGATTTCCACGTCGGGCATCTCGCCGCCGTCGTCGAACTGGAGCCGCCCGCCGACGCACTGGATGAGCTTCGGGTGCGGCGGGTCGCCCAGCGCCATGCGGGCGAGGTCGAGCGTGTGGATCGCGTCCGAGGCGTTCCCGCCCGAAAAATCCCAGTAGCCGTACCAGTTGCGGTGGACGTCGCGGTTGTACGGCCGCAGCCTGGCCGGGCCGAGCCAGCGGTCCCACTCGAGCCTCGCCGGCGCCGGGCCGTCCGCCTCCTTCTTGAGCGGATAGCCGCCGTAGGTCGTCGGGAGCATGCCGAAGACGTTCACGTACAGGACCCTGCCCAGGCCGCCTTTCTGGATGTAGTCCCTGGCGGAGAACCCGTACGGGGCACTGCGATTCTGAAACCCCGCCTGGACGATCCGGCGGTGCTTCCGGGCGGCCTCGATCATCTTCCGCCCTTCCCAGATCGACAGCGAGATGTTCTTCTCGACGTAGACGTCCTTGCCTGCCCGGCAGGCCCAGGTCGTGGCCAGGGCGTGCCACTGCTCGGGCGTGGCCACGACGACGGCGTGGACGTCGCGGTCGTCCAGGGCCTTGCGCATGTCGAGGACGTACTTCGGCGCCGTGCCCTGGAGCTTGGCCAGCTCGGCGGCGGCGGCGTTTCCCCGGGCCTGTTCCGCGTCGCAGACGTACTGGACGGCCACGTCGGGGAGCCGGACCATCTGGCGGATGACGTCCATTCCCCGGCCGCCGGCGCCGATCAGGGCCAGCACGACCCGGTTGTTGGCCGACCCCGGCTTCACCGGCTGCAAAGCGGCCAGCGCCGCCGGCTGCGCCGCCAGCCCGGCCGCGCCCGTGACCGAGGCCCCGACAAAACCCCGTCGCGTCAACTTCCCCATGAGTCCCCTCCTTTCCCCAAACCCAGTCACCGTAACAGGTTCGCCGCGAGGCTGCAAGCGTTTTCTCCAAGGGGAGGCGGGGCTGTAGATTTGTAGGCTGGGGCGCAGCCCCAGCGATTCGGCGCCACAAACGAGTTGCTGGAGCTGCGAGCTGCTGGGGCTGCGCCCCAGCCTACGGCTACGGCGGGCGGACGGCGTCGACGGCCTCTTGTCGCGAGGGGTAGACCGGCCAGAGGAGGTCGAACCGCGCGATCCGCAGGATGTCGCGGCCGAGGTCGGAGACGTTGCACAGGGCCATCTTCCCCTGGGCCATCTTCCCCTGGGCCGGGCGGAGCCGCTTCCAAACCGAGTGGATGGCCGAGAGCATCAGGGAGCCGAAGTAGTTCACTTCCGCCAGGTCGAACACGACGCTGCGCAGGTCGTCGGCGGCGATTTCCCGGAGCAGCGCGTCGATCTCCGGCTGGAGAGTGCCCGCGTCCAGGCTGCTGACGCTTCCCAGGGGCGTAACCACCAGCGTGGGCCCATCGCGCTCGGCCCGAAAGACCTTGGGGGCGGACATCAGGAAGCCTCCTTCCAAAGGGCGTGGGGCCCGGGAATGACAAGGAATACGTCGGACAATCTACTCCCCCGGCCGTTTCGCGGCCTGGCGGCGCTTGACGAGCGTGACCTCGTTGCCGATCTGGTTGTAGTGGACCTCGTCCATGAAGGCCCGCATCAGCAGGATTCCCCGGCCGGCGGGTCGCTCCAGCGCGACGGGGTCGTGCGGATCGGGAAGGGCTAAGGGGTTGAACCCCGGCCCCTCGTCGCGCACGACGAACACGGCCTGGTGGCGCTCGAAGCGGGCGTCGACGCGGATGCGGCGATCCCGGTAGGGCGACTCGGCCGAGCGCCGGGCGATCAGGGCGTAGTACTGCTCGTCGCTCTCCCCTCGAAGCCCCGAGCTGACCTCCAGGTTGCCGTGGAGCATGGCGTTGACCAGGGCCTCCTCGAGCGCCACGCCGGTGCGCATGCACTCCGACTCGTCGCACAGGCCCATCTGCGCCAGAGAGTCCTGCAAGTAGGCCACCAGGGAGGCGATCAGCGCGCCGTCGTTGGCCAGCAGGAACGCGGCCTGGTTGGAGACCATGCACTCCAAGAGCCGGGCACGCTTCTTGCCGGAGATCGCCAGGACGCGCTGGACCGTCGCACGCAAGGTCCTGGAGAGCATGCGCTTGGGGACGTAGCTGGCGGCTCCCTGCTCGAGGGCCCGGGCCGCAATCTCCTCGCTCCCTTGAGACGTCATGAGGATCACCGGCACGCCGGGATAGCGGTGGTGCACCGCGCCGACCAGCTCGAGGCCGTCCATCTCGGGCATGACCAGGTCGGTCAGCACCAGATCGGGGCGCTCCTCCTCCATGCGATCGAGGGCCTCCAGGCCGTTGGCGGCGTAGCGGATGGCGAGGTCCGCGTCGCGGGCAAGCAGTCCGCCCGCCAGGCGGCGATCGACCGCCGAATCGTCAACGACGAGGATCGTCGGCATGCGTTTATCCTCCGAGGCCCGGCCGGCGCGTCGCGGCTCATTCCTCCCGGCGTTGCGGGGGCCGGCTGCCGCGCAAGTAGCCCTCCAGGTCGGCCGTGACCTTGGCCATTTCCCTCTCCAGCTCCGCGAGCCATCGCGGCGCTTCCTCCATTTTGCCGTCCCGGGCGGAGGTTTCCAGCCGGAAGGCCAGCTCGAAGCCCCGCCGGGCGCCCAGATGGCCCATCGAGCCCTTGAGCGTGTGGGCCGATCGCATGGCGGCGTCGCCGGCCCGCAGCGCGATCGCCTGGCGCAGGGCCGTCATCAGGCGGGACGATTCCTCGAGAAATGCCTGGGCCACGGCCTGGAGCAAGTCGGCATCGCCGCCCACCGAGCTCAGGGCGGCCGGCCAGTCGACGGCCTGGGGGGGGGCCGCACTCGGCGGGGCTGGTCCCGGGGCCGGCTGCGCCTCGCAAGCCCCGGGCTCGGCCGATTCGGCGGCGGGGGAGGGCTCCGGGGCCACGGCGCCGGCAAGCACGGCCTCGATGGCGGCGACCAGCCGGGGGCCGCGGATCGGCTTGGCCAGGTACTCGTCCATGCCCGACTCCAGGCACCGCTCCCGGTCTCCCGGCATGGCGTGGGCCGTCATGGCGACGATCGGCACGTGCGAGCCGGAGTGCTTCTCGGCCACGCGGATCGCCGCGGTCGCCTCCAGCCCGTCCATCTCGGGCATCTGGAGATCCATCAGGACCAGGTCGAAAGGCTGGGCATGGAAGGCCGCGACCGCCTCCTTGCCGTTGGCGGCCACGACCACGCGGTGCCCCTGGCGCTCCAAGAGCGCGGTGACGAGCTTCTGGTTGACCAGGCTGTCCTCGGCCACCAGCACGCGAAAGGGGCGAAAGGCCCTGGCGGCTCCCGCCCAGGCCGCCTCGCCCGCCGACTCCTCGGGCAGGGTGATCCCCATCGCCATGACGATGGCGTCGAACAGCTCCGATTCCTTGATCGGCTTGAGCACGTAGGCGGCCACCCGGAGCTGCTCGCAACGGGAGATGTCGCCGGGGCGATCGCCGCCGGACAGGAGCATGACGATGGCCGGCGCCTGCTTGAACTCCCACCGCATCCGATGGCACAGGGCAAAACCGTCGGTCTCGGGCATGCCGGCGTCGGCGATGACCAAAGGGTAGGGGTTCCCGGCCGCGTGCGCCTGGCGGAGCAAGGCCAAGGCGGCGGACGCCGTGGAGGCGGTCGTCGGCTCCATGTCCCAGCGGCGGAGCATCCGGTCGAGCAGTTGGAGGCTGGTGGCGTTGTCGTCGACGACCAGGGCGCGGGTGCCTGCCACGGCAGCGGGCCGGGGTGGGGGCGGGCCCTCGACCTCGCCCCGAGGCAGTCCGAGGCGGGCCGTAAAACGGAACGTGCTGCCCCGCCCCACTTCGCTCTCCAGCCACAGCTTCCCGTCCATCAGCTCCACCAGGCGCGACGAAATCGCCAGCCCCAGCCCCGTCCCGCCGTACTTGCGGGTCGTGGTGCTGTCGCCCTGCACGAAGACCTCGAAGATCGCCTCGCGCTTCTCCGGCGGGACGCCCACGCCCGTGTCGGAAACGGCGAAGTGCAGCTCCACCTCCTCGTCGCTTCGCCGGGGGCAGTCGACTTCCACCACCACTTCGCCCTGGTCGGTGAACTTGATGGCGTTCCCCACCAGGTTGACGATGATCTGCCGCAGCCGGGGGCTGTCGCCCACGACCACCTCCGGCACGCCCGGCCGCACCGAGCAGACCAGCTCGATCCCCTTGCGATGGGCGCGGTGGGCCAGCGACTTCAGCGCGTCGCCGAGGCTCTCCGGCAGATCGAACATCCCCTGGTCCAGGTCGAGCCGGCCGGCCTCGATCTTCGAGAAATCCAGGACGTCGCTGACCAGCGAGAGCAGCGTTTCGCCCGACTCGCGGACCACCGTGAGGTACTCCCGCTGCTCGGCCGACAAGCGCGTGTCCAGCACCAGCTCCGTCATCCCCAGGATCGCATTGAGGGGGGTGCGGATCTCGTGGCTCATGTTGGCCAGGAAGCTGCTCTTGGCACGGTTGGCGGCCTCGGCGGCCGCCTTGGCCTTCTCGCGCTGCTCTTCCGCCGTCTTCCGCTCGGTGACGTCCCAGAACACGACCTGCGTGCCGACGATGTTCCCCGCGGCGTCGAGCACCGCCGACTTCATCACGTGCATGTACCGGATCTCGCCGTTCTTCTCGTACTGCTCCGTGTCCTCGAACATCTCGCCGTGCCGGGCGACCCGGGCATCGTCCTGCCGGTACTTCGCGGCCAGCTCCGGCGGATAGAAATCGTAGTCGGTCTTGCCCTTGATCTGGTCGAGCCGCTTCCCCAGCAGCCGGCAGAAGGCCGTGTTGGCGAAGGTGAACCGGCCGGCCAGGTCCTTGCGCAGCACGTGCACCGGGAGATTCTCGACCAGCGAGGCGTACAGCGCCTCGGAGTCCTTCAGCACGGCCTCGGTCCGCTCGCGCTCGGCAATCTCCTGGGCGAGGCTCTCGTTGGCCCGCTGGAGCTCCAGGGTCCGCTGGTCCACCATGCGCTCCACTTTCGCGGTGCGCCCGGCCACCGCGAGACCGTAGAGCACCACCAGGCCCGTGATCACCAGCCCCAGGGCGAGCACAGCCTCCGGCAGCGCGCTGGCCCGGGCAGCCAGGTAGGCGTCGGTCGGCGTGCAATAGAACCGCCACTGCCGGCCGGCCACCTCGAACGTCACTTCGTGAGCCGGCTCCCGGGACGCTGCGTCGCCCGGGGCAGTTCCGGCCCGAGGTAGCCTCGACCTCGCCGCCGGCGGCCGGACGTACAAGAGGTCCTCCCGCCCCGGCGGGGTGACGTCGTAGAGGAACAGGTCGATTTGCCCCGGGCGGGTCTCGACCAAGGCTTCGACCAAGGCTTCGTCCATGACCGCCCCCAGCTCGAATTCCCCGACCACGACGCGCTCGAGTTGGGCCTCCCGCTGCTCGACCGTGTCGACCGGCTGCCCCTGGAGATACACGGGCGCGACGACAAACACGCCGTGGGGACCGGTGTCCGGCGACCCCACGGAGACCCGGGCCGCCGCCGTCAGCTCGCCCGACCGCCGCGCCTGCTCGATCGCCTCGCGGCAGCCGGGGATCGCGGCCAAATCGTCCTTCGACGCGAATTCGGCGCGATGCCGGGGGGCCTCGAGGTAGGCGACGGGGAAGCGTGCTTCTTCTCGCGGTGTCCCCTCTTGCGGGGCCATCAGCAGCAGCAACATCCCCGGATGGCGCTTGAAGAACGGCGCTGCGAAGCGGCCGAACTCCTCCCGATCCACGCTTTGCGAGCCATCGTAGAACGCGGCCGCGGCCTCGACCGCGCTGAAATTGGCCAACAGCTCACGTCGGATCGCCCCGACGCGCTGCTCGGCGTCGAATCGCAGCGCAGCAACGACCGACTCCCGCTGGCCGGCTCGCAAGGCCCGGTACATGACACCTACCCCCAGGACCCCCACCAGCCCGACCGCCGCCCACAAGAGCCAGCGAGAGCGAATCGACCTGGGACGGAGGGTGTCGGCCATGGCAGAACATCCTCGTCGGGCCGCGTGCTTCGACGAGGAGCACTCCGCGAGCGGGGTTCGACGAAATGCCTTGGCCCTCACCATAGCCCGTGTCGTCGGCCCACGCAACCCCCGGGATCGGCCCGGAAAGGGCCGCCGAGATCGCCCAACTTGTTCTTCCCCAGGCCCTTAGGGCGACCGGCTTCTGCTCTTGGCAAATCCCCAAGAGGTCAGTATCCTTTGCCGGATTTCCCGAGGACCCAACCCATGTCGACCGCCGCCTGCCCCCCGGACCTGTCCCGCCGAGGCTCCCTCCAGACTTCCCACCCCCCCGGCGACCCGGATCGCCGTTTGGGCAATCAGCAACGGGTTGCCCGGCTCCTGGAGGAGTTCTTTCGCCATACCCACCGCCTGCTGGTGGAGCGCCCGGACCCCGCAGGGGCGGGCAAGGCCGCCCGGCGGTTCCTGGCCCGACGCGGATTCGACCTCTCCGCACTGGACCACTTGCCCCTGGGCCTGTTCACCGATCCTGGGACCCTCGGCCAGCGGCTCGGCGAAGCCGGGTTTTCCGACCGGGAGATCGAGACCTCGGAGCTCCTGGCCGATCCCAGGCTCTCCGGCCGGCTGATCGGCCCCATTCGCGACCGGCACGGCCGGATCGTCAGCTTCTGGGCACGCCACCCGGAGGACCACCCGCCGCACTGGCTGTTCAAAGGGCCCTGGCGAAGCCAGGTCGGATTGTTCGGGCTCGACACCGCACTTCGCCCCGAGGCGGGCGCACACGAGCACCTGGTCATCGTCCAGGACGTCCTGGACGCAATCCTCCTTCACGGGCGGGGACTGAGCAACGTGGCGGCACTGGCCGCGCCCGTGTCCGGCGCCGCCGAACCGCGGTGGCGGCACGTGTCCCAAGCGCAAATCGCCCGCGTTACGCTCGCCGTCGATCCTCCGCAAGGCGACCCGCAGGCCCTGCTCGACGCCCTGGAGCCCTTGCTTCGGGCCTCCTCCCCGCCCGAGGTCTTTGTCCTGCTCCCCGACGAATTGGACGGGCACGAGAGCATCGGCAAGCTGATCCGCCGGGCATCGGCCGACGAGCTCCGATCGGTCCTTCACGACGCCTCTCTTCCGGCCTACAGCGTGCGGGCCTGCGCGATCCTGGACAGTCACCGTGCCGGCCGGCCGTGGACCGAGCCGCGGCGTCACGCGGCCTGGAAGGAGGCGATTTCGTACTACGCCTCCTCGGGCCCGGCCGCGGCACCCCAGCTCGACACGTACTTTGTCCCGGTGATCGTGGCCGGGCTGGGCCGCAGTTGGGACACCTTCCAGCCGTGCCCCGGAATCGTCGGGGAAGATGAGTTCGGGGAGCCGGAGCCCGCCGTCGAGCCGGCGGTCGAGCCCGCCGAGGAACCGGTCGATCTGGCCGAATCGCCTCTCGACGAGCCCAACCCCATGGCCCCCGCCCACGACGGCTTCTGCACCGTCCACCACTGCGCGATCACCGGCTGCTTCTGCTTCGACTGAGGCGCGCCCGGGCGGTGAAGACGACTCCCGGCGTGACGGCCACGGTGGTGCTGAATTGGCAGGCGAAAGCCGACGCTGTTACGACGCCGCGGTAACGTCCGGCCATAATGCGGTTGGGGCGAAGCGGTAAACGTTCATGGGCCGCTGGCGACGTGCCCGTGGCATGGCACCGAATGTCGCCTTTCGCTCCGCGAAAGAAGCGTCACTTTCGCGGAGCGAAAGGCGACTTTGACAGCCTATGAACGGTTACGGCGAAGGGCGATAGGTGCCCAACGTTCGTCGTGGCGGTCACCACGTCACACCCTTCAAGTCGGGTGGAAAGAGTTGCCGGTCAGCGAGACGGTCCTCATCAAGAGCGCGGACGAGGTACTCCCCCGTCTCCTGCTGCTCTTCAGGATTTCCCTCATCAATCCACGACTGAAGGAGAGCCACGACTTCCGCGCGACGATCCTCGCCGGTCTGCCAATGTCCTCCGTCTACCACCACCCCGGCCTCCCGTAAAGTTGATACTCAAAGCCTGACCCCGATTCCGTCTAGCAGGGATACCCGGATCGCGTATGGCACTGCCGGAGAACCCAGCAGTGGCACCTCGCGTCATGTTGGGCATTCCGGTCTCGTGCTCTTCACTCGGGGGAGGTGGTACCACAATTCACGAGCAAGTGTGTTGATGAACTCCTTCATGTCCCAGATGAGCGATTCCATGTGGCAGTCGTATGTCTGCTCAATAAACGGAAGGAACGTCTCCTGATCGTAATAGCCTGAATCTCTGCGGTAGGTGCCGACTATCAAAGGCCCGGTGCCAATGCCTGGACGCCCCCGCTGCTCCTTGAGGCGTGCCACTAGTTGGGTAACTGGATTGTCCTGCTTATGGTCCCAGCCAAGGTGCCAGTGGGTCACGAAGATATGCGGTAGGCTCTTCTCCAGAAAGGCAATGGCATGCTCCAAGGTCTGGAAGGGAATCACATGCCACGAAGTCAGGTGTTCAAGTACTTCAGCCCAGAGGAACACCATTTCCTCGTCGTTTTGCAGGAGCGCGACATCAAGGGGAACTGCTATAACATCTGCTGGAGATGAGACGATCATCGTGCGCAGGTCAACTGGCTCAGGCGACATCTTTAGGGCCTCCCTGCTCGATGTGCGCTTTCATTTGGTCCAAGAGATGGGTGGCGCAGGAATGCGCCCTGTTTCGAAGCTCCGCTTGTCTTGCAGTGATTGAGGCAAGCAGTTCCTCAATCTCGTGGAAAGGGGTGCTCTGCGGGTCCGCTAGGTACTTCTGCATGAGGTCTGCGACCGCCCCACATTCGTTCTTAAGCCAGTGGGCTATTGACCTGTCGCTCTTGGCCCCCTGGTCGTCAAAGAACATCTGCCGCTCAGCATAGCAGTCTGCGATAGCCTTTGACAGGCTTGCCAGGTCACGGCCTGCTGCATCAGGCTCGTAAGCGTCCGCATACCTGACAACACGCCTGACCTGCTCACGCAGTAGCTGTACCAGTCGAATGATGTCCTTAAAGCCGGCGAGGGTTTGGTTCCTGTCTTCAATCTCCAGATTGAGGTAGGCCCGCATATACTCGAGCGTCATCTCCTTCTGCCTCGTCAGTTCGCTCTGCAATTGGGCCAGATGTTTGGAGTTTGTCGATGTCCTGACTCCGGCGTAGACAGCAGTTGCGATAGCCGAGAGGGCTGCGATCAGTGCCGCGCATATCGTGGCAGTCGATGGATCAATCATTGCTCTGGCAATCCCCTCCATGCCCACCATGGACTATCTGGGTCCGTATAAGAACCCAGAAGGTGGCAGTGTTGTCAGTATATCGCCCCTAAGGCTCACGGTGGAACCCGGCCAGAACCTGTTGAGGGGCAGAGAGTTGCGGTCGCGTCTCGGATTTCGCACGGACTCTTGTGCGGATCCGCGTAGGACGCTCCGCGGCACCAACGGTGAGACCTCGTCCGCCGGACTCCCCACCGCCCCTCAGCATATCGCCAGCCCTGGGGAAGGTCAACCCGCTCGATAGCGGTCAGGGAGGGGAATCTTGGCGTATTCGGCCCTCCCCCAAAAGCGTCAGGCCCCTTGGACTTCGCACTCCCGCGCGCGTGCCGTCAGGGCTTCAGCGTGCTCGGGCCAGTCGTGCAGCGTGGCAGGGTCAAAATCTGCGCCGTTGGGCCACACCAACGTGCGTTTTTCAAGGCATGGCAGGGCAAATGAATGGCTACGATCCGGCTCCCGGGTCCCGCGACGAATCCGCCGTGGTGGGCGAGGCCCGTGTCTTCCCGGGAAGAAGACGAACGCCGTACGCCCTGCGGGGAGAGAACCCCGAAGAACACGGCCCCTTGCCCACGTCATTCATTTGCCCTGCCATGCCTTGAAAACGCCGTGGTCTGGGGCGGAGCCTCGCGAAGGCCCGTTCTCACCCACAGATTCTGCCGAAGCGCCTCTTTCTTGCGGGACCTACTTGCGGCGACCCTCGCCGCGGGCACAATGGGGCGCAGGCGGGGCCCGAGTGCGATCCAGAGCGATCGGGCAACGAACTGCGCGTCCTCCAGGTTCCGTGCCAGAAGACCAAGGCGAGTTCATGCGATGAAGACCACTTCCGTCGTGACGGCCACGGTGGTGCTGACGTTGATGACGGTCGCGTCGGGGATTCCGACTCGGGTGGCACGCCCAGAGCGCAGCGATGGGCGTGGTGAGTCGCGAGGGAACCCAGCCACGCCCTTCGTCCCTCAGGGCGTGCCACCCGCCGCTGAGGACCGGGCGAAGAACAAGGCGCCGGGGGACGCCGGTGCGGCTGCGTCCTCGCCGGCGATTCCCGCGGTCGCCGAGCTGGCCGGGCAGCTCCCCTGCACCGTGGAGTTTTTCGAGGTGGCCGGGTGCCGTGCGTTTCTGATCCGGCCGAAGGCCAAGGCCGCCAATTCCCCCATGCCCTGGGTCTGGTACGCCCCGGTGATCGGGCATCCGAACACCAGCCACGCGTGGATGCTCCGGCAGTGGCTGGCCAAGGGGATCGCCATGGCAGGCGTCGACGTGGGCGAATCGTGCGGCGGCCCGCAGGGCCGGAAGGTCTTCACCGCGCTGTGGGAGACGCTGACCGGGCGTTATGGCATGTCCCAGCGGCCGTGCCTGCTGCCGCAAAGCCGGGGGGGGCTGATGCTCTATAACTGGGCCGTGGAGCATCCCTCGCGCGTGGCCGGCATCGCCGGGATCTACACGGTTTGCGACTTGCGGAGTTATCCGGGCGTGGAGAGGGCGAGCGGGGCCTACGGGATGACTGCCGCCGACCTGGAATCGCGCCTTGCCGAGCACAACCCCATCGACCGGCTCGGCCCGCTGGCCAAGGCCGGCGTGCCCATTCTCCACGTGCACGGCGACGCCGACGTGGTGGTTCCGCTCGAGAAGAACTCCGGCGAGCTGGCACGGCGCTACCGCGCCCTGGGCGGCCCGGTGCGATTGATCGTCGTCCCGGGGAAGGGCCACGAGGTTTGTCCCGAGTTCTTCCACTGTCAGGAGCTGGTCGACTTCGTCATCGCCCATGCCGGGCCGCCGGCCCATAAGCGACGTGAAGCTCGATCTCCACCAGATTGATCTTCGCGGCCGGCTCGGCAGTCAGCCGCTCCTCCTGGTTCCCAAGCTCTGCTTGGGAACCCTCTCTCGCGAAGCTCTGCTTCGTCGCCCAGCGAACACTTGGTATGGCGTCTGGGGAACAAGGACGCGGCAGTGCCCGAAATTGCCGGAATTCGCCGGAATGCCCGAAGTGTCACGAATCGGGCGTTCTGGGCAACCTGGGGAACACAGGAAACTCGCTTCCGTCTCGGTTTTTAGGCTCTCTTGAAGGACGCAAGTTGCACAGGGCGGCCGAAGGTGTAGAATGGTCATGGCGTTCGGGTTAGGAGCTCGCCGGACGCGCAAGCTACCGTGGAGAGTGCGGGATTCGCTCGGCCCACGCGGACCCAAGGAAGTGAAAGGATTCTAACATGCCGCGCTTGGATGAAAGTATTGGCAGCTTTTTCGTGGCCAATCCCCTTCAGGCGGTTGGCGCCTATTCCCACCTTTCGTCGATCGCGGGGCAACTCGCCAGAGCATTTCTTCTGGAAGGCGAAGGCTACCGACGCGACCGGGTCGTCGAGGAGTTCCTGCCCATTGCGCTGGCTCTTTCGGGCGCGGACATTGCATGTTGCCGTGTGGTCGTCCACGACGAACAGGTCGAGTTGATCGGCGACACGCGCTGGGCGGATGGGGCGACTCGTGTGGGGACGGTCCCCAAGACAAAGCACCGCGACGATTGTCAGACGCGGATTACGGAAGTGACGGGCGGTCCGCGCACGGACGAGCAGAACCGGCGCGCAAGGGAACGGCTGAAACCGGATGGATCAGCCTACTACACCGAGGACGAGATCGAACACTTCCTTTCCTTGGGGAGTGAAGCGTACATTCCGTTGATGGCAGGGTCCGAGGTGCCCAAGGCGATCCTCCTCCTCGGTCACCACGATGCGGATCATTTCGACCAGGGAGTGCTGAACCGGTTGCGGGGGGTGCACGGGCTGTTCACGGCCCTGTTTCAACTCGCCGACTTCGCCGAGGATCGCTACGAGAAGGCGATTCTCTTGCAGGAAACCGCCAAGGTCCTTCCCATGATGGCCCAGGCGGACTCGCGGCAGGCATTTGCCCGGGCGATGTGTGCGCTGTTGACGTGCTCGAAGGGGTTCGGGTTTCATCGGGCATGGGTTTTCTGGATGAACAACGGGGAGTCCCCGGCGGCCTGTGAAATGGCCGTTGGCGGCATCGGCGATGAGTGGCCCATACAATGGGCAGGGATGCGTGCACGGGTCGGTGATCCGGTCGGTGATCGGCTGGTGGCCTGGATTCAGGATGCTCTCGAGAACCCAGTCCCGCAAAGCCCTGCGGGGGGAACCGATCCTTTGTACTCTCAAGCGTGTGTGCGCGACGGGGGTTTGTATTTTCGCGGGACCGAGTCGGGAGATCTCGCGGCGTTCCTGAGGACGGGCCGAGGAACGAAGGAAGGGCCGGCTTTGCGCCTCACCCACCAGGACCCGTGGATTGCCGCAAGCCATCGCGCCCGCGGCGAGATGTTCTTCAATCGAAACAATGAGTTCTTCGTCTTTCAGCTCAGGCCGGTTGGGGCGGAAGGCTCGGAGCGGCTTATCGGATTCGTGATTGCGGACATCGCGTACCGCCCGCAGAAGCACATGCCGGGCCTCGGGTTTCCCGACCTGGCCATGACGGCGTTCGCGCTAAACCTCATTGCCGGTCTCTGGCACGCTCGGGAAAACGCGAAATCCTACTTCCACTTATTGGGAGCACTGCCCTCGCTCCGGCACTCGGGGGGACGAATTGTCCAGGCGGTCGACGAATTCGCGGAGGCGACTGGCCAAAGCGATCCGACCGATGATGATGTGAGAGGGAAGAAGGAGCAACTCCGATCCCTCGCGGTCGACTTGGCTCGCGCGAAAGAAATCGTTGACGAAGTGCGAGGCCACGCGCGCGACGAGCGAATCCTCGACTTGCGCGAGTTACTCCTCGACTTCGGTCGCCGGGCCGAGGCTCGCCATGAGGGCCTCCTTCGGTGGGAGCTTGTGGAGCCGTTCCCAATGTCTCCCGTCCGCATGCATTCGGACGACCTGGAATCGGTTCTGCTCTGCCTTGTGGACAATGCAGTGATCCATGGCAGGAGCGATAATCACCCCACGGTTACCTGCCGAGTGTCCGTGGCCAAGAAGGCCGTCCCTCTCGGAGCACGTGAGGGATGGCGCCTTTTGCTCCAGATCGAGAATGATGGGACGTCCATCCCCGAGGAGATTGTCCCATTCTTGTTTTCGGACGGAGTTTCGACTAACCTGGAAGGGCATGGGACGGGGCTGTCTTCGGCGAGGCAGATCGCCAAAGCGTACGGGGGTGATGTCATCTTGGTCTGCGCCAACCCTGTGCGGTTCGGTGTGGTGCTGGAGCCTGCCCCCCAGAAGGAGGAGGCGAATCAGATGTGCCGAGTGCTGATTGTCGATGACAATGCAGTGATGCGCAACTACCTGAGCGGCATTGTTCGTGAGTGGGATGGTCGCTTGGAGGTTGTGGCTGCAGGTTCTGAGCCGGAGGCGCGGGACTTGCTCGCGGGCCTTGACTCTCTGGGAATCGCTGTCGTGGACCTTTTCTTGACGGACGATTGGGCGCCCAATCACCCGGACAAAGGAGAGGGCCTGCGAGTCCTGGAGGCCGTGCGCAAACGGTTCCCGAACTGCTTCAAGATCCTGATCACTGCCAAACGGGAATCCGTCGACCCTCGTCCGGACCTGGTCGACTATTTCGTTTCGTTCCACGACTCGAATCGCGACTATCGCTCACAGCTTGAGGATGCCATTCAGAAGGGCACATTGGCAGCCGTCTGAGCGATCGTGGAGTGGTGCTTCGCCAACTTCGGGATATCGGCGGCCGCCAATCGCCGGCATGGGAGCGCTCCGTATGTGTTCGCCCTCCGGTTCCCCGAGCGAGCCACGACCCGGAATCGGTTTCATCACTGACAAGCAGCTTATCGGCTATCTTCGAACTGGACGCTCCTGCTCCAAAGTCCGCATCCGGAGGGGGCAGCTTGCGCGCGTGATCAAGTCGGCAGCGGAGAAGGGCGAAACGGAGCCCATGACACTGGTCGACGCCGTTGTTCATGATCACGTGCGTGTCCACCTGGAGCGTCCGCCTGCGTTCCCGCTCACGCTGCGGGGGTGTGAATTCCTTGGAGCGTTCGTCGTGCGCGCGGATGTAAATCAACCAGCCCAATGGCGACTCCAAGTCGATGACGTTCGTTTCGCAGACCTTGTGGATCTGAGATGGCTTCCGCTTGCACAAAAGCCCCGCTTCCGCGGTTGCCGATTTGAACGATCCGTACAAGTTTCGGCCGCAGGACCGATGACACCTCCCGCACCAGCGGCCGATGGCGGCACCGTTGAGCAATGGGACCGACGTTTTCCCTCGCGCGACTTGGCGTTTCTGGAATGCCGATTCTCCTCGTCACTGGAAGTGAAGCTGTGGGGACAGGCTGGTGAGCTTTCGTTCGCCGGCTCGAGTTTCGACTCACGGGCTCTTGCCAAGGTTGACTTCCAAGCAGGTCATCTGGAGAAGCTGACGTTGTCGAATACACTCCTGCCGGGTCGTTTTGACATCATCGCTGTACCGAGCATGCCGACGTCACCGGACCGTGACAAACGCTGGGAGCTGAGTCTTCATGGCGCTCGCTTGGACGGAGTCGTCGACCTGCAGGCCGCCGGGCGGTTCAGACTGGACTTGCATCGAGCGGTTCTGACGTCGGGCGGACTGCTGCTGCCCAAAGGCTCGCATCGATGGCTGGAACTCGTCACGGAACGGACGGTGCCCATGACGTTTGCCGGGTACTTGCGAAAGACCATGGCTTCTCGTTCAAGTGGCAACGTTGCAGGCGACAAACGTGCACCACTTGGGTCGCAATACACGGACCTCGCGACGCAGTTCGAAGTGCTCCGCGACGCGTCTCAACGAGTTCCAGGAATGGACGAGCACGAGGATTGGAGTCATTATCGGTCGCGCATGTACCGCTTGCTCGCAGAACTGGCGGACTTCCCGCGCATGGCCCTGGTTGCTTTCGTCTTCGTCGTGCTCGCGTTCTTATTGCTGATCGGTAGCCTCATCGCGTGTCCCTGGGATGAGGTATGCGTTCTTCTCGCGATTGTGCTGCCGGCTGCGTACGCTGCGGCTGCCTGCGCCCGCCGGGCGAGTTGGGCGCGGGCCCTGTTTGCCGTCTCGAACGCCATCGTGCTGTACGGCATGCTGGGGTACGGTGTGCGCGTGTCGCGCGTGCTGGTCACGGCCGGGGTCCTCATCGTCTTGTTCGCCCTCATCTGCGGCCTCATGTCCGCCTACTACCCGCAGCACGGCGTTCTCCTCCAAGCGGACCCGGAAACGACACTGGTCGCGAATGCGATCACGGGAAAACGGTACTTTGAAGGTGCGACCGCCCCGCCGGGCGCGACGACCGCAACGTCGACCGCCAAGCCGCTGCCGGGCAACCCGCAACCTTGGAAGTTGGGCATCAAGATCCAGCGGGCGATGTACTTCAGCACCGTGAGCTTCACGACCCTGGGCTACGGCGATTTCCGGCCGGAAGGCCGGCTTCAAGTTGTCGCGGCCGTCGAGGTGTCGCTGGGCGCAGTGCTGATCGCACTCCTGACCGTCGTCTTCGCGCGCCGGTTCCTGCGCTTGTGAGCAGCGACCGGCCCGCCAAGAGCGGCCGCGGCCGATGCATCCTGGTTCCTGCCTCCTGGTTCCCAAGCTCCGCTCGGGAACCCTCTCTCGCGAAGCTCTGCTTCGCCGGCAGCCTCGAAGCGGAGCTTCGGGCAAGTGCGTGCCCAAGCAGAGCTTGGGCACGAGGAAGAACGCAACCCGGGGGAGCACCGGCGGAGCATGCTTTGGCCCGCGAAGACTTGCGGGAGCCGCAGCCGGCGGAAACAATGAAGGCCGTCGAGCGGAAGAGTCACAAAAACCGCGCAGCCCAAAAGGGAGGCACGTCAGATGAAACTCAGACGGATGGATACACTCGTGCGATGCACGGCGGCGGTGCCGGTCGTGCTTGCAGCTTTGTTTCCGGCGATCCTGGCATCCGGGGCTTCCCCCGAGGCGGCATTTCTCGATCGCCTGCCAAACGCCCCCGGCCTTGCGGTGCTGCTCGACCCGCAGCCTGCGGAGCTGGCCATTGCGATGGCCGGCCGGCGGGCGTGGACCATCTACTGCCAGCTCCCTTCGGACGCCCAGGTTGCCCTGGCGCGGCAGCGGGTGGACCGGGCCGGGCTGCTCGGCACGCGAATCTACGTGGAAAAGGGCCCCTGGAGCCGCATCCACCTGGCCGACAACCTGGCCGACGCCGTGATCGTCACCCCCCAGGCCGCCGCGGCCTCGGGCATCGATCGCAAGGAGCTGCTCCGGGTCGTCAACCCGTTGGGCAGCGTCCTGCTTGGCGACGACCAGTTGACCAAGCCCTTTCCCGCGGGCAGCGACGATTGGAGTCACCCCTACCACGGGCCGGACAACAATCCCCAGAGCCGCGACCGGATCGCCCGGGCGCCCTACCTGACGCAGTACTTTGCCGGGCCGTATTTCGTGCCGCCGCCGGGCGTCTCGGTGGCTGCCGGGGGCCGGATCTTCAAGGCCCACGGGCACCTGGCGTTCCACGCCCGGGAATGGCCCTGGCGAAACAAGCTCGTGGCGCTGAATGCCTTCAACGGGACGATCCTCTGGACGCGGCCGCTGGCCGAGGGCTTCAACGTCCACCGCAACACGCTGGTGGCCACGCCAACGACGGTTTACCTGGGCGACGGCGTGTCGTGCAAGCGGATTTCCGCCGCCACCGGCGAGCTGGAAGGCGAGATCGCCGCACCCGCGGGCGCTTCCGGGCCGGCCTGGAAATGGATGGCCATGGAAGGGGGAATCCTCTATGGCCTGGTCGGCGAGAAGGAGTTCTTCGATCCCGGTCACAAGAAGGCCGACTCGCCGCCGGGCTGGCCCTGGGGAGGGATGAGCCCCGGCTACGACCTGGCCGAGTACCCCTGGGGCTTCGGCCGCACGCTGCTGGCCGTCAATCCGAAGACCGGAAAAGTCCTCTGGATGCACCACGAGACCGAGCGGATCGACAGCCGCGGCGTGAGCATGACGGGCGGGCGGATCTTCTATTACTGCGAGCAGAAGTTCCTGGTCTGCCTGGACGCCGCCTCGGGCAAGCCGGTGTGGCGGGCCGCCGACGCGCCGCTCCTGGCGACGATCGGGCCGACCGACCGGGCCCAGAACTGGAACGCCGGGATGTCGACCTTCGGCTACATGACGTGCAGCGACAAGGCGGTCTACTTCATCGGGCCGCACCGCCGGCGCGTGGTGGCCGTGTCCACGGCCGACGGCCGGCTGCTCTGGCAATACCCGTTCGGCAATTTCCGGCCCGTGCTCCGCGACGAGGGTCTCTACGCCATGGCCCCGCCCCTGGGCAACGAAGACAGCCTCCTGCTGGACCCGCTGACCGGCAAGACGCTGGCCAGGCTGAACTGCCGCCGCAGCGCCTGCACCCGACCCACGGGGACGCAAGACGGCATTTTCTGCCGAGCGGAGAACGACTGGGGGACGGCGCAGCTTCGCGCGTCGGACCACGCGTTCCGCCGGCTGCCGCTGATGCGGCCCCCCTGTCACGACGGCGTGATCCCGGCCTTTGGCCTGGCGCATTGGGGGAGCTGGATCTGCGATTGCGGCGTGTCGATGATCGGGAACATCAGCTTGGCGCCGGCCGGCGATTTCGCCTTCGGGCAGGAGGCCCGCCAGGCCGACCGGCTGGAGACCATCGCCCCCATTTCCGCCGCCGGGGGCGAAGAAATCCCGGCCGCGGCCGTGGCAAAGGCCCAAGCGGGCCGGCCCGCTGCGTCGCCGGGCCAGGGCGACTGGCCGAGCTTCCGCGCCGACGTCCGCTCCAGCGCCGCGGTGCCGGTCGAGATCGCCCCCAAGACGGCCCTGGCCTGGACGTACGCGCCCCCGGCCGCGGTCGAGCCGGCCGCGCCGATCGCGGCCTGCGACACACTCTTCTGGAGCGGCTCCGACGGGGCGATCCGGGCCCTGCGCGCCGCCAGTGGAGAGCTGAAGTGGTCGGCGTACACCGGCGGGGCCATCCTCTTTCCGCCGGCCGCTTACCGGGGACGGCTCTACGTCGGCAGCGGCGACGGCTGGGTCTATTGCCTTGACGCCGGCTCGGGCGGCTTGTGCTGGCGGTTTCGCGCAGCCCCGATCGAGCGCAAGATCCCGCTCTACGGCCGGCTCAGTTCGACCTGGCCGGTCGGCAGCGGCGTGCTCGTCGAGGGGGGCGTCGTCTACGCGGCCGCGGGCGTGGCCAATTACGATGGGACCCACGTCTACGCGCTGGACGCCGAGACGGGCCAGATCCGCTGGCAGAACAACACCTCCGGCCGGCTGGCCGGGCCCGACGGCCTCGCCGGCGTCAGCGTGCAGGGCCACCTGCTGCTTCACGCCGGCAAGCTCTACCTGGCCGGCGGCAACGCCGCTTCCCCGGCCGTGTACGACGCGCGCGACGGCCGGTGCCTCAGCGAGATACGAGACCTGGGGAAAACCCCAATTTCCCCGCGCGGCCAGGACCTCTTCTTGATCCAGGACCGGGTCCATTGCTTCGACCGCCGGCTCTATGGCCCCAACCGCTACTGGCCCGGCCGGCAGCACCTCGGGCCGCTGGTGCTGGCCCATCGCGGCGAGACGATGCTCCGCGACCTGGACGGGCGCGTGGCGCGCGTGACCGTGGAAACGGCCGTGGGCAAGACGCCGAAGCCGGTTTGGCAGTCGGGCCTCCTGCGGCCAACCTACGCGATGGCCTTGGGCTCCAACGCGGTGGTGGTGGCGGGCCAGCGGCCTGCCGCCGACGGCCGGGCCGGCCCGCAGTTCGCCGTCGCGGCCCTGGCCGTTGGCGACGGCGCGCTCCTCTGGAGCCATGCGCTGCCGGCCCAGCCGGCGTGGTGGGGATTGGCCGTGGACCAGGCCGGCCGGGTGTTCGTGTCTCTGGTGGACGGCCGGGTCCTGTGTTTTTCGGCCGCGGCAGCGACGCCTCTCGGCTCTACCTTTCTTCCGATCCTTCCCCGGTGACGTGGTAGATGTAGATCGAATAGCCCGCCATGGCCACGGGCCGGAGGCGGAAAAAGTACTCGTACTCCATCGTTCGGCTGCGAATCCGGTTGACGCTGAGAGCATACCACCCGGGCTGCGGGACGAACGGATCGTGGGCCGTTGTCAAGGGGCTTCCGATACGGGAATTCGGCCTTGGAGGAGGCGGGGTGTATGCAATGCCTGCCAGAGCCGGGTCACATGGCCCTTGCACGGCTAGTCCCAAGGGACGGGCCTCGGGATGCTGGTCCAGCCACCGCTTCAAGTAGAGCAGGTCCTGACCGCAATCGATGTTGCTGTCTTCGGGAACTCCTCCGAGATGGGCATGACCGCCGGTCGGTCCGCCGACGACCTCGTTGAAATAGGACAGGCTGTGCGGGTAGACGAAGAGGCTGCTTCCGACCGACCAGAGCAGCGAAACGCCGGCCAGACACGCGATCGTCCGGTGTCGGAACTGGAGCGCCCGGGCCGTTCTGCTGATGAGAACGAAGGCGAGTGGGAACGCGGGAAGCACGTAGCGGAGATGGTGATTCACATTGGTGTGCGAGCTTACCAGGGTCAGGACGGCGATCATGGGCACGATCAGGACGATCTCCTCCTGCCAGGCGGCCGCGTACCTGCGCGCGAAGAGTCCGAGCAAGAAGGCGACCAGAATCAGCACCCACGTGCCCAACGGAACCTTGATCGCCAAGGCGTAGAGGTAGTAGTACCACCAGCCCCCGAAACGCCACTCGCCTCGCAGATAAGACCATCGCCCCCGCTCGAAATCGCATTTCTGGAGGTCGATGCCGAGGACATAGTCTTTGGGCAGCGGCACGCGCATGCCGCCAAGCCAAGATCGCGACCATCGATTGCGTCCTTCGCCTCTCGGCTCCGTGGGGGTGGAGAAGCCACCCAGGCTCGAGCTGACGAACCTGTAGTCCCCGAGCTTCCGGAAGGACCCCGAAAACCCGTAGCCGGCGTTAATCGCCCAGAGCGCAATCAGCAGAGCCGCGCCCAACTGACAGCTCTCCTGAAGCCAGGCGCGGCGCGTAGGCTCGCGGCGGCGCGACCACCGCCCGGCGAGCCACAGGAGCGGATAGAGGGGAAACAGGATCGTCCAGGTCAGCTTCGTCAGCTCCGCCAGTCCCAGGGCGAATCCGCCTATTACCGCCCGCGCCCACGTCGGCTGCCTGAGCCAGCGCCAGAACGAGTACACGGCGGCGGCGCCCACGGCGGCCGCACCGGCGTCGGCGGCAATCATCTGTCCGTTGGCCAGGATATTCGGATCGAAGCACCACAGGCAGAGGGCGGCGATTCCGCTCGCCTCGCCGTAGAGCTCTCGCGCCCAGAGATAACAGATCCAAGCCCCCAGGACGGAAAAGGGAATGCAGGCCCAACGTGCCAGCGTAACCAGCCAGAAGGTGCGCGGGCCGTTTGCCGCCGCCAACTGGAGGCCCATGACGAATTCGGGACGCGCCTCCGGCGCATCGGAAAAGTGACTCCAATCGGTCTGCACTCCCGCCAGCAGCACCGGCACCGCGGCAACCATGCGCACCAAGGGCGGATTGACGCGGAACAGGTCGAATCGCCCGAATTGCCAGTGGCTCATGCCGGCCGCAAGGTGCGCGGGCTCGTCCAGCGATGGGCTGTGTTGGGCCGCGCTCCATGCAAGCGCGGCCACGTGCACGCCGAGGATCCCGATCGCAACAGCGCGCAGCCGCCGGCGCTTCCAACCTGGGACCCCAGGCTCCCCAACGCGACTCTCAAGACGCGGTGCCATGGCGACGTCTCTTGCGGAGACGCCAGTAGACGTACCATATCCCCATGATGGCGAAGATCGCGATGGCGTTGATCGCGGTGAGCCAGCGAGCCGGGGAGCGTTCGGGCTGCAACTCCGTCGTCTGCCCGCGGACGGGGAGCGACTCCATCTGCGCGGCCATCGTATCCAGGTTGGCCTCGGCCAGCTTCTGAGGATCCCCAACCGTATGGACTTTGGCTGGCCCGGTCCGGACATCGACGATACGCGTTCCCTCGATCAATCCCAGCGCCGCGATCGTGAAAAGATCGGGGGACAGGCGCGGATTCGCAACGAACTGATCGTAACGAAACTCGTGGCGGCCGGCAACCTCCCCGTCCATCCACTCTTCCCTGGTCCAGGCGGCAACGTACCACACGTTGCCGTCCCGTTTCCACTCCGCGGTATATCGCAATCCGGTCCGGGGCTCTTTCTTGTTGAACACGTCCTGCAAGATCACGTTGTACCCTGCTTCCGGGGACGCCTCTACCGTCTCCGTCACGAACGGACTCGAGTCATAAGTGGCGCGCAATCGCCCGTCGGCGAGCCGGGTAAAGCGAACGGAAGGAGTCACCAGACCCTTCGGCCCCAGGACACCCCGGCTGGCCTTCGTCAGCTCCATCAAGATGTCCGCCGCCAGGACGATCCCCTCACGTCCCGGCGGGTAGGCATAGGCCGTGGGCACCCCTTGGTCCAGGGTTTCTCCATAGGTCCTCGTGAACGTCGCCGACTCGTCCGAGACGACAATGCGGCGATCGAAGGGACGGTCTTTCGACGCCGGACGCGCGACGTCTCTCGTTTTCAGGTTGTACTTGTCGCCGTCGAAGGCAATCTCGAGAGCGAAACTCCTGTCTGGCCTGCCCTTGATCTGCCGGCGATAGGTCCCGCGCCCCTCGCCCGAGGTCAGGCTCTTCCAGGAGCCGATCGCCGCTTGCTGCACGATCTGAAGGAGGTCATCCCCGGCGGCAGACGGCGGTTCCCCGCCCAGCACGGCTGCCAGGATAGGCACAACGAGCATGTACATCGCAATTCCCTCCGGCAGCGATGCGAATGGCCGACACATCCGGAGTTGCCGTGGCAACCACGAAATGATCCCCATTGACGTGGAGGATGCCAAACGCGCCTCCTTGGCGCGCAAGATCGGCTTGGAAGGCTTCCCAACTCTCCTGGCGGGCCTCGGTCCGGAAACCCAACTCCATGGCCGCGCGCTTCAGATCGAGCATCGATGCCCCTTGCGGCGACGGCTTCACGCGATCGCGCACCGCGGCGAGCGAGGTCCGTCGGCCAGCCAGCGAGCACACCAAGTACAGACACCCCGGGCCGCAGTCCCTCGCATCCTCGCCGATTGCCCCCGGCTGTTCGGCGCCGAGTGTCCGAGCGGGGGGGAGATCCTTCGACACCGCCGTCCCACGCACGTGCACCGCCAGGGCCAGCAACAGCCCGCAGACGCTCGCGCCCGCCAGCCAAAGCCGCGCGAGGCCACGGTGCGGAGCCTAGCCGCAGAATCGCAACTCCGTTCGTCCGATGCCGCCGAATGCGTAACCACGGCCACTTCCCGCCCACATTTCAGCGTAGAGCTCGGCTGAACACAGCGATGATTCTATCTGCTCCGGGCTCGCGGCGTCAAGCAATTGGGAGGAGAACCTTGCCCGGGCAATCAAGTGGCCACATCCCCCCGCTGTCAGGGGGCGATGTCTCGCGACAGCGCCAAACGGGTAAGGACAAAAGCTGCCACACACCGGGGCGTAGGTCCATGGTTCGAGCCTCAGAAACACTGCGTGCCACAGAATGGCCTCAATGCTTGCCTTGCGGCGGCGCCGTGCCATACAACATGAATCATCCGGTCTAGCCGAGGTCGCGGAGCCCCTCGCGGAGGAACCAGCCGATGGCCCGGCGCGAGAACACCGCGTAGGTGGCCACGCCGATTAGCATCTCCGCCGCCAGCAGGGCCAGCGGGCGCTGGCCGAGGTCCCACAGGCTGCACGCCAGCCACCGGGTGGCGACCACCGTCAGGGCCATGGCCGCCGTGGCCGGGGCGGCCGGATGAAGCTGGGCAAGCCACGCCCAAAGCGGCACCCGAACGCTTCGCAGGGCAAACGCCAGGTACGCCGGGAACACCACCAGGAGCATCCCGAGGGTGTAGCCCAGGGCGATCCCCAGGAGCGGACTGCCGGCGAGCGAGCCGAGCCAGAGTCCCAGCGAGAAGCACGCGCCGAGCACCATCGCCCCGGCCACCGAGGCCAGGGCCAACCGCTTGGACTGCCCGGCCGAGGCCAGGACCGAGCCCAGGGCATTGTGGGCCGTCTGGAGCGGCACCAGCAAGGCCAGCACGGCGAGGATGGGTCCGGCCTTTTCCCACTGCGGGCCGCCCAGCACGAGCATCGCCTCCGGGGCGACCAGCGCCAGTCCCACGCCCGCGGGAAGCATCGCCAGGAAGATGAAGCGGAAGAACCCGAGCACCAACGCCGTGTAGTGGCGGTGGTTGGCCGCCGCGCGGGAGAGGGCCGGGAGCATCACCCCGGTCAGGGGCGTGCTGAGCACGTGGACCGGCTTCATCACGAGGCTGAACGCCTGGCTGTAGAGCGCCAAGGCGGCCTCTCCCAGCAGGCGGCCCACGAGGATCTTGTCGACGTTGGTCACCAGGTAGGCCATGAGGCTGCTGGTCAGGTAGTGCCGGCCGAAGCCGACGAGGCGCCGGCTTCCCGCCCCGCGGAGCATGCGCCGGGGTCGCCAGGGCTCGGCCCACCAGGCCAGTCCGGCCAGCAGCACGAGCTCGACGTACTGCTGGGCCACGAGGGCCCAGACGCCCAGGCCGGCCAGGGCCAGCCCGATGGCCGCCGCGCCGCCCAGCCCCAGGGCTGCCAGCCGGCTCCAGGCGAGCGTTGCCAGACGGAGTCTCCGCTGCAACAGGGCCTGGTGCTGGAAGCCCAGCACGAAGAGCACCGAGGTGCCCGCCAGGGCCAGGGTGACCGAAGTCAGCTCCGGAACGCCGTAGAACCGGGCGACCAGCGGGGCGCAGCCCGCGGTGACCAGGGCCATGGCCCAGCCCAGGGCCTGGCTCACCCAGAACAAGGCCGAGACCTGTTGGTCGCTCATCTCGGCCTGTTGAACGATCACGACGTCGAGGCCCGAGGCGACCACGATCCGCACGAGGGCCAAAAGGGGCATGACCATCCCGACCAGGCCGTAGGGGTGCAACCCCAGTTGCCGGTACAGGACGCAGAGCACGCCCAGCGAGACCACCTGGGAGGCGATCTGGGCGGCGACGACCGAGCGACTCGTCCTTCGCAGGGCGTCGGCCAGGGCAAAGGAGGATGGGCTATCGTTGGCGGACATCCGACCCGTCGGCTGCCTGATCGGCCTCGACCTGGACCACGATCACCTGGCGTCCTTCGGCCAGGTCCATCGGCTCGGGGGGCGCCAAGGTGGGCTGGTCCGAAGCCACGCTGGCAGAAGCCCCTTCCCCCGGCCGTTCGCCGGGCGCTCGGCCCGGGCGAGGCCCGGCGTTTGGGGTCACGGGCCCTGGGGCCACCGGCACCGGGCGGCACAGGCCGTCCACAACGAACGGTGCGCCCGCAGGGGCGCAGCCCGGTCCGTCCGGCGACTCGGCCATGGCACTCGCCTCCAGGAGTTCGAACAAGCTCCCGGCCTGGTCCGAATCGCCGCCAGCCGAATTCGACCGCCCCAACAGCGCCGTATTGCTGTTCCCCCACCACAACAGGGCTGCACATCCAAGGCACATGGCCGTCAACGCGAGGAGGTCGGCCACGGCAACGGACCGGCGGGGCTTGGGGCGCATCAACTTACCTCAACTACGGAACCATAACCACGCAACCAGGGCATGACCAACCGGGTCAAGACCTGAGGATGCCGAACTTCTTCATCTTGTTGTACAGGGTGACGCGGCTGATCCCCAAGTCGCGTGCGGTACGGATGCGGTGATAGTTGTGCCGCCGCAGGGACTCGATGATGATCTGCCGCTCCACGTCCTCAACCCGTTGCTCCAAGCTTGTGCATTTTGCCCGATCGAAACAGCCGTTACCAGGGGGATCGGCGATACCGGTGCGATTCTCCGGAGCAGCCGCTACTGCGGGGGGAAGGCTCTCCACCCCAAGAATCCCCCGTTGGCTGTACAGCACCGCCCTGCGCATCACGGCCTCCAGCTCCCGAATGTTGCCCGGCCACGCGTAGGCGTGCAGGGCGGCCAGGAAGCGATCGTCGATCTGCTTCAACTCGATGCGATCGCTGCGGCTGTGCTCGGCGGCGAACTTTCGCGCGAGGTACTCGATGTCCGTGGGCCGCTCGCGCAGGGGGGGCAGCGTCAGACTCAGGGTGCTCAAGTGGTAGTACAGGTCGCTGCGGAGCCTCCCCGCCCGCAGCAGGCTCTCCAAAGGCGAGCTGGCGGTCAGGATGAACCGGGCGCGGCAAGGGGAGTCGCCCTCGCTTCCGGCGGGCTCGTACCGCCGCTGCTCCACCACCCGCAAGAGCCTCGCCTGCTGGTCGAGGGTCAGCAAGTCGATCTCCGCCACCAGGATCGTCCCTTCGTCGGTCTCCAGGACCTCCGGCGGCTGCGCCCCGCACGCCAGGGCCACGAAACCCTGGTCCCGGCGCGGGGAGATCTCATGGATCAATCGGGCCAGGTAGGTCTTCCCGGTGCCGCTCTCCCCGACGATCGGGACCGTGACCTCGTGCGCCGCGGCAACGCGGAGCGCGTCGACCAGCGGAAACACGTTGGGGGCGAAGGTCACCAGCGCGTGACGCCGCCCGGTGAGGACCCGCCGCGGCAAGCCCCGACCATAGCCGGCCGGGTCCACGGCCGGCCACACCGTGTCGTGCAGCAGGTCGGCAAGCCGATCGAAGTCCACCGGCTCGGTCAGGATCTCGCAGGCCATGCGCTCCGCGGACTGGCGAAGCGCGGCGGGGCACGCCCCTTCCACCACCCCGAACAGCCGGCGATCGACGGCCAACTCGCCCAGGCCCGCAACAAACGCCTCCGGCGAGTAACCGTTGAGCATCGCGGCGCCCAAGTGCGCCAGGATGGCGGTGCCAGGCACTTCCTCAAGGCGGGATCGGGCCGTCTCCAGGCTCTCCACCGCGCGGACCGTCAGTCGGCCGCTGAAGTGATTGCGCAGCTCCTCCACGAACTGGGGGTCCCGACTCAACACCAATAGACTGGCTGCCATCGCTTCGCTGCCCTGGATGCGGATGATAAGTAAATCTCAGTTTACTTAGATTCCCCATGTTCTCAACCTCCGAAACTGCCTCGGCACCGGCAGGCGGCCGAGGGAGCGGGTAGAGGGTGCGGATTCTAGGGGTGACAACGTCCTTGACAAGGCCGATGCTTGACAAGGCCGATGGCAAACGCACAATGACCTGCCACACGTCAGCGGCGCATCCATGCCCATCTGCTTAGTCGGCCTAGGCTCGAACGTTGGCGACCGGCGACAATCGCTCGATCGGGCGGTGGGGCTGCTGGGCACCCGGCCGAATGTTCGCCTGATCGCCCAAAGCCCGTGGCGCCAAACCGAGCCGGTCGGCGGACCGCCCGGCCAGGGAGCGTTTCTTAACGGAGTGGTGCTGCTGGAGACGTCGCTCGGCCCGAAGGCCGTGCTGGGGTTGCTCAACTCGATCGAGGGGGAATTAGGCCGGCAACGGGGTGATCGCTGGGGGCCTCGGACCATCGACCTCGACCTGCTCTTGTACGACGAGTTGGTCCTGGAGGCGCCGGGCCTGACCATACCCCATCCGCGCATGGCTTTCCGCCGATTCGTGTTGGAGCCCGCGGCGGACGTGGCCCCTGCCATGCTCCACCCCACGACCGGCTGGACCGTGGCCCAACTGCTGGCGCACCTGAACACGGCCCTGCCTTACGTGGCCATGACCGGCCCGGCGGGGGCTGGCCGCAGGGAGCTGGCCCGGCGCATCGCCCGAAGGACGGATGCCCGGTTGATCGCGGAGCCATTTTTCCCCCGATGGATGGGGGCGACTGGCGACGATCGGTCTGGTGACGCCTGGCGCACGGAGATAGAATTGTTGTGCGAGCGGGCCGGATTGTTGGCGACCGATCTGCCCGAATGGCGGGCACGGGACCACCTGGCCATCAGCGATTTCTGGTTGGCCCAGTCCCTTGCCTATGCCCGAGTCCGGCTTGCGCCGGCCGAGAACGAGTCGTTTAGCCGCCGGTGGCATGAGCTTGCGCCGACGGCGGCCCGGCCCAGGCTGACGGTGATGTTGGACGGTCCGACGGAGCGGCTCGTAGCGCGGGTCCGGGCCCGCGGCCGCCCGGAGGAATCGTGTTTCGACGGAGAACTGATCGATCGCCTGCGCCAGGCGATTCTCGATCTCCTTCGGCAGCCGGGGCATGGGCCCGTACTCTACGCGAAACACGAAGGGCCGGTGCCCGTCGAGGAAGAGGTGCTCGCAGCGGTGCAATCGATGAGGTAGCGAGGGCGGCGCGCGACGATGTCGAAGCAACCACGGCTGGTCAGCACGATTTGCGAGTTCCGGGAGGCCATCGGCCTGGCCCGGCGGGAGGGGAAGCGGATTGGCCTGGTGCCGACGATGGGGGCCCTGCACGAGGGTCACCTCAGCCTGGTGGGTGCGGCCCGGGCCGAGTGCGGCTTCTGCGCCGTGACGATCTACGTGAACCCGAGCCAGTTCGGCCCGCGCGACGACTACGCCCGCTACCCCCGCTCGCTCGAAGCCGACCTGGAAGCCCTGGCCCGAGGCAAGGCCGACCTGGTGTTCGCGCCGGGTGACGGCGAGGTCTATCCTCCGGGTTACTCGACCTGGGTGGAGCCGCCGGCGGTGGCGGCGCCCCTGGAGGGCCGGCATCGCCCCGGGCATTTCCGCGGCGTGACCACGATCGTGCTGAAGCTCTTGAACATGGCGGGCGCCGACGCGGCCTATTTCGGCCAGAAGGACTACCAGCAGGCCCTGGTCATCCGGCGGATGGTTGAGGACCTGAACGTCCCGATCGCGATTCGCGTCCTTCCGACGGTCCGGGAAGCGGACGGCCTGGCGATGAGCTCGCGGAACCGGTACCTCACGGCGGCCGAGCGCCAGCAGGCGGTGATTCTCTGGCAGAGTCTTTGCCTGGCCCGCGACCTGGTCGCCCGGGGGGAGCGCCGCGCCGCGGCCGTCGTCGAGCGCGTGCAAAGCCTGATCCTGTCGGTCCGGCCGGCGCGGATCGACTACGTGGCCCTGGTCCACCCGGAGACGCTGGAGCCGGTCGGCGAGATTCGCCAGCCGAGCCTGGCCACCCTGGCGGTGGTCATCGGCCGGACGCGGCTGATCGACAACGTCCTGTTGGAGCCGCCGGCACACCCCAGTTAGAACACACGGTAGTTAGAACACACGGTTCGTTACCCAGCACGTTTTCCCTTGGGTCAGCCCATGTTTCCAACCGTTTTCCACGTCCCGGAGCAGGTGGCCGGGGTTCCGCTGTTGGGGGCCGGATTGCTGCTCGTGGTTTGGGCGGTGGCGAGCGTCGCGCTGTTGGCCTGGCTCGTTTGGCGCCAAGGCGTCTCGGCCGATACGCTGGGCTACGTGCCGCTGTTGCTTCTGCTCGGGGCGATCATCCGCTGGATCCTGCCCTTGATCTCCGAGGCGGGGCTGGGACTGCCGATCCGCAGCTACGGGGTGATGCTGTTCCTGGCGGTCTTCGCGGGCACGAGTCTGACGATCTGGCGCGGCGGGCGCCTGGGACTCGACGCCGACTGGGTGCTGACGCTGACGCTTTGGGGATTCATTCCCGGCATCGTCGGGGCCCGGCTGTTCTACGTCGTCCGGTTCTGGAGCGAGTTCCACAAGCCCACCGTCGGCGCCACGCTGGTCGAGATCGTCAACGTCACGCAGGGGGGACTGATCGTCTACGGCGCGCTGATCGGCGGGCTGCTGGGGTTTGGCGCGATGATCGTCCGGCAGAAGCTGCCGCCGCTGGCCACCCTCGATCTGCTCGTGCCCGGCATGCTCTTGGGTCTGGCCCTGGGGCGAATCGGCTGCTTCCTGTTCGGCTGCTGCTACGGCGGCCCGTCGAGCTTGCCCTGGGCCGTCCGGTTCCCGCTGGGCAGCCCCCCGTTCCTCCAGGAGGTGCACCAGGGGGAGATCTTCCTGTACGGGCTGAAGTTCCTCGGAGAGGCCGACGATCCCCCGGTGATCGCCGAGGTGGAGCCGGGCTCCGAGGCCGAGCGCCAAGGGCTCCGCGCCGGAATGCGCGTCCGCGCGATCGACGGCTACGCGGTGTTGAGCGTCAACCACGCCCGGACGGAGCTCTTGCGGGCACACCGCCTGGAGCCGCAGGTCACCGTGGCCACGGCGCAGCTCGCCGAGGTCGCGCGGCTGTCGATCCCCTCGCCGCTCCCGCGGAGCCGGCCGCTCCATCCCACCCAGCTCTACAGCGCCATCGACGCCGCCATCCTGTGCCTGTTCCTGCTGGCCTACGACCCCTTCCGGCGCCGCGACGGCGAGCTCATGGCCCTGCTGTTGACCATCTACCCCATCAACCGCTTCCTCACGGAGTTCATCCGCACGGACGACCCCGGCGTGTGGGGCACCTGGTTGACTCTCGGCCAGCTCTTCAGCCTGGTGTTCCTGGCCGTGGCGGCCGGGCTGTGGTGGCACATCCTCCGCAGTCCGCCGGGCAAGGCGTTTTTCCCGCCGCTGACGACCGGCGGATCGAGGCTGTAGATCTGTAGGCTGGGGCGCAGCCCCAGCTATCGGGTGAGACGAATGAGGTGCTGCGAGGTGCTGGGGCTGCGCCCCAGCCTACGGTCTGCGAACCTTGACGCGGCTGTCTGGGTCGCCTATGGTAGATACACGAGGGCAACGTGACCCGCATGCCAAGGACCTCAAACCATGCCCATCCTGGAAGTTAGCGACGACGGTGTGTTGCACGTGCCCGGCGAGTTGCTGGCCGGTGCGCAGCCGCACGCCCAGTTCGAGCTGGACGTGGTGGGTGAGATCGTGGTGCTCCGTCCGGCGGGTGCAGAGCGGCCATTCTGGCGACAGGCCACCCCGGGCGAACGGGCCGAAGCGTTTGAGCAATGGGCCAGCACCCCGCTCCCGGACGCCCCCGACCTGCCGGGCGAGTCCCTGCGCCGTGAGGGCATCTACGACTGATGGCCCGATACCTGCTGGATACCAACGTCCTCTTGCGGGCCGGCGCCGCTACGCATGCGGCGACTTGGCTCTCTTGCCGAGGCGAGCGATCAGAAGGGCCACGAGCACCAGAACAAGAAGGCCAGTGCCCAAGATCACTCGCCAACCGCTTCGCGGCGTGAGCAACTCAGCGGCCAGGCCGCCGTGGTCCCCCGGCAGGGCTTTGATCCATACTGGGTGGCCGGTGGAAACGTCCAGGATCCCCACGTCGTCGGGAATCTCGAAGGTCGCGTAGGTGAACAAGGCATCGTCGACCGGCTGGTTGACGCTCTCCCAATCGAAATCAAAGGTCCGCGTATCAACAAGCCCGGTCGTGGGTCCGCCGATAATGAACTCGTGGTGAGAAGGCACCCAAGTCCCGTGGATCTGCTTCCAGGTTGTCTTGTTCTCCCACTCCAAGCGCCAGGGAGCGTCCTTCACTGCCACCGGGTTGTTCTCGCACTTGTAGTTCACCGGGGTGAAGCCCGACTTCACGTCCACGGCGAGACTCCACTTCGTCGTCAGGACCTTGTCGCGATCCATCCAGGTGAGAAGCCACGTGGATTCATCGAGCGTGGTCACCTTGCCTTCAAACTTCTGATAACTCTCCAGATTCTCAAAGACCTTCTCCAGGGTGTACCCGCGATTGAACGACAGTCGGTCGAACAACGTGATGCCTCGGATGTCGACGTACTCCGTTGCCTGCCGGTCCGGGTAGTCTTTGGACTGCGAGATGGAGACAAGGGGGTTGTCGGAATGCCAAAGGGTGACCCGGGTGCAGTCGTCGGCAAACCTGTGGGTGAATCTCCCCTTGACTGTGCTCGCCGTCACCCGGTTGGGGGAGGTCGCGCTGGGTTGTATGGACTTGGGATCGACTACCGCGCCGGGGCCGGACAGGTCGAATCGCACTTTCCCTCCATCGATTGCCAAGAAGCCCTCGACGGGCCCCTCCAGATCCTTAGCGGGGCCCTCCTTGTACTTGCGGGAGTGTCTGCCGTGAAATCGGCACACGCCGGAAACCAGTTTGTGGGCCTGTTGCTTCATGCCAGACAGAACGAACTGAAATGCCGCTGGGTCCGTCGGGGCGATCCCGGCTGGGGATGGGGGGCCCTCGGCCTTCTGCGCGAACATGGTCCGGTGCTGCCCGACAACGCTGACCGCTACAAGAACCTGGAGGAAACGGACAATTGGCCTTTGGAACATGCTGGGGGCTCCCTGAGCGTCACCTCCGCCTCGGCTCGAGTTCCCGCCATGACTTCCGAGAAGTCCACCGTGTTCTCTTCATACCTAACCTGGGTTACGCAGAACGCATAGTATCGCGACTCGTCGCAATAGTCAAGGTCGTAGGCTGGGGCGCAGCCCCAGCTATTGGGTGAGACGAACGAGTTGCTGCGAGATGCTGGGGCTGCGCCCCAGCCTACGGTCTATGCCCCCTCACGACCGACCGATCGAGGCCACGGCCTTGAGATTGGCCAGGGGGGTGCCCAGCGGGATGGCGCATTCCGGGCCGACGACGTCGATCCCCGCCTCCAGCGCCCGCCGGGCGTCGGCGGCGATCTCGTCCGGCGTGCCCCGCAGCAGCTTGTAGTTGCTAATCCCGCCCATGAGCGCCAGCCTTGACCCGGCCAGGCGCCGGACCTCCTCCGACGTGCCCGTCTTGGTGTCCCAGTGAAAGCAGGCCAAGCCGGTCTGGGCGATCATCCCGATCCGGTCGCCCGTGTTCCCGCAAATGTGCAGGATCACCGGGACGGGGATTTCGCCGGCCAGGCGCCGGTGCACCGGCAGGAGGAACTCCTCGTAGGCCCGGGGACTGCACAGGTCCCGCGTGGCATGGTCGGCCAGGAGGATGCAGTCGGCCCCGGCGTCGATCTGTGCCCGGGCAAACAAGAGCGCCGCCTGGCACAGCCGGTCGACGATGCGGTGGGTCTGGCCGGGGTCGTCGAGCGTGCCGATGAGGAAGTTCTCCACGCCAAAGCAATGGTAACCCTGCGTCCACCCGCCCATGACCTTGCCGCAGACCGCCGCATCGTCCCCCAAGCGCTTCTTCAGCAAGGCGATGGCCTCCAGGGGCACGCGGCAGCCGGGCCGGGTCAAGAGGTCGGGGGGAATGCGGACGTCGTCGGCGTGACGGAAGATCGGCCGGCCGCAGACGGGCATGGCCTGCGGCCCACCCCAGTCGACGCTCGACCCCATGGCCGCGGCGTCGTGGCAGACGCTAAACAGCGGCATCACCACGTCGAGCCCGAGCAGCGTGTGCCCGGCCATGGCCAGCGCGGCCATCTTCTCGGCGTCCAGGTGGCCCTCGGGGAAGAAGGCCCCCACGGCCTCCATCAGCTCCCGGCAGACGATCGACGTGCCGGTGCCGAACACGGCGTCTCCCGAGGTGACGCCCCGGACCAGCGCCTGCATGAAGCGTTGTTTGCTCATCGTCCTTAGCTTTCCCCCATCCACTGCCAGATCTTCTCCAGGCTGCTCCGGGCCGAACGATCGAGGTTCTGCTCGCTCCCCCCGCCGCGCAACGGGGAGCACATCTCGTAGGCCACGTAGCCGTCGAAGCCCCCCTCGCGCAGGCCGGCAAAGAAACCGGCCAGGTCCAAAAACCCTTCGCCCAGCGGCACGGCCCGGACCATGTCCTCCAGGCGCCGGTAGTTGACCAGCCCCGGCACGTAGGCGTATCGCGGCAGCCGGACGTAGTCGGCCAGGGTGGTCTGGACCATGCGCGGGGCGAGGCGCCGGGCCCAGGCCCGAAGGTCGTCGCCGTGGAGGGCCGGGGCCCACGGGTCGAACATCGCCCGGCAGTTCGGGTGCCCCACGTCGTCGAGGAACTCGGCGAACGCCTCCGCGCCCACGCCCACGTCGTGGTGGTTCTGCACGCCGAGGACGACCCCCTCGCCGGCCGCAATCTCCGCGCACTCCCGCATTGCCCGGACGCACACGTCCCAGTCCCGGGCCATGCCCTCCGGCTCCGTGCCGTAGCCGGTGAACACCCGGACAATCTTCGCGCCCAGGGCGCCGGCAAGCCGGGCGAGCTGGCGCACGTAGGCCAGTTGGATCTCGACGGCCGGGATCTCCGTGTCCCGGGCGAGCGTGAAGCTGGTGTACGCGGCGAGGGTGGCGATCTGGACCCCGGCCTCGTCCGCCGTCTGGCGGAGCGAATCGACCTCGGACGGCGTGGCGTCGAGGACGGAGAGGTGGGGCCGCTTGCCCATCAGCTCGACGGCCCGGTAGCCAAGCTGGCCTGCCTTCCTGAGAAACGACGGCAAATCGAGCCGGTGCTGGCCCCACAGGCCGGCGTAGCTGACGGAAAAGAGCGTTGGCGTCATCATGAGTGGCCTCGCTGGATAGCCGGTCCACGGGGCAGGAGCCGCCCCCCACGGCCACTGGCCCAACTCCCTGCGGCGCCTTAGTTTATCAGATGGCTGCCCCGGGACAAGGGTGGCGAGCCCCCCCGGCAATCGTCCATCCTTTCCAAAGGGCCCCACTTGACATACGCTGGGGGGGTTGTAGGCTGACGCTTCCTGATGGATCGGGACTCGATGGTCGACGGACCGGGCAAACGTATTGCCATCATGATAAACCGCCGGACAGACGCCTAGCACCTCACTGCAAAGGCGTTAAGACGCCTCCGGCAACAGTCTCTACGGCGTGTCATACGGACACGAAACGAGGAGTCCGCACGTTATGCGGATCAGTCTGATCCTTGTTCGGCAACAAGTAGAGAGGAGCAATTCAGAATGAAGAGAGGCATTTTACTGATTTCATTACAGGAGGACTTGGATGTTGTCGGACTGAAAACCCTCCACTATCAACTTCTGAAGCATAGCTTCGCTTCACACATACTTTTCGTACCGAGTCTCCTGAATGCCGCGGCGTCTGACGCCATCTGCAATTTCGTAAACACACTATCACCTTTGTTCATAGGCATAAGCCTGATGTCCGTGGAGTATCGTCGTGCTGTGCAATTGACGCAACTCTTGAAGTCACATTTTCCATCAATACCTATCCTTTGGGGAGGTATTCATCCTACGATCGCGCCCGATACTTGCTTAGACTATGCAGACTTCGTGTGCATTGGTGAAGGAGAGAGTCTGGTTGTAGATTTCGCTCATACAGTTGCAGATGAGTCAAGCCCAGAAGTTCTGGGTAGCCTGGTTTTTCGAAGAGACGACCAAGTCATTCGAAATCCCGTTTATCCCCTCATTGATGATCTTTCTGTAATTCCTGCGTATGAGCACATTCCCAGGGACAGTTACGTACTTCACAAAGGAACCATTGTCCCCCTGAACGTCGGAACTTTCAGAAAGTATGCTAGGTACTCGGGCACAACGTACTCAATCATGAGTTCAAGGGGGTGTCCGTTTTCCTGCACGTACTGCTGCAACAACGCGTTAGCGAAGATAACCGGTTCAAGGAGCATTAGATTTAGAGAGCCTGCAAGCGTTATAGACGAATTGACGAGGGCAATCGCCCAATACCCGTTCATTGAATACATTAACTTTCAGGACGATTGCTTTTTGTCGAGGCCCGATGAGAAGATGGAGCAGTTTTGTCATCTATACAGTAAGGAAATCAGACTCCCGTTCATCGCAAGAAGCATTCCGACATTCGTTACGGAACGTAAGATAGCCTTGATGAAATCAGCGGGACTCTCCTGGATTAGCCTTGGCCTGCAGAGCGGAAGCGATCGTGTATGCCATGAGGTCTACCGGCGCAGGTCAGGCAAGCAGGAGTTCCTGAGGGCGGCAACTGCCATCAAACGCCATGACGTGGCCGCCTTCTACGATGTTATTCTTGATAACCCATTCGAGACTGTCGATGACCAACTTGAGACGGTGTCAACCCTCATGGAAACGCCAAAGCCATTCTACACTCAGTTTTTCTCCTTAAGTCTATACCCGGGTACTGAACTGCACCAACGGGCCCTTGAGGAAGGAATGATAAAGGGCGACGAGTATCAGAGCAAAGATTATCTCAAATATAGGAACACTGGCATAAACAACCTGGTCCGACTCGCTAGCTTCATTCCATCAAGCTGGATGAAATATCTTTTGGGGCTCTATCGTCGGGTGGGAACTTCGCTCTGGTTCAGATTAAACATGACCGTCGCAAGACTATTCGGTATCGCAATCGCTGAACCAATTACGTACCTCAAAGTCATTCGGCTCTCGCAAAGGAAGAGACTTGGGGCAACAATTCGCGTGCTGCCGTACTATATGAAGGAGGGGCTTTCGAGATTCCTGAAACAATTCGGATAGTCCGATTGCACGATAATTGCCGAACAAGGCGCTGCACCTGACCGCTATTCCGCTACATTCCATAGCGGCAGGTGAGCTTGATCGAAGGGGATCGAAACGGGGACGCAGCTAGGGGATCGAAACGGGGACGCAGCTAGTTTTCGAGGGTCCAGCTTGCCAATACTGGCTGCGTCCCCGTTTCGCATCCCTTGGGGAACCTGCCGAAGTCGCCTTTGGTCACCGCGGTCGTCTTCTCACGTCTGAACGAGACGTGATCAAGTTTGAATCAGGGAAGACGGTGAGGACACTCGCCTTCCCCAAGAAGGAATACCCGAGAGATTGATGTTCCGACAAGCCGGATCCGCGCGACGGCTTATAGCCGCGCGTGATCCGCATCGTTCGCTGCTCATGGCTCGCGATTCCATCATCCTCGTTCTGACCATCTTCGTGGCCGGATGCGGCGGCGCGTCCCGGTCAGATAGCGACCCGGCTGCAAGGTCAACACAGACAACCTCGGAGGACAGTCCGATGGCCGCAAAGCGCCTTGTCGCAAGCACAGTCACGAAGGAGACACTTCACGTAGGCAGAGCGATCGTGGTACAGTCGGATTCGTCTATCGGTCGGTACCAGGCCGTGTTCGAAGATGATGGAGACACTGGGTACTTCTACGCCCTTGATACTTCACGATCGGGTAATCCGATCGTCGATGCCCTCCACATCTACAACGTGCAATCCGTTGCGGATCGCGACAAACCGTCCCAACTGCACATTGTCTGGTCCGCCGACGGGTTGAAGGCTGCGCTGTTCTTGAACTCATATCCGCATGCCGTTTACAGCTTCGAAGACGGGCGTGGTTGTTGTCGCACGGGATTCCCGCCAGTCGCACCGGGATCGAACGGTTCCCACGAGTGGGACGAGTCGCAAATGAAGCACTTCCACGCCGAATAGAGCGGATCAGCGAACAATGCGATGCACGCGAGGCGGCCGTCGCGTGTCGAATGAAGGGGATCGCCCAGGACAAGGGTGGCGAGCCCCGCGGGCAATGGTCCATCCTTTCCAAAGGGCCCCAGTTGACATACGCTGGGGGGGGTGTAGACTGACGCTTGCTGATGGATCGGGACTCGATGGTCAAGGGACCGAGCAGACGTATTGCCATCATGATAAACCGCCGGACAGACCCCAAACACCTCACTGCAAAGGCGTTAAGACGCCTCCGGCAAGAGTTTCCACGGCGTGTTATACGGACAGGAAACGAGGACTCCGCAGCTTATGCGGATCAGTCTAATCATTGTTCGCTCACGGAGACTGAAATAATGAAGAGACTGTTCTTGATGCTGGTGGTTGCCACTTGTCTGGTTGTTGGATGCGGCAAGAGTAAGCCGAAGCCGACTTATGACTTGGTGATCGGGAATAAGTCAGTGACCCTGCCGGTTCATGAGGACGCAATACTTATCCAGAATGACATCATTAGAAACGTCAAGCCACTCTGGGACAACCTGCAATCGGGTGCCTCGGTTACTTTTTACTGCAAACGGACTACACCCGCTCATCTCGGAAAAGATGTTGAGAGGAAGGCGAAAGACAAGTTTGGCGAGAATGCTACATTAACATCCTCTTTAACAGTGACGACTCCCTTGCTGAGATTCTTCAAGAACAGAGGTGGTACTAACGGCATGGAGTATGTTGATCCAGCGAGAGATGACTCTGAACTAGCCGGGGGCCAGAGCGTTAATTGGGAATCCATTGAGGATTACCTCCGCAGTGAGCAGTTCAGCGTTCAGAATATTCGTTCGTTGATACAAAACGATCTGAGCGAACAATTGAATCAACCGGATCAAGAATAGCTGCGCAATTCTTGACGGGTTATTCATGGATTCGGCTTGGCGGTGTCTCGTGATCTCAACGTTTCCTCGGATGTCTCACCATTCGACCGGCGATCGTGGTTCTTTGACGTTTGCCAGGAAAGAACGTACACTTCCTCTGGAGCACTCGACACCGCTGGCACTGCGCCGCTCGGGACCAACGACCGCGCTGGGAAGCATCCGGCCATGCTCGAACTGATCGATCTGGGCAAGAAGATGACCAAGAAGGCGTACGATCGGGCCTTCCCGCCGCTGGAGGAGCGCATGGGGGCGTGCCAGCGGGCGGCGCGGGCGGCGGGGGTGCCGGTGCTGGTGGTCTTCGAGGGCTGGAACGCCGCCGGCAAGGGGACGATCGTCAACCGCCTGGCCCTGGCGTTGGATCCCCGCGGCTTCACCGTGCACACGGTCGTCGAGCCGACCCCCCTGGAGCAATCCCATCCGTGGATGTGGCGGTTCTGGCACGCCCTGCCCGAGGCCGGCCGGGTGGCCATCTTCGACCATTCCTGGTACGGCCGGGTGCTGGGCGGCCGGGTCGAGGGGGATCTCCCCCGCCGCCGCTGGCAGGCGGCCTACGAGGAGATCCGGCAGTTCGAGCGCCAGTTGGCCGACTCGGGCACGGTGATCCTCAAGTTCTGGCTGCACATCGCCCGCAAGGAACAAAGGCAACGGCTAAAAAAACTCGCCGCGGACCCGGCCACGGCGTGGCGGGTGGGCAGGCCCGAGCGAAGGCAGCAGAAGCGCTACGGGCAGTGGCTCGCCGCGGCCGAGGAGATGCTGGTGCGGACCGATGCCAGCTTCGCCCCCTGGACCGTGGTCGAGGCGACCGACAGCCGTCACGCCCGGGTCAGGGTGTTCGAGACGGTTCTGGCGTCGGTCGAGGGGGAGGTGGCGCGGCGAGCCGCGGCCGGCAAGCCCAAGGCCAAGCCGATGGCCAAGCCCAAGCAGATGCCCGAGCCCAAGCCCCGCCCTGCTGCGGAGAAGACGATCCTCGATCGCGTGGACCTGGGTCTGTCGCTGGCCCGCCCCAAGTACGAGCGGGAGCTCGGCGAGCTGCAGGGCCGGCTGTTCGAGCTGGAGCATCGGCTGTACGCGGCCCGAATCCCGGCGGTGATCGTCTACGAAGGCTGGGACGCGGCGGGCAAAGGGGGCAACATCCGGCGCCTGGCCCAGGGGCTCGACCCCCGCGGCTACGAGGTCATCCCCGTCGGCGCCCCCACCGCCGACGAGCTCGCCCATCACTACCTCTGGCGATTCTGGCGCAGACTGCCCAAGGCCGGCCACATCGCCATCTTCGACCGGTCCTGGTACGGCCGGGTCCTGGTCGAGCGGGTCGAGGGGTTCTGCACCGAGGAGGCGTGGCAGCGGGCCTACCAGGAGATCAACGAGTTCGAGCGCCAACTGGCCGACTTCGGCGCGGTGCTGGTCAAGTTCTGGCTCCACGTCGACCGCGGCGAGCAGCTCCGCCGCTTCAAGGAGCGCCAGAAGGACCCCTTCAAGCAGTGGAAGATCACCGACGAGGACTGGCGCAACCGCGAGAAATGGGGCCGCACCGAGGTGGCGGTGATCGACGTGCTCGAGCGGACCAGCACCAGCTACGCCCCCTGGACGATCCTCGAGGCCAACTGCAAGCTCCACGCCCGGATCAAGGCCCTGCGCACGGTGGCCGAGGCCCTCGA
>Ga0315290_10000089_pt1 | contig 49690 bp, 42 predicted proteins | sample YL17G12_0_MG_FD_203627 | JGI IMG/M metagenome (GOLD analysis project Ga0315290, IMG submission 203627) | Sediment microbial communities from Yellowstone Lake, YNP, Wyoming, USA - YL17G12_0 | ecosystem: Environmental > Aquatic > Freshwater > Lake > Sediment | place: USA: Wyoming | collected... | reverse complement strand
GGACTTCGTCCCACCCTACGTCTACACCAGGTGCCACTGCCCCGAGTGGACCACGTAGAGGCCCAAGAGCAGGTTCGTCACCGCGTGGGCGACCACGCAGTCCCAAAGGTTCCTGGTTCTGATCATCAGCAGCGTGATCAGCGAGAACCAGGCGACGGCGGCAAACACCTCGCCAGGGTGGGAAAGGATCGGATAGGCCAATCCGGCCAGAAGCGCCGCCGCGCTGACCGTGCCAAAGGGCACCTCCCACCAGTCGCCGCGCACGAAGAAGCGCATCAGGAAACCGCGCAGGAAGAACTCCTCGATCACCGGCACGACCAGCACCAGGCCGAAGAACCGCACGGCCAGGAAGGTCCACGCCCAGTGCACGTCCTTCGGCGTAACCCCGGCAAAGGGGTTGTATCCGCTGCGGGTGCCGAGGTCGACGAGCCGGCCCAGACCCAAAGGCACCAGCCACCGCTCTTCGAGCTTCAGCTCGCACAGGCCCACCCAGACGACGACCCCCACCGCGCCGACCAGCACCGCCAGGGGACGCACCCGGAAGGAGAACCCCCGGTACCCGGGCAGCACCCACAGGATCGCCCCCAGGGTGAGCGACAGCTTGAAGGTGTAGACCACCGGATAGTAGTGGTAGGGAATGGCCAGCCAGCCCGCCGGGGCCTCCGGCTGCGGCGGCTTCGGCTCCAGGCTCCCGGCCAGCATGTACACGGCCAAAGGCACGAGGAACGCCAGCCAGCGATGCCGCGCCAGGAGCCCCTCACGGCCCCGAAGCTGGCCGCTTGCGGGAGCAGCCGGGACGGCCTTCGGCTCGATCGAGTCAAACATGGGCCCGCAGCACCTGGAGGAACTTGGGCATGAAATAGGGCAAGTCGGGCCAGCCGCGGGAGGTCACCAGCGCGCCGTCGACCACCACCGGGGCATCGACGTAGATGCCGCCGGCCAGCTCGACGTCGGGCCGGATGCCGGCGTAGGCCGTGATCTTCCGCCCCTTGATGGGCCGGGCGGCCCAGACCACCTGCGGCCCGTGGCACATCGCGCCGAGCGGCAGGTTCTTGTCCAGGAAGTACCCGGCCACGGCCAGGGCGTCCTTGTTCTGGCGCATCTCCTCCGGCCCGCGCCCGCCGGGGATCAACAGCCCCGCGTAGTCGGCCGGCTTGACGTCCTTGTAGGCGATCTCGGTCTTGATCAGGTAGCCGCGGGTCTCGATGTAGTTCGAGTAGTTGGGGTCGAAGTCGTGGACGACCATCTGGAGGAGCTTGACCTTGGGGGCGGCCACGACCGGGGTGGCTCCCTCCTCGATCAGGCGGTAGACCATGTAGTAGGTCTCCATGCCCTCGCTGAAATCGCCGATCGCCACGAGCACCTTCTTGCCCTGAAGCGATCCGCCCTTGGACCGTGCCGCGGCTTGGGCGGCACCCACCCCACCGGCGGCCGCGGCCGCCCAACCCAGCGACGCCCCCACCAACCGGCGCCGCGAAACCCTCGATTCGTCGGACATGGCTTGCTCCTTGTTCGTGTGCACCTTATGGGCCTTGTCCCTATTGTGCGCTGCCCCCCGCGCGTTGGTCCAGTAGCCCGACGCAGCTTGTTCGACACCTTGGGTGGCACTGGCGTCTCGCCAGTGCTGCGGCGCAAAGCACGGGCAAGATGCCCGTGCCACCCGCCGAGAATCCAAACAGGCACTACCGGCCGTTGACCGCGGGACGAGCATCGCCCACAATGGGGGCCGAACAAGGGTCGATCCTGGGCCAAGGGAAAGGAACCGGTTGCGTGGTGGAAAAGGTGACGATTATCGGGAGCGGACCCGCGGCCTGGACGGCGGCGATCTACTCCGCTCGGGCCGCATTGAATCCCCTGGTTCTGGAGGGCGCGGCCACCGAAGCGAACCGCGTGGCCGGGACGTTCCCCCTGGGCCAGTTGTACTTCACGACCGAAGTGGAGAACTACCCCGGCTTCCCGCCCGGGAACCTGGAAGCCTATCTCGACGCCGCCATCCCGCCGCCGCGACGCGAAATGATGCCTCCCCACGGCGGTGAGGGCGTTAGCGGACCCGAGCTGGTGGAGCTGATGCGCCAGCAGGCCGTCCACTTTGGTGCCCGCGTGGTCACGGAAGACGTGATCGAGGTCGATTTCTCCGTCCACCCTTTCCGGCTGTCGGCCTCGGACGGGGGCCGCTACGAGTCGCAGGCGGTGATCGTGGCCACGGGTGCCCGGGCGAACTACCTGGGGCTCCCGTCGGAAGAGAAGTTCAAGAACCGGGGGGTCAGCGGCTGCGCGGTCTGCGACGGGGCCCTGCCCCGGTTCCGCAACAAGCCCCTGGTCGTGGTCGGCGGCGGCGACTCGGCCATCGAGGAGGCCGACTTTCTGACGAAGTTCGCCAGCGTCGTCTACCTGGTCCACCGCCGCGACCAGCTCCGCGCCTCGAAGATCATGGCCCGCCGGGCCATGGAGCATCCCAAGATCCAGGTCCTCTGGAACCGCGTGGTCGCCGAAGTCGTGGGCACCGACCAGGCGGGGGTGACCGGCGTGCGCGTGGCCAGCACGGCCGGCGAGCCCGACCAGGTGGTCGAGGCGGCGGGCATGTTCCTGGGGATCGGCCACACGCCCAACACGGCCTTTCTCAAGGGCCAGTTGGAGCTGACGCCCAAGGGCTACATCAAGTGGACCACGCCGTTCCGGACCCACACCAGCGTCGACGGCGTGTTCGCCGCCGGCGACGTGGGCGACGACTACTACCGCCAGGCGATCACCGCGGCGGCCAGCGGCTGCATGGCCGCGTTGGACGCCGAGCGCTGGCTGGCGGCCAGGTGACGTTGCGTGATTCCAGGCGTGCCCGGGGTGGCTGGTGGCCGCCGGGGTGGCTGGCGGCTAAGCGTAGCGAAGCCCCAGGCCCCGGATTGCTGGGGCAGCGCTGCGCTATGCCCCAGCCACCCGGCGCATGGTTCACCGTCCTTTCGGCCGGTTCTGCGCTTTGCTCCGGCAGGAACCGCACCGGGTCGCTGGGGCCGCCGTCAGCCGGTCCGCCGGCCGGAGACTTGTCGCAGGCTCGCAAAGCGTTGCAGGACAAGGACTAAGGGCGCCGCCTCGGGAAAACCTGCGGCGCCCTTTGGCGTTGGGCACGGGGCTTGCATTCGGACGGGCCGTCCAAGTCACGGAGGGCGGCGCGTCATGCCGTACGGTCTGTATCTTTCCGCAGAAGGGGCCCAGGCCCAGACCACTCGGCTGGAGGTCCTGGCGAACAACCTGGCCAACGTCGACACCGTCGGCTTCAAGCGCCAGTTGGCCGTGTTCCAGTCCCGGTATGCCGAGGCGATCCGCCACGGACTCGACCAGCCGGGCTCCGGCTCGGTCAACGACGTGGGCGGCGGGGTCATGGTCCGCCAGACCAAGACCGATTTCTCACCCGGCCCGATGAAGCGGACCGAGAGCCCCACCGACGTGGCCTTGCCCGGCGAGGGTTTCTTCCTCGTGCGCAAGGGCGAGCAGGACCTGTTGACCCGGGCCGGCAACTTCCGGCTGACCGAGCAAGGCGAGCTGGTCACGCAGCAGGGGCACGCCGTGCTGGGCGAAGGCGGCGCGCCGATCGTCATCGATCCGCGGAACGGGCCGTTCGAAGTGACGGCCTCGGGAACGATCCGCCAGCCCGGGGCCGTGCAGAACCTGGCCATTGTCCGGCCGGCGTCGCCGGGCGACCTCGTCCGCATCGGCGAGAACCTCTTCCGGCCGCTGGCCGAGCCCGAGCCGGTCCCCGCCGCCCAGCGCCGGGTGGCCGGCGGCTACGTGGAGACCTCGGGCGTCCAGCCCGCCAGGGAAATGGTCCGGCTCATCGAGGCGTCCCGGGCCATCGAGTCGAACCTCAGCATGATGCAGGCCCAGGACCAGATGCTTTCCGGTCTGGTGAATCGCGTAATGAGGAGCTGACGGAGAATCGTATGTCGGTGCAAACTCTCTACTCGGCCGCGACGGGCATGTCCGCGATGGAGTCCAAGCTCGACACGATCGCCAACAACCTGGCGAACCTCGAGACCACGGCCTTCAAGCGCGGGCGGACGAACTTCGAGGACCTCTTCTACCGCCACGAGAAGCTGCCCGGCTCGGAAGACAACGCCGGCCAGTTGACCCCCACGGGCATCTCGATCGGCCTGGGTGCCCGCGTGTCCAGCATCCAGAGCGATTTCCGCCAGGGGGCCTTCAAGCAGACCAGCGAGCCGCTGAACGTGGCCGTCGAGGGGAACGGTTTCTTCAAGGTGATGGACCCCTCGGGACAAATCGTCTACACCCGGTCGGGGAATTTCTCCAAGAACGCCAACGGCCAGATCGTGATGGGCTCCGCCCAGACGGGCCGGCTGCTGGAGCCGCCCATCGTCATCCCCAACGACGCCGAGGCCATCGTCATCAGCCCGGAAGGAAAGGTCTCGGTCCGGGTGACCGGGAACCCCAACCTCACCCAGGTCGGAACGATTGAGCTGGTCAACTTCATCAACCCCGAGGGACTCCTGAAGCAAGGCGAGAACCTCTACGCCGAGACCAACGCCTCCGGCACGGCCGTCACCGGCACGGCCGGCCAGCTCGGCTTCGGCGTGCTCCGGCAGAACATGCTCGAGGCCTCCAACGTCGAGCCGGTCAGCGAGCTGATCGAGCTGATCACCACCCAGCGGGCCTTCGAGCTCAACTCCCAGGTCGTCCAGGCCGGCGACCAGATCATGCAGTTGGTGGCCAACTTGCGGAGAGTATGAGGAATGGGAGAGCGGGAATTCACCACGGAGGCACGGAGAACACGGAGAGAATACGGAAGGAATGGGGAATGGGTGGAAGAAGTAGGGAAGGAATAGGGAAGGAATTGGGGAAGGGATAGGGAAAGCAGGGAAGAAATTGGGGAAAGGGAGGAGGGGCGCGTGCTGATTCATGAGGAGTTGACGCGGGAGATTATCGGGGCGGCCATGGAGGTACATCGGGAGCTGGGGCCGGGGCTGCTGGAATCGGCGTATGAAGAGTGCCTGTGTCACGAGCTGTCCGTTCGTGGGCTCGCGTTTCAGCGGCAGGTCACCCTCCCGGTCAACTACAAGAACGTGAGACTTGACTGCGGATACCGCTTGGACGTTGTGGTCGCCGAAAAAGTCGTCCTGGAACTCAAGAGCGTCGAGGAGGTCACCCCGTTGCACCAGGCCCAGCTTCTCACCTATCTCCGACTCAGCGGCAAGAAGGTCGGCCTTCTCATCAATTTCAATGTCGTTCTCCTCAAAGATGGCATTACCCGGCTCGTTTACTAGTCACCTTGGCCACCTTTGTCACCTTAGTCACCTCTTCTCTTCTGTTTCCTCTGTGTTCTCCGTGCCTCCGTGGTGCATCCTGACTTCTGAATCTGAGTGACCCCCAGCCATGCTCAAGACGCTTTCCCTGACCTCTGCCCTCGTCTTGCTCTCCCAAGGGCTCGCCTTCGGGGCGGAGATCCAGCTTCGGACGAAGTGCCAGGCGCAGGGGGCGGTGGTGACGGTGGGGGACGTGGCGGAGATTCGGGCGGCGGATCCGCAGGAGGCCCGGCTCTTGGCCTCGCTGGAGTTGTTCCCCGCGCCCGCCCCCGGCCAGCAGCGAATCCTGCGTGTCCGGGAGCTTCAGGACCTGTTGGCGGCCCGGCCGATCGACCTGAGCGAGCTGCGCGTGAGCGGCTCGAGCCAGGTGGTCGTGGTGGGCGCGGGCGAGCCGGCCGGGCCGGACCTTTCCCGCCCGACCTCGCCCTCGGCCGTGCGCCGTGCCGAGCGCCTCGTCCGGGAAGCGGTGCTCCGGCACCTCCGGGAGCAGGTGCCGGGCGACGACTCGTGGACCGTGCAGGTGGCGTTAAGCGACGCCCAGGCCCGCTCGATCCCGGCCGACGGCCGGGCGGTTGCCGTGCGTGGCGGCCGGCCGCCGTGGACGGGGACCCAGCAGTTCGAGCTGGCAATCGACTCCCCCACGCAGCCGACGCGTCTGGAGATTTCGCTCGAGGTGTCGCGGCGTCTGCCGGTGGTCGTCGCCAGCGTGCCCTTGACGGCCGGGGCGATCCTCCGGCCCGGCGACCTGAAACTGCTGCCGGCCGCCGAAGAGGCCGGCCGGGCCGAAGGGTTCCATCGCCTCGACGACGTGGTGGGCTGGGAACTGGTCCGTTCGGTCACCGCGGGAACGGTGCTCCAATCATCGCTGGTGCGTGCGCCGATTTTGATCCGCCGGGGCGAGGTCGTCACCGTGTACGCCAGGAGTCCGGGGCTCCGCGTGCGGATCACGGCCCGGGCACGCCAGGACGGCGGCCTGGGTGAGCTCATCGCGGTGGAATCGCTGGTGGATCGGAAGGTGTACATGGCCCGGGTCAGCGGCACGCAGGAGGTCGAGGTGTACGCCCGGGCGGTCCAGGCCCGGTCCGCCCCGCCGGCGGGTCTCCTGGAGAATCCGGCCGGCACGCTCGCTCAAGATCAGAAAGGGAGCTGGAAATGAGTCTCTTGTCGGTTCTGTCGGGAAAGAGGCCCTTGCTGCACGCGCTCCTTCTGGGCGCGGCTTCGACCGCGTTGGCCGGGGTGGCGGCCGCCGCGGAGGCCCGGGGCCCAAGCTCGAGCGTGTTCGGCAATCCCGGCGTGCGCCGGCCGCTGACCATGGCCGACTGCTCGTTCACCTACCAGGCCCCCCCCGAGATCAAGCGCTGGAAGCTCAACGACTTTGTCACCGTGCTCATCGAAGAGAAGACCAGGATGTCCAGCGAGGGGCAGGTCGACCAGCGGAAGAAGATCGAGGGCTCCATGACCCTGACCGACTGGATCATGCTGCGCAAATGGTCGCTGGTTCCCGACCCGCAATCCTCCGGTGATCCCAAGGTCGCGGGCATGGTCGACAACAAGTACCGCGCGCAGGCCAACCTCCAGAATCGCGACCTGTTCGAGACCTCGGTGCAGTGCCTTGTGGCCGACGTTCGCCCCAACGGCACGCTGGTCATCGAGGGGCACAGCCGGGTGAAGATCGACGACGAGGAGTGGGAGCTCTCCGTCAGCGGCGTCGTCCGGCCCGACGACATCCTGCCCAACAACACCGTCAAGAGCGAGAAGGTCGCGGAAAAATGGATTGTCCGGCGTTCCGCGGGCCACGGGCGCGACGGGATCCGCCGCGGTTGGCTCGGGAGAATGCTGGATCAGTTCCAGTTGTTCTGACAAGACCGAGGACCACGTGCAATGACAACCTCCGTGGCACGAGCCCTGGGAACCCTGCTGGCCGTTGCGGCGGTGAGCCTCGCCGCCGCCCGGGTCGAGGGACGAACGCAACTGAAGACCTTCTGCCGCGTGAAGGGGCAAGAGGAGAACACGCTGCACGGGCTGGGAATCGTCGTGGGGCTCAAGGGCACCGGCGACGGCGGCTCCTCCCTCCCCCTGCTGCGCAGCCTCTCCCAGGCCATGCAAACCCTGGGAAACCCCCTGGGCAAGACGGGCATGGCCGAGCTCAAGGACACCAAGAACGTGGCTTTGGTGATGGTCACGGCGTCGGTGCCCCCGGGCGGGGCGCGCCAGGGAGACAAGATCGACTGCTTCATCAGCTCCATCGGCTCGGCCAAGAGCCTGCTCGGCGGGCGATTGTTCTCCACGCCCCTGGTGAGCCAGGATCCGAGGAATCCCCGGGTTTTCGGCTTCGCCGAAGGGCCCATCACGCTGGACAGCGCCACCCTGACCGCCACCGGGCGCATCCGCGGCGGATGCCGCCTGGAAGAGGATTTCTTCAACGTCTTCACCCAGGACGACAAGATCACCCTGGTGCTCGACCGGCACTATGCCGACTTCCAGGTCGCGTCCGACGTGGCCGACCTGATCAACGCGAGCCCGATCCGAATGACCTCCAGCGGCACCGTTCTGGCCCGGGCCGTGGGCCCGAACAACGTCGAGGTCGCCGTTCCCCGCCAGTACCTGGAAGACCCCGTGCCGTTCGTCTCCCAAATCCTGGGTCTGACGCTGCCCGACCCGCAGACCGGCTCCCGCGTGGTGATCAACGAGCGGGCCGGCAGTATCACGATGACCGGAGACGCGGAGATCGGGCCGGTCGTGGTGACGCACAAGAGCATCGTCGTGGAGGCGGGCGGGTCGAGCACGGCGGCGCACTTCGTTCCGATCGACCCCGGCAACCAAACCCCGACGCTCAAGGCGCTCGTCGAGGCGCTGAACGCCGTGCGCGTTCCGACCGAGGACGTGATCGAGATCATCAAAGGCATTGAGCGCAGCGGGAAGCTGCGAGCCCAACTCGTCATCGAGTGACCGGCCAGGCGAAGACTGCTCGAGAACCGTTGGCAAGACCCGGGAGACCAGCCATGCACGTGCCCGCCCCGACTTCCGGCTCGATCGCCGCCGCCGGCGTGGCGCGCCCGGCCTGGCCGGCCGCCGCCGCCGGCCCGGGGCAGCCGGCAGCATCGCCCGGCCGGGGCGATGAGGATCGGAAGCTCCGCGAGACGTTCCAGTCGGTCGTCGGGCAGACGCTTTACGGCCAATTGCTCCACTCGATGCGCAAGACGGTCGGCAAGCCCGCCTACTTCCACGGCGGACGGGCCGAAGAGATCTTCCAGCAGCAACTCGATCAGATCCTCTCCGAGAAGCTCAGCCAGTCCGGCGCAGCGAGCCTCTCCGATCCGATGTACGAGCTGTTTGCGTTGAGCCGGAAGTGAGTGGGACGGAAAACGCAGAATGAAGAATGAAAAGTGAAAAATGCAAAATGAAGAATGCGAAGTGCGAAGAACGCGGGCAAACCCCCGGTTGTGGTGCGGTCTCCGGACCGCATCACCCGGGCTGACCGAAGGTCTCCCCGGAATCGCACCGAGACCGGCGGTCGCGCAAGCGGCGGGGTCGGGAGACCCGCGCCGAACCGTTCCCTGAACGTCGCCCGGGGATCCTGCATTTTGCATTTTTCATTTTTCACTTTGCATTTTCCACTTTGCATTCTTCCCCCTGCATTCTGTCTTCTGGATTCGGACCCAAGCAGCCTTCCAGTTCACCCCGGCAGTTTGAAAGCCTCCCGATGCAGACCTCCTTTGAATCCGACCTCGCGGCGTTTCTGCAAAGGCTCTCGGCCGTGCAGGACAGGACCCTCGAGGTGCTGGCGCGCAAACGCCGGATGCTCGTCGAGTCCGACGTGCCCGGCTTGGAGGCGGCCGGCCAGGAGGAACGGCAGCTCGTCGAGAGCCTCCAGCAGTGCCTCGACCAGCGGGAGGAGCTTTTGGGCCGGGCACGCCAGGAGGGGCTCCCCTCGGAGAGCGTCCGCAGCCTGACCAAGGCACTCCCCGGCCAGGCACGAAGGGACCTGCTCGACCAGGTCCAGCAGGCAACCCTCCGCTCCCGGCTGCTACAGCACCACAGCCTCACCAACTGGGTGCTCGTGCAGAAAACCTTGATTCATCTTTCGCAGTTGTTAGAGATTATCGCGACCGGCGGCCGATTGCAGCCGACATATGGAAAGGACCAGTGCGCCGGGCCTACCGGCGCCCTGGTAGACCGCGCAGTCTAGTCAAGCGCGGAAGTCTCGCGAGACTGCAAAAGATCGGTCATGTCTCTGTACTCTGCGATCCGGATGGCGTGTAACACCCTGCGGGCGAATCAGATCGCCATGCAGGTGGTGGGGCAGAACATCGCCAATGCCAACACGCCGGGCTACATCCGGGAAGAGACCGTCTTCGCGCCCGCCCCCACCCAGCGATTGGGGCCCTTGCTCCTGGGCCTGGGCGTGCAGGTCAAGGCGGTCGTGCAGAAGATCGACAACTTCCTGGAGGAGCGTCTGCGCGGGGCGGTCAGCGAGAAGGCGAGCGCCGAGGCCCAGGAGAACACGTTCACCCAACTGGAGCAGATCATCGGCGAGCTGACCGACACGGACATCAGCACGGCGATGACCACGTTCTTCAACAGCATCTCCGAGATCCTCAACCAGCCGGAGAGCATTTCCACCCGCAACCTCGCGATGCTCAACGGCACCACGCTGACCCAGGAGATTCGGCGGCTGGCCCAGCGGGTCACCAACGTCCGCGCGGACGCCAACGGCCGGGTCGAGAACATGACCGACGAGATCAACCGCCTGACCGGGGAGATCCGCGTGCTGAACGTCCGCATCGCGGAGATGGAGGGCGGGAGCGTCTCCGCCAGCGACGCGGTGGGCCTGCGCGACCAGCGGCTTCAGGCCCTGGAGAACCTGGCCAAGGTCATCGACATTCGCGTCAGGGAGCAGCCCAGCGGGAGCGTGACCGTGTACGTGGGCGGCGACTGGCTCGTGAGCGAAGGGTATTCCCGGCCGGTGAAGACCGAGCTGTCGAGCGATCGCGGGATGTCGGCGGCCTCGATCCACATCGCCGACAACGATGCCCTGCTGGAGCCCTCGGCCGGGGAGCTGCACGGCCTCATGACCGCCCGGGACGACGTGCTTGGCAGCTTCCTCGACAAGCTCGACGAGTTCGCCGCCACGCTGGCGTTCGAGTTCAACAAGATCTACTCCAGCGGCCAGGGGCTGCACGGCTACGACGAGCTGACGAGCGAGTCGTACGTCACCGATGCCGACGCCCCGCTGAACGAGGCCGGCCTCAGGCACGAGCCCACCAACGGCTCGTTCAAGGTGTTCGTTTACGATACCGAGGCCAAGCTCACGCACACGACCGACGTCTTCGTCAACCTCAACGGCGTGAGCCCGGACCAGCAGACCACGCTGACCAGCCTGGCGGCGGCCCTGAACCAGATCGACGGGCTTTCGGCCACGATCGGCGTCGACGGAAAGCTGACGCTCAGGAGCACCTCGCCGATCAACCAGTTCGCGTTCGCCGACGACACGAGCGGGCTGTTGGCGGCGCTTGGGATCAACACGTTTTTCACCGGGTCGACGGCCCGAAACATCGGGGTGAGCCGCCTCGTGGCCGCGGACCCGGCCAAGTTCGCCGCAAGCCGCGGCGGCATCGGGGCCGACACCGACAACGCCATCGCGATGTCCGAGTTCCTCGACAAGCCGATCGATTCCCACAACGGCTCCTCCATCTCGGTGATCTACGACCGCCTGGTCGGCGAGACGACCCAGGGCTCCACGGTCACGAAGGCCGCGGCGGAGGGAGGCCGCGCGTTCGAGCAGACCCTGCGCGGTCAGAAGCTGGCCATCTCCGGCGTGAGCATCGACGAGGAGGCGATCCAGATGATCGTCCTCCAGAAGTCGTTCCAGGCGACGGCCCGCTACATCGGCGTGATCAACGAAATGCTCGATCTGTTGGTGAAATTATAGACGACCCATGGCCATCATCGGCATCCCCAGCACGCGCGTCAGCGACCAGTTCGTCCGCCAGCGGCTCCTGAGCCAGGTGCAGACGGACCAGATCGGCCTGTTCCGCCTGCAAACGCAGTTGGCCACGGGCCGGCAGTTCGAGCTGCCCAGCGAGGACCCGGTGGCGGCCCAGCGGGTGATGAGCCTCCAGCAGCTCCTGGAGCGCAAGGCCCAGATCCAGAGCAACCTCAGCACGAACCAGTCGTATCTCAGCGCGACCGACGCCGCCTTGTCGCAGATCTCCGGCCTCATGGCCGAGACGCGGGGGACCGCGATCTCGGCCTTCGGCACGACGGCGACTGACGTTCAGCGCCGGGCGGCCGCCCAGCAGGTGCAGCAGGCCCTGCGGCAGCTTATCGACTCGGGAAACCAGAAGTTCCGCGGGCGGCACCTGTTCGCCGGCTCGCAGACGACCACGGTGCCCTTCGTCACGGGGTCCAACGCGGTCCGCTACGACGGCAACGAGAGGCGGCTGGCGAGCTTCGCCAACGTCGACCTCCTGTTCGACACCAACCTGCACGGCAACGAGGTCTTCGGAACGATCTCCGAGCCGGTCCGAGGCCAGGCCGACCTGAACCCCGTCGTCACCCGCTCGACGCGTCTCGACGATCTCCGCGGCGGCCGGGGAATCACCCGGGGGAGCATCGCCATCTCCGACGGGTCCAGCACCAAAGTCATCGACCTCAGCCGGGCGGAAACCGTGGGCGACCTGGCCGCACTGATCCACGCGAGTCCCCCCGACGGCAAGACCGTCGACGTCGACGTCACCCCCACCGGGCTGGTCCTCCGGCTCAGCGCCGGCAGCCTCTCGATCAACGAGGTGGGCGGCGGCACCATGGCCGCCGAGCTGGGGATCCTCCGGCGGGAACCGGTCGGGACCACGCCGGTCACCAGCGCCGATCTCGACCCCCGCCTCGTCCCGACGACTCGTCTGGCCGACGTCCTCGGGGCCCGCGCCATGGCCGTGCTCCGGCCCGATGGCGGCGACAACGACATGATCTTCCGGGCCGACCAGCGCGGCGCCGACCTCAACGGCGTGACCATCTCGCTGTTGAACGACGTCTCGGTCCACGCCGGCGCCGAGACGGCCACGTACGATCCGGTGGGCAAGACGCTGGTGATCCGCGTCGACAACAACTACACCACGGCCAGCGACGTCGTGGCCGCCGTCAACGCCGCCAACGCGGCCGGCACCTGTCCCTTCACGGCGGACCTGGACTTCCTCGAAACCCGGATGGACGGCGCCGGCCTGATCGACAGCGGGGTGACGGCGGCGGTCGTCACGGCGCACGGAAGCGGAACCGACTTCGATCAGCAGTCCGGCCTGCAAATCCTCAACGGCCAAGCCACCCACCTGATCGATCTCTCGCTGGCCGTGACGGTCGAGGACCTGCTCAACACGCTCAACAGCTCGCCGGCCGCCGTCCTGGCCGAGATCAACCAGGAGGGCACGGGCATCGACGTCCGCTCGCGGCTGAGCGGGGTGGACTTCGCCATCGGCGAGAACGGGGGCACGACGGCCACGCAGCTCGGCCTGCGGACCTTCGCCGAGGCGACGAAGCTGGCGGACCTGAACTTCCGCCGCGGGGTGGACGACTACCAGGGACCCGGCCCCAAGGCCAGGGCCCTTCTGACTGCCCCCGGCCAAAGCAACGATTTGATCGTCGAGGCCCTCCAAGACGGGATCGCGTGGAACGGCTACACGGTCGACTTTGCCGCGGGGGCCGGCTTGGGTGTCGCCTGGGACCCCGTGGGCAAGCGGATCGACGTGACCTTCGTCGCCGGAGCCACCACGGCCGCCGACGTGATCGCCGAGTTCAACGCCACGCCGGGCGCCCGCGATTTCTTCCGCATCGACCTGGATCGCACCGGCGACGGCGCCAACAACCAGGGCCAGGGCCTGGTGGCGGCCGGCCCCGCCCTGACCGCCGGAGGCGGCACGGCCGGCTCCGATTTCACCATCACCCGCCGCGACGGCGTGAGCTTCGAGATCGACGTCCACGGCCGCGAGACGATCGGCGAGATCCTGGAGCAGATCAACAACGACCCGACGAACCTCGCCAGCGGCGTTCCGCTGGTGGCCCGGCTGGCGGCCGGCGGCAACGGCATCGAGCTGGTCGACGACAGCGTCGGCGCCGGGCGCCTGGTGGTGACCAAGGCCCTTCCCAGCGCGGCGGCGATCGACCTGGGGCTGGTCCCGCCGGGCCAATCGAGCGCCACGGCGCCGGCGTCGCCGGGCCTGCCCGACGTGCTCACCGGGGCCGAGGTCAACCGCAAGGAAACCGAGGGCCTGTTCACCGCGCTCTTGCGCCTCCAGGACGGCTTGCTCAAGAACGACACCTACCAGATCCAGCGGGCGATCGAGATGCTCGACCAGGCCACGGTGGACATGAACTTCGCCCGCGCCGAGCTCGGCGCCCGGCAGCAGGGCCTGGACGTGCTGCAGCAGCGGCTCGACGGCGAGGAGATCGAGCTGAAGCAGTCGATGTCGCAGGAGTACGACGCCGACATCGTCGAGGTGATCTCGAAGCTGACCGCGCGCCAGGTGGCCTACGAGGCCAGCCTCAAATCGACGGCCGAGATCTCGCGCATGTCGCTCTTGAGCTACCTGTGAGCGCCTGCGCCGGCTTCTTGGGCACGGCGGGCGGTTTTCTCTGGTCTGCCGTGTTTACCTCAGCCGATAGAGGTATGTGCGCCGCCGCATCGGGCCTCTTGGGGCATGGGTGGATTGACATGGAAGTCCAGACCGCGCGTTTCGGCTTTGTCGAGTATGCGGCCGATGACGTCCTTCGTTTTCCGGAGGGTTTACCCGGTCTTGCCGGATGTCGCGACTGGGTGATCCTGGCCGGCCGGCACGGCGACGCCGTCGCCTGGATGCAGTGCGTCTCTCACCCCGAGGTGGCCCTGGCCGTGGTCGCTCCCCGGCGGTTTGTTCCCGGGTACCAGTTGCGCGTGGCGCCCCGGGAGCTGGAGCCGCTGTGGCTCGATTCGCTCGAGTCCGCACACGTGTTGGCCATCGTGAGCCGGACCCAGCGGAGCCTGAGCGTGAACCTGAAGGCCCCGGTGGTCGTCAACGCGCGGCGCCGCCTGGGGCGCCAGGTGATCGGCAACGGGGACCTCCCGCTTAGGCACCCGTTGACCGTTGCCGTATCGACCCTGGGACGAACCGCCTAGCGCGGCCCGCAAAATCCCCCCCACCCGCACGACCCACCTGCACGACCCACCCGAAGCCCAACCCACCGGCCGCACGGCCGCCCGCGTCAGCGAAGGAGCCCCCCATGCTTGTCCTGTCCAGACAGCGTGACCAGAGCATCGTCATCGGCGAGAACATCGTCGTGACGATCGTCGACATCCGAGGCGACAAGGTCCGCCTGGGAATCGAGGCACCTACGGAAGTGCCGGTCCACCGCCGCGAGGTCTTCGAGGCGATTCAGCAGGAGAACCTGCGAGCCAGCCAGCTCGGCCCGCAGGAGGTACACGGCCTAGGCGGTCACCGGCCGTCGGGCGCCGGTGGGTCGTCGGGCGCCGGTGGTCCAAGGAAGAGCTGACCGCCAGGGCTGGGTTGGGGTTCTAGCGGATATGCCGAAGGTGTTGGCCCTGCATGCACTTGGGACCGGTTTGCAGGGCCTTTTTCCTATCCCAAGATGTATCAGATGCCGAGAATGTTCCTGAGGAGCATGTCGGATTGACGGAAACACGAACTCAAATTGCCTAAAGTACGCATCTTCACAATCCGATAACTGCCCCTAGATGCCACAACGAGGTGTTCGCCCGAAGCCCCCCCCCAATGGCCGGCCGGCCGGGGTGACCTCAGGCGCACCGCCGGCCGACTGAGCCAACCGACCTTAACCAACCCAACCACCAACCGCCGCCTGAAGTGCGTCAGCCAAGGGCGGCAGGCACTCCACCTCCTCCGGAGCGGGCGAGACCCCGCACTCCGGTCGGGCCTGGGGTAACTCCTAAACACAAGAGGTGTCTCGCATGACCCGAATCAACACGAACGTCAGCTCTCTTACTGCCCAGAAGTCCTTGGGGCGGTCGAACGCTCAGTTGCAGGAAGCCCTCACCCGTCTGAGCACCGGCTTGCGGATCAACGTGGGCAAGGACGACCCGGCCGGCTTGATCGCCAGTGAAGTGTTGCGAAGCGACATCATCAGCACGCAGAAGGCGGTCGGCAACAGCCAGCGGGCCAACCAGATGATCGCCACGGCGGACAGCTCGCTGGGCCAAGTCAGCGCCCTGCTGAACGACGTCCGCGGGCTGATCACCGAGGCGGCCAACACGGGGGCCATGAGCGAACAGCAGATCGCGGCCAACCAGTTGCAGATCGACTCCTCGCTGGAGGCCATCAACCGCGTCGCCCAGACCACGAGCTTCCAGGGCCGGAAACTGCTGGATGGCAGTCTCGACTTTGTCATCTCGGCGGCGGGCGGCGCCTTGGACACGGTCACCGATCTGAACATCGAGCAGGCGAACCTCGGCGTGACGGGCACGATGGCGGTGAGCGTCGACATCACCTCCGCCGCCACCCAGGCGACGCTCCACACGCACGTCGACACCGCCGCCACGGCGGCCTCGCTCGCGATCGCCGTCCTCGGCACTGGGCAGGCCCCGGATGATCCGGGGACGATCACCCTGACGGCCGATGCCAACGGCGAAGGCGGCAACGGTTACACGGTCCGCTTTAACGAGGTCACGGGTTTGGCCGGCAACGAGTTTGCGAAGCTCACCGGCACGTACATCGACATCTTCGTCGACGACACTGCGGACACGGCCACCGACGACATCAGGGACGCGCTGAACGGCGACGTAGCGATTGCCGCCCTGTTCACCGCTGTGGAAACCTTGGCGGGCTTCTACACGCCCGGGGCCGGCGGGGAAGACACGGAGCAGGGCCCCACGGCCGGCGGCTCCAGCGGCGGCTTGGACGATGACGTGGTCTTCCAGCTCACCGGCAGCAAAGGCTCGCAGGTGTTCAATTTCGACGCCGCCACGTTGGGTGCCGACATGGCCGCGGCGGTCGAGCTGGTCAAGGATGCCACCGGCGTAGGAGCCACGTTTGCGGACGGCGTGTTGACCTTCACCTCGACCGACTACGGCTCCAACTCCCTGGTCGACGTCTCCGTCATCAGCGAGGGCGCCGCGGGCACTTTCGAGGATATGTTGAATGTGACTCGAGACACCGGCAGCGACATCGTCGCGACCGTTAACGGTTTCAATGCCACGGGGAACGGCAATACGTTGTCGGTGAACACGGCCACCCTGGCCATGTTGGCCACCGTGGACGACGGCGACAACACCGATTTCGACTTCAGCATCACCGGCGGCGGCGCGCTCTTCCAGCTCGGTCCCGACGTGGTCAGCAACCAGCAGTCGCGGATCGGCATCCAGAGCGTGGACACCGGGAACCTCGGCGGCCCCAGCGGCCGGCTCTACGAGCTCGGCTCCGGCGGCGCCGCAGCCCTGGACACCGACACCACCACGGCCGCGGCCATTGCCGATGAGGTGATCTCGAAGGTCACCGGCCTCCGTGGCCGGCTGGGCGCCTTCCAGAAGACCACGCTCGACACCAACATCAACGCCCTGAACGACACCCTCGAGAACCTGGCCGACGCGGAGAGCTCGATCCGCGACGCCGACTTCGCCGCCGAGACGGCCAAGCTCACCCGGGCCCAGATCCTGGTGCAGTCCGGCATGGCCGTGTTGGCCATCGCCAACCAGCGGCCGCAAGCCGTCCTGGGCCTGTTGCGGTAGTAACCCGCGCAGGTGCCCGACGCCAACCACGCCGGTCCGCCCTGTCTCGCTCGGGGCGGACCGGTTTTTCTTTTCGCCGTCATGAGCGTGCGCGATCCTGTAGGACGAACTGCCAACCCGTGCCGCTGTAGGACGGGTTGCCAACCCGTCCTAGCCCGCATTTCTCACCGCCGTAGGACGGATTGTTAATCCGTCCTTATCAGGGACGGGTTACCAACCCGTCCTACGGGAACACCGTGTGGCCCGCCGCCCCGGCCGGTGAGAAATGCCGGCTAGCCCGGCACGCCGTGGCGCGCGCGCCGACACAAGTCCAGCAGTTCGTCCACGGCCTGGCCGATCTGGATTTCAGGCAGGCCGCTTCGGATCGCGTCTTCCACGCGGGCCGCGCCCCGGCCAACCGCCGGGAAGCCGTAACTCCCCGCAGAGCCTTTGAGCTGGTGGGCCAAGCGGCCCAATCGCTTCCAATCGCGTGCCTCGAACGCACTGCCGAGGCCCGCCACCCGCTCCGGCGTCTCCTCGACGAACATCGCGACGATTTCCGCCAGATCGGGGTCGCCAGACAGGTCCGAATACAGCGGTTCCGTCTCAGAAGGGCTGCAACTCATGGGTCGCGTTCCCTAGGTCATCGGCCAGCTTGCGTTTTCCATCGCCGTAGGACGGATTGTCAATCCGTCCTACCCGAACACCCCCTGACCGGCTCCCCCGGGCCGTTGAGAAATGCGGGCCAGATGGCTCTTTCCCACCGCAGGACACGACGCGCGCCGGAGGGGGGGCGCTGAAACCATAGCTTATCTATGGCAGGCAGGCTCGCCGGTTGGGTGGGTGTAAGCCGGCAAATCAGTCAGAACCACTACGGCCGGAGTTTTCGGCACAGGTGGCCTGGCGACTTGAGAGATATGGCACAAATAGGCTGACTGGCTAAGAAAAGTCCCGCTTGAAGGTCGATAGTCTCCGTTAGATTGGAGGCAGAACCCCCAGTTAAGCCAGGTTACCTTGGTATCCCACTCGGTATTTCCTAACAAGGAGTGTCCCCAATGAACCGTCGCGTCCTTTTTGCGGCGTTGGCCGTGGGTGCGGTCATCCTTGCGGTCAGCGCGGCCAGCGCTGATGCTGGCGTGTTCCATCGTGTGTCCACGTGTGCCCCGGCGTGTGCTCCGACATGCGCTCCGGCGCCTTGTGCGGCTCCGAAGTGCGAGCCCTCGTGCTGCGAGCCGAAGTGCAAGGTCCGCAAGCCGCTGTTGAACCGCGGCTGCAAGCCCGCCTGCGATGCGCCGAAGGCCTGCGAGGCCCCCAAGCCCTGCGCCCCGGCCTGCGGCGAGCCCTGCTGCAAGAAGGCCCGCAAGCCGCTTCTGAAGCGCTGCTGCAAGCCCAAGTGCGAGGCGCCGAAGTGCTGCGAGGCCCCCAAGCCCTGCGCCCCGGCCTGCGGTGAGCCCTGCTGCAAGAAGGCCCGCAAGCCGCTGCTGAAGCGCGGCTGCAAGCCCAACTGCGGCGGCGAGGTGAGCTGCTGCGGCGGCGCCGCCCCCGCGGCCCCGACTGCTGCCCCGGCGCCCACTCCGGCCAAGTAGGTGGGACCGCTCGGGCCCTCGCCCCCTCAAGCACCGAGACGTGGACTGACCGACGACAATCGCGGCCTGCCGGCGATCCAGGACCGGCAGGCCGCTTGTCTTTTTTCTTGCTGCTTCGCGATCACCCTCACTCCGGAAACAACTTGGTCGAGAGGTAGCGCTCCCCAAGGTCCGGCAGCAGCACGACGATCAGCTTGCCACGGCTCGACTCCCGCCGCGCGACGTGCAGCGCCGCCCAGGCCGCCGCCCCGCTGCTGATCCCCACCATCAGCCCCTCCTCCTTGCCCAGGCGTCGGGTGGTGTTCGCGGCGTCTTCGTCCTGCACCTGGACCACCTCGTCCAGGACGTCCACGTTGAGCACCTCCGGGATGAAGCCCGCGCCGATCCCCTGGATGGTGTGCCGCCCGGGCCGCAGCTCCTCGCCGGCCCGGCGCTGACTGATCACCGGACTGTTGGCCGGCTCCACCGCCACCACGCTCACGCCGGGTCTGCGCGACTTGAGCACCTCCCCAACCCCGGTGATCGTCCCCCCGGTCCCCACCCCCGACACGAAGACGTCCACCTTCCCGTCGGTGTCGCGCCACACCTCCTCCGCGGTGGTGCGGCGGTGGATCTCCGGATTGGCCGGGTTCTTGAACTGCTGGGGCATGTAGTAGTGGGCGTTCTGCGCCACCAGCTCCTCGGCCCGGCGCACGGCCCCCGACATCCCCTCGGCCGCCGGCGTCAGAATCAACTCCGCCCCCAGCGCCCGGAGCATCCGCCGCCGCTCCAGGCTCATGCTCTCCGGCATCGTGACCGCCAGGCGGTAGCCCCGCGACGCACACACGAACGCCAGACCGATCCCCGTGTTGCCGCTGGTCGGCTCGATGATCACCGTGTCCTTGCCGATCAGCCCGTCGCGCTCGGCCGCGTCGATCATCGACCGGCCAATCCGGTCCTTCACGCTCCACAGCGGATTGAAGCTCTCCATTTTGCACAACACCGTGGCCCCGCACCCGGCCGCCAGACGATTCAGCCGGACCAACGGCGTGTTGCCGATGCACTCCGAGATACTCGAAAAGGTCCTTCCCCCGCTTGCCGATGCCATGGCACCCCTCTCTTTAATGCCAGAACCATGCCCCAGCTCGACCGCTGTTTCTTCGGGCGGCACGCGCCCCAAGGTAAGAAATTGTAACTATGTTTCCTAACTTAGTCAACTCAATCGTGAGAGCCGAGGTCTCGCGTGTAGGCCTCCTGCAACAGCACGTCCTCGTGCCTCTCGTGCTTGAGCAACTCGTCCCGCAGCGCTCGGAAGCGGCCTCGGGTCTGATCCCACCACTCGCTTTCCGGGTCCTGCCGAGCGCGGACCTCCAACGCAATCTCAACTGCCCGAGTGCGGATTCTCGGGTGCTGCGCGAGCAGGGCGTTCGCCTTTTCCACCAACTGGGGGGCATGGAGCAGGGCCTCGGCAAAATAGCCCCCTTCCTCCTCCAGGGCAAAGTGCTTCACCAGCCGGTCGCCAAGCTGGCCCAAAAGGCCAGCCACCTCCTCCACCGTGGCGCTGCGCTCCTCCAGCGCCCGGTCGATCGTCGCCAGCGAACTTCTCAATTCCCGATGCTGATCCAGCAACCTGGCGAGCGACTTGGAATGTGGCTCCGCAGCGGCCATCATGGGCCTGTTCCTCCCCATGCTATCGAGCGGACATTCATCCCCTCGATCCGGTGCCCTTGTCCGACTGCTGAGGCAAGTTAGCCCCTCCCACCTGCGACTGCCCTATTATAGCGGGATTCGCTTACGGGGCTACGGGGCCCGCCATGAGTGCCGTTCGCCGCCTCATCGCGGGCATCAATGGACTGGGCGGAAGCCAAGGGATTCGACCAGGCGGTAGACCTCGGTCGAGGAGTTGCACCGGCTTGTGTCCGGTTCGGCCCGGAAGTCCATCTCCCTCACCGACTTGGCGTTGTCCACGGCATCGCCGACCCGATCGGCCAGGTGCCGGTAGATGTTCTGGTCGGTCTTGTCGTACTCTTGACCGAACGCACTCCGCCAATGCCCGTTCAGGCAGGCGATCACTTGGCGGCAATCGAGGAATGATTTCGCGGTCCTCTCGAAATGGGCGAGGATCCAGACCTCGAAGGCGGGATTCGACAGCGCCACGTGGAAGCCTTCCTTCTCGGCCAGGCGGCAGGCATCGGCAAGCTGCGGATTGCGTCCCGGCTGCTCCACGTCGATAACGCACCAGACCTCCTCAAAGGCGTATTCCTTGCCATGCGAGTTGGCATCGTCCGCCTCGCGGCCTGCCTTCTCCACGATGTCCAGCGCCGTGCCGCCCTTGGTGGAAACGATCCTCACGGAGAACCGGTCCCGAACGATTTGCTCTCGCTTCAGACCGTCGAAGTAATTCGGCTCGGTTTCGGCCCCCTGGCAGACAACGAGGATCCGCGTCTTCGGCGTGCGGTGTCCGCGTGGGCGTGGGACGGGGCGTGCGCTCATGGCGGTCTCTCAGGGCGACTCGAGATTCTCCAGCGTCGGCCCGAACATCGGCACCCCGCCGTAGCGCCCGGCCAGGTACCGCTTCTCGACGGCCTCTCCCTTTCTGGGCTTCTCGTCGATGTCATAGAGCGAGAACAGTCGCGATGCGTGGCCGGCGTCCTTCTCCACGATCCAGATCTGGTCCCGCCGCAGCAACGAGAGGTCCATGAGGGTGGTGTCGTGCGTCACGAAGACCAACTGCGCTCCTCGGGTGTTCTCCCGGGGATCCTGAAAGAACTGGAGCAGTTTCCGCGTCAGCAACGGGTGCAGGCTGCAATCGAGCTCGTCCACGAAAACGACTGTGCCGTTCTCCAGGGCCATGACCCAGAGTCCGGTGAGTGCAAGGAACCGCTGGGTGCCGTTCGATTCGGCCTCGGTGAAGTCAAACTCAACGGATTCCCCCCCTTGCGTCACTTGATGCACAGAACGAATCTGGGAGTCGAATACGACGGGGCGAAGGGGGAAACTGGCGCCTATCGGGATCTCCGTCGCCCCGGCTGCCCATTCAGCCTGTCCTTTGATCTTCTTCCACACCATGATCGATTCAAGAAACTCAGTCACCCCCTTCGGCCGCGGGCTCACATGGATGTCCTCGACGCCCATGTCCGCATCTTTCAGCAAGCGCATCGCACGATTCCAGGATTCCGGCGACGTGCGCCGGAGGTCAAGGGGCCGAGACACCACTGGGCAAGACAGATCCAGTGCACAAACCCTGGTACGAAACCACTCGAACACGCGACTGAGCTCGCCAACGTTGAGGTCGGCCCCGCGTGAGAGCACCAAGCCGTTCTCGCGCGTCCGCTCCCGGAGGAGCTTCTCGGCATTTCCTTTCAGGGGACCGCGAAACGCCCACTTGACATCCCCTTTCAGGGGGTCGAAACGTCGGTGGAACCAACGTTGGGGGCGCCTTTGCGGATATGCCGTCAGCCACTCCTCGCAGATCCGCTGTCGCACGGCGCTGAAACCGTAGTCGTAGCGCGCGCCCTCGAGGTCCAACACCACCTCAAACCGGCTTGGCTGATCCTGCGAATTCCCGCCGAGGCGGAACGGCTCCACGTCAATCTCGTCGCCGAGGTTCATCTGCGTCGCCGAAGTTCGAACGAACCACAACATGAACTCCATCGCCTTGACGAAGTTGCTCTTCCCGGACGCATTCGCGCCGAACAACCCTGCGGCCTTGAGAAGATTGAATCGCTCGCCGGGGATGAGGTTGCCCTGATGTGCCGTGTCTTTGCTAGCGACTAGGCTCAGGGCCTGCTCTTCCCCGAAAGACCGGAAATTCGCGACCCGGAATTCGATCAGCATGGCAGGCGCGCCTCGCTAAGACCGCTCGGACTGCAACGACTCCCAGGGAACGCTCGAAACGAGCTGTCCCGCTGTATAATTGTCGCTCACGGCGCGTTTTCTGTCAATCCGTGCAGGTTTTCTGCACAAATCGCGGTGCAACAATGATTGGCAAGGCGTTTTCCGACAAGAGGAAAGCGGCCACCCGTCCGAGCCTGAAAGGCTCGAATACGATAGCCCAGGGCAACGCCCTGGGTAGGGGTGCCCAAGGGAAGCGGTTAGCCCTGAAGGGGCGCGATAACCCCTGGGGCACCAACGGGTTATGACGCCCCTACAGGGCTTTCGGACACCACGCCACCCCTCACCCAGGGCGTTGCCCTGGGCTCTCCTATCGAAGCCCTTCGGGCTTCAGAGGAACGCCCTCCGACTTCCCGTCAGTCTGGGCACTGCCCTTCTTCGGAGGGGTACGGCGGGGTGGGGGCTGCACCACCGGTGTGTCTTCCACCAGGTTGCGGACCAGCGCGAACAGCACCTCGGCCCGGGCGAGCACTTCGTCGGTGGGCTCCTCCATCCAACTGTGGCCCAGGCTGTCGTCGTTCAGCAGGGAGCCGAAGCCGATCGCCACGACGGTCCCCTGGCCGTAGCTCGTGCGGGCAGCGACCGGTATCTGGTCGACCCGCGCCAACGGGGTCCCCCCGCCGACCTTGCAGGCCCCTTCGACCTCGATCCCCGGCCAGTCGCCGGCCATCGTCAGCTTGCCGGGCCGGCTGGCGGCGTGGCTGACCGTAAGCCCGAACGGCCACAACAGGCGGCTGTTGGCGGTGGAGCCGGCGCTGTCGGGCGAGTCGATGACCAGGAGCCTCCCGCCCGAGGCCACGTAGTCCACCACCGCATCGCGAAACTCCCGGGTGACCGACCGCGTGGGGCAGATCACCACCAGGGCGTCGCCGGTGAGGGCCTCCTGGCCGCTGCGCCGGGCCGTGAAGTAGCCCAGGCGTGGAATCCACTGCTCCAGCAGGCCGTAGCCCAGGCCGTTCTTCTCGGTGAAGCCACCTCGCGAAAGCGGGACGGCGGAGACGGTGCGGTCGAGGACCACCCGGGTCATGTTCTCGATCGGCTCGGGCGGCGGCATCTCGACGCGGTGGACCTGGTTGACCGCCAGCGACGAGGCCGTCCAGCCGAGCAGGGCGGCGGCCAGCATCACGAGTCCGCCGACGCCTCGGCGGCGGGAAAGCCACGCCCCGCCGGCAACCAGCAACAGGCCCGGCAGCGCCACCGCTCCCACGACCAGCCACTGTGCCCAGGCCGAGTCCAACGGGCTTTGGCGGTTGAGCCAATCGAGCATTCCCAGCATCAATTCCGAATTGCCCGGCTCGAACGCGCTGAACGAGGAGAAGATGGTCGAATCGGTCCAGGCCGCGACGCGTCCGCGTCCGTGCCGGGCGGCCCAGAGCTGCACGAACGACCCGCAGCGCAGGTCGGCGCGGTACTCCGCCTCGGGGAAGAAGTTCGAGGAGGTGTACAGCGGCGGCAGGCTCCACAGCCCCGTGTTCTGGATCACCGCCGCCCCCCGGCTGGTGCCCGGGTCGATCGAGCAGGAGACGGCAAACGACGTCGGCGGCAGGTGCTGCACCACGGGGTGCGGCACCGCCGGGCGGCGGAACTGCTGCTCGAAGGGCTCTCCGGTCCAGAACAAGAGGTCCTTGCGGAACCTGAATCCGAAATGCCGGCAGACGTCGTTGAGGTAGGCGCTCGAGCGATCGAAGTCGGTATGATCGCCGACCACGAGCAGTCCCCCGCCGCGATCGACGAACCGGACCACCGCGGCGACCTCCTCGGGCGCGTAACGGGCGGTCGGCGTCTTGATGACCAGCACGTCGCAGGCCTCGAGCCGGCGGTCGTCGATCGGCTCGGATTCCGCCAGCCGCGAGGTCCCGTAGAACCGCGACAGGTAGTCGTAGATCGCCGAGTAGGTGTAGGCGGAGCTTTCCCCGCGAGGGGTCTTTTGGTCGAGGGTCGTCGTGTCGTAGGGCAGCGTGGTCGGCTCCCACGTGGAATGCCGCTCGACGAACGTCACCCGGCCCTGCTTGGGCGATCCCACCGGGTCCCAGCGGGCGATGAATCCCACGGCCGCCACGCCGAGCACGACGAGGGCCGGCGCCGCGGCGGCGTGCCATGCGCGTGCCCGTGTGGCCGCGTGAGCCGGCGCGGCGGCGTGTTTGGCCGTTGGCGCCGCCCCTTGCTCGGCGCCCGCCGCGCTGGCCCCGGCTCCCCACCGCGGCAGGAACCGGCACGCCAACACGGCCGGCACCGCCACCAGCGCCAGGTGGAGCCAGGGGCTGAGGAACTGGTCCATCGCGTTGAGCCGGGCGGCGGGGTCCGTGCGGATCACACGGTGGACGAACAAGGCCACCAGGAGCCCGGCCCGGATCGGCAGCCAGGCCGCGACCACGGCCGCGAGCACCCCCACCGAGCGGAGCCAGCCCGAGCGGCGCCGGCCTGCCGGGAGCTGCTCCAGCGCGCCGAGGCCCAAGAGCACCACGCCGCCGAAGAAAAAGGCCAGGCTCACCGGGTCCACGAGCAGCTCCCAGGTCGCCCCGAGCTGCTGGACCTCTCGGAGGGTGCCGATGGCGATGGTGCTGCCGTCGACCGCGGCGTCGATGCCCAGAAGCCGCACGACGAGACCCACCAGCGACGGCAGCGGCCAGGGCAGCTCGTGGCCGCGGGCCGTGCGCCACGCGTACGCCTCGATCGCGACGAGCTGGACCAGGAGGATCAGCCCGGCGGCCAGGGCCCCGCGGCCCAGCCGGTTGGGCCAGCGTCGCGGGATCGGCAGCCACGGCAAGGCCAGGCCAGCGGCCAAGGCCAGCACGGCCGCGCGATACGGCCAGGGGATGAGCCAGGCGGTCGGCAGCAGCATGGCGAGCGCGGCCACGGCCTCGCCCCGCCGCGGCAGACCGAGCCGGGTGCCCGCCAGCAGGAGCGTTCCGGCCACGAGCGCCAGCAACCATCCAGCCGGCGACGCCGGCCGATAGTAGTGCAGCCCGAGCAGCCACGAGCCGGCCAGCAAGGCCACCGCCGCCCAATCGCTCAACGAGCGGATCATGGCTTGGCCTCCTGGCCGGCGACGGGCCCGAACTTCCGCAGCAGCCATTGCCAGAAGCGGGCAGGGTTGGGCGCGTTCTCAGCCGGCTCTTCGCCCGAGGGCTCGAAGCACTTGTTCATGGCCACGTAAGTGTCGCCGATCAGCACCACGGCCCCTTTCCCTTCGCGCACGGCAACGGCCGTGGGCTCCTTGCCTGGCCCCTGGAGGAGCACTTCGACGTCGTCTTGCTCCTCGGGCGCCTCGACGGCCCAGGCGGCCGGCAAGGACGTCTCGGCCTGGCGATCGGCCGTCTCGTGGTAGGCTGCGGTGAGCTGGCCCAGGGGGGGCGGGTCGCGGCTTGCGTCCGCCGCCGGCAGGGGAGACCGCGGCACGCCCAGCCCGAACTCGGCCAGCAGCGGATTGACCGGCCCGGCCCGCTCCGCCCCCGCCGTGACCACCAGGAGCCCGCCGCGCTGGACGAAATCCTTGACCGCCCTGCGCTCGGGCTCCGAGAACGGCCGGGCCGGAGCGATGGAGATCAGCACGCCGGCGCGCTGGAGCTGCGCGTCGGTCAGGCGCGACGGTTGGATGGGCAGGTAGCCGTTGCGCATCAGCAGGAGCTTCAGCTCGCCGATGCCTTCCTCGTGCCAGTCGTCGCCGCGGTACGCCTCGAGGTGGGAGGCGTCGATGCAGGCCAGGAAGTTGCCGCCGCGATGGCGCCCGTCGGGCAGGACCGTGCCCGAGCCCTGGCCGGCCGCCGCCACCAGCACCACGGCAAGCCCGAGCGCGACGACGCTCACCGCCAGGCGCCCCGGCTCCACGCGCCACGCCAGCAGCGCCACAAGCGCCAGGCAGCCGAGCAGCCCGAGCGCCTGTCGCCACCCGGCCTGCGGGCCGCCGGCACGGGAGGCCAGGCAGCCCAGCAGCCGGCCGGCGAACTCGTAGCAGGAGGCGGAGGCCGCGTTGGTCAGGCTCCCCGCGTCGCCCAGCACGACCACGCGTCCTTGCCCCACCCGCTGTTCGGCCGCGAGGACCAGGTCGCCGAGGCGCTCGCCGGCGTCGAAGCGGGCGACGCCGGTCAGCACGGCGTCGCTCCCCGGATCGCTCCATCCCCACCGGCCCACCAAGAGCGGCCAGGCGGGCCATCCGAGCGCGATCGAGGACGTTTCGGCCAGCCCGAAGCCGTTGCGATGGTCGCCCGCGTCGAGCGTGGCCGGATGGCTGAGCGTCTCCAGGGCGTGCTGCCACGAGCCGGTGGCCGCAGCGGCCGTGTCGGGGCGGACCTCCATGGCCGTCGGGGCCAGCAGCTCGTCGAAGCTGCTGGCCTGCCCGTCCTCCTGAAAGACCCTCGGCTCCGCGACCACCAGGAGCGATCCCCCGGCCCGAACGTAGTCCCAGACCCGATCCAACCGCTCGGGCGCCTCCGACCAGCGGTCGGTGGGATGGATGAGCACGAGGAGGTCGGCCTTGTCGAGGTCGGCGGGGGCCAGCTCGGCCGACCGGGTGAACTGCCCGCCCAGGCTGGTCACGAGCGTCGGGAGCATGCCGTACAGCCCGGCCGATGCCCGTCCGGAGCCCTTGGGGGCCGGCTTGTCCCAGTTGAGGTATCCCCGCTGGTAGGCCACGATCTTCCGGCCCGAGAGATCCCCCCCGCCGCCCAGCGCGAGCTGACTCACCAGCGGGATCATGAGCGCCAGCGCCACGGGCCCGAGCTCCAGCCAGAGGGGAAGCCGGGCCCCATTTCGAGCCGGGCGCTTGGCCCCGTGGGCCGGATTCTCTTGGGCGACCGGGCGCCACGTGGCCCAGCGAAACATCGCGACGCCAACCAGCCCGTGGAGCACCGCCGCCACCACGGGCAGGTTCCACGGCAGCAAGGTCCTTAGCGAGGCACTCCAGTACCACGGGGGCGGCACGTAGCGCCCGAGAATGTCCGTTTCCGCCGGCGGCAACGGAACCGATAGCGCCGCCGCAACGTCGGTCGCGTGCGCCAGCACGAGCAGGTAGCCCAGGTGCCCGGCGGCGATGGCAGCGCCCGCGTAAACGGCCCGGGCAAGCCGCGGCGGGGTGGTCGCCCAGAGCCAGCCGGCGTAGAGGGCCGCCATGAGCACGAGGAAATCGAGCCCGGCAAACGTGGCCCCCACCCAAAGCGGCTTGCCGGAAACCGCGGCGGCAAGTCGGCCGAGCCCTTGGCCGAGCCCATCGGCCGCCAGCCAGACCGCAGGGATGGACGTACACGCCAGGCGATACACGGCCAGCACCGTGGCCGCCATGGCTGCCAGGAGCATGGCCCGGCGGTCCACGCCGTGGGCAGTGTGGGCGAGCACGGCCAGCACCAAGGCCACACCGAGCACGTTGGGCACCACCGCGCAGGGCACGCCGAGGACCATTGCCACCAGCACCGCCGCCGCGAGCCAGCCGAGCTCCCATCGCCCCTTGCGCTCGGGCCACCCGGCGATCAGGACCACGGCCATGGCCAGCCAGGTGAGCGCGTGTCGCAACGGATGGGCCAAGAGCCCGATCGAGCCGGCCGCGATCCAGGCGGCGATCATGCCGGCACTCGCCGCGACGACGGTGCGCATTGCCGGCCCCCGCGCGGCCAATGTCTCCGCCGGGCCCTTGGCCAGGTCCGGCCCGCCCGTTGTGCCTTTCGGCTCGTTTCGCTGCTTGATCTTCCGAACCATCCCCACGCCTGAGGCCGCGCCCATCGATACGGCAGTACGCCCCGTCCCCCTAACCCGGCGGCCGGGGCAGGCGGGGACAACCCAGTATGCCGCACCCTGAAAGCCGGGTCAACCGGCGGGCGGCATGCCGTCAGGGGAAAGGGTTGGGTGGCATGCCGTCACGCGGCGTAAGCCGCGGGTCGGCATGCAGAGGGGGTCATTTCGGATGCAGAGGTGGAACCGACGCCGCATCCGGCACCAGCGACACCTCCCGCACGCCAGCGTACCAGGCCGCGCTCGACCACGGCCAGTCCTCAGCGCGTGCCACCAACCTACTTCGCACCGGGTTGTTGTGCATGTACTCGATCTCGGCGTGGATGGCCTCCGGCTCGCGCAGATTGCGATCATGCCCTCCACCTCGCTGCCAGAACCGGTAGGCGACGCTCCCGCCGGGCTGCTCGTCGCGCATCAGCCGGAGAGCCTCAGGATGGTTCTGCTCCAGATAGCTCTTGGCGCGGCGCGTCACGGGCAGTTTGATCGCTTCCAGGATCCGGCTGATCGAATAGTCCTGCTGGCGAGGGAAGACCAGCACGTGGCAGTGCTCGGGCATGACCACGTAGGCCCACACGTGGAAGCTCAATCGCTCCCGGGCCGAATGGAGCGACTCGATAAGCCAGCGGCATGAGCGCTGCTTGGCGAGAAACTTTCGGCCATGGAAGCAGGAGAACGTCAGCGCGTGGGCATCGCCCGGATCGTTGTAGCGCCGGCACGTCTTGTGCTTTCGCTCTCGAGTGGTGCGACGGGGCATGAGTGGTGCACCCTCTCCTTGGGATAGGTCCTCACGTGTCCAAACCCCAAGCATGCCGACCCGCGGCTTCGCGGCGTGACGGCATGCCACCCATCGCGTGACGGCATGCCACCCACGCCCCCAAAAGACGGAGATCAGCGTGCCGCCGCGTGGCGGGGCTCTTCGAGGCCCAGGCGCTTCATCTTCTTGTAGAGCGTGGTGCGGTTGATGCCCAACGCCTCGGCCGTGGCGAAGCGGTTCCAGTTGTGGGCCTCCAGCATCTGGAGGATGATCTGGCGCTCGGGACTCTGGAGGGCCTGTTTCAGCGGGCGGTTGGCGACCGACTCGCTCAGGATCGGGCTGCCCGCGGCAACGCTCGCCGGGAGGTCCTCGACGTCGATCGTGCTCTTCTTGCCCAGCAGCACCGCCCGCTCCAGCACGTTCTGCAGCTCCCGCACGTTGCCCGGCCAGCGGTAGGCCTGCAAGGCCGACATGGCCGCCTCGGTGAAGCCGGTCACCTGCTTGCCCGACTCGCGGGAAATCCGCTCGAGGAAGTGCCGGGCCAGGAGCGGGATGTCGGAGAGCCGCTCGCGCAACGGGGGCAGCTCGACGTTGATCACGTTCACCCGGTAGTAGAGGTCCTGGCGGAACCGGCCCTCGGCGACCGCCTTGGTCAGGTCCTCGTTGGTGGCCAGGATGACCCGGGCGTCGACGGTGAACGTCTTGGTGCCGCCCACCTGCTCGAACTCGAAATCCTGGAGGACCCTGAGGAGCTTGACCTGCATGCCGGGGCTGGCCGTGCTGATCTCGTCGAGGAAGGCCGTCCCCTCGTTGGCCAGCATGAACTTTCCCAGCTTCTCGCCGAGGGCTCCGGTGAAGGCCCCAGCCACGTGGCCGAACAGCTCGCTTTCCAGGAGCGTTTCGGGGAGAGCGCCGCAGGCGACTTCCACGAACGGTTTGTTTCGCCGCGCGCTCGAGCGGTGGATCGCCCGGGCGACCAGCGACTTGCCGGTGCCGCTCTCCCCGGTGATGAGCACCGTGGCCCTGGTGTCGGCCACGCTCTGGATCATGTCGAAGACCCGCAGCATCCGGTGGTCGTGGCCGACGATGTTCTCCAGGCCGTAGCGCAGGTCGAGCTGGGCCTTGAGCGTCCGGTTTTCCTCCAGGACCTTGCGCTGGGTCAGGGCCCGCTGGACGGCCATGTCGAGTTCTTCGTCGATCAGCGGCTTGGTGAGGAAATCGAAGGCGCCGGCGCGGATTGCGTCAACGGCCGACTCGACGCTGCCGTAGCCCGTGATCATGATCACCGCCGTGGCGGGGTGTTTCCGGCGGCAGTGCTCCAGCACGTCGAAACCATCGCCGTCGCCCAGGCGGATGTCGGCCAGCACGACGTCGAAGCCCTTACGATCTGCCGCGGCGATCGCCTCCGCTCGGCTGGCGGCAGTGTCCACCTGGTAGCCCTGCTCGCGGAGCCATTCGGCCATGGAGTGGAGCACGTGTCGGTCGTCGTCGACCAGCAGCAGAGAACCCTGTCTCATCGTCCTCTCCCGGTTTGCGGTGGACTGGGGCGAAACAGCATCGCCGTCGCAGGATATCTACGTCACGGGATGAGGCCCGTCAACGCGCGGGGAAGGGCTCGGCGTCGTTACCGCCCTCACCCCAGCCCTCTCCCAGAGGGAGAGGGGGCGGCTGAGGGCGGGATTCCGGTAGCCACAGCCATTCTGACCGACCTGAATGTCGCCGTTTGGAGGGAGGCACGGTGGAGGAATCGCATTGGCAATCTACCATTCCCCTACTATTAGGCCCGTTTTGCCGCGGAAATACCATCAAATTGGGGGGGTCTTTTACCCTTATTGGGGAATACCATCCGAGCAAAAGATGTACTACCATTTAGCGAGGCTGCCAGACGTTTCCCTACAACAGACACGACTGGGCCCACGTTCCTTCAACCATTCGGGAGTTGTCCATGAGAGTAAAGATGGTGATTGCCGATGACCATGAGGTCATCCGTATCGGCTTGGCCACCCTGTTGGAAGGGTCGGACATCGACATCGTGGGGCAGGCCGCCTCGGCCAAAGAGGCGGTGAAGGTGTGCGAGCACCTCAAGCCGGATGTTCTGCTTCTGGACATCCGCATGCCGGACGAGGACGGGCTGGCGTGCCTGGAGAAGGTCCGGGCCAAAGTGCCTAACACGAAGGTCGTGATGTTGTCGACGTACGACAACCCGACGTACATCGCCCGGGCGGTGGCCCTGGGGGCCGCCGACTTCGTGCTCAAGGGCTCGTCGCGCGAGGCCCTGGTCGAGACGATCATGGCGGCGGGTGCGGGCGAGTCGCCCTCGCGATCGGGCGAGCTCCGCCGGATCGCGGCCGCGATGAAAGTCCGGGCGGTCGTCGACGACGACGAGGTGCCGCTGACCCAGCGCGAAACCCAGGTGCTGCGCCACGTGGCCCTGGGCCTGAGCAACAAGGAGATCGGCCGGTCCCTGGAGATCAGCGTGGAGACGGTCAAGGAGCACGTGCAGAACATCCTGCGGAAGATCGCCGTCAACGATCGCACCCAGGCCGCCGTCTGGGCGGTGCGCAAGGGGCTGGTGTAGCAATCGGTCCCGGCCTAACCGGTGGGTGGCACTGGCGTCTCGCCAGTGCTGTGCCGGATGCACGGGCAAGATGCCCGTGGCACCCGCGTCGTCTTGCGGACACGGGCTGGCGAGCCGGGGCGTCATTGCGCCCGCGGATGGGCGCGGCGATAGACCTCGCGCAGGCCCGCCGTGCTGACGTGGGTGTAAATCTGCGTGGTCACCAGGCTCTTGTGTCCCAGGAGCTCCTGGACGCTGCGGATGTCGGCCCCGCGGTCGAGCAGGTGGGTGGCGAAGCTGTGTCGCAGGGAATGCGGGGTGGTGCGCCGGTCCAGGCCGGTCTGGCGGAGGTACTTCTCCAGCATCCGCGCCACGCCGCGCGTCGAAAGGCGGCGGCCGAGCTTGCTGACGAAGACCGGGGCCTTGGGGCCGGCCGGCTCGCGCGGGCTGAGCTCCCGGGCACCAAGCCACCGGCGCAGGGCCCGGACCGCGTAGGAGCCGATCGGGGCGAGCCGCTCCTTGCGTCCTTTGCCGCGGACCCGCACGATTCCCGCCGCAAAATCCAGGTCGGATTCGCTGAGCCCCACCACTTCGCTCACCCGCAGCCCGGCGGAGTACATGGTCTCCAGGATCGCCCGATCGCGCAGCCCGGCCGGCTCGTTTGCCGGAGGGGCGGCCAGCAGCCGGCCGACGTCGTCGCTGGAGAGCACGTGGGGGAGCGATCGGGACTTGCGGGGATTGCGCAGGGGCTTGGCCGGGTTGGTGTTGGCCCACCCTTCGCGCTGCCCGAAGCGGAAGAAGCCCCGCATGGAGGCCAAGCGCCGGGCGATGGTCGTCTGGGCATAGCCGGCCTCATGGAGCGCAGCCACGTAGCCGCGCAGATCGAGCACGCCGATTGCCCCGGGACCGGGGCAAGACCCGGCGTGGGCCTCGGTCAGGTAGTCGGCAAGCGCCACCAGGTCCTCGCGGTAGCTCTTGACCGTCAGCGCCGTGGCGTTCCGCTCCACCTCGAGGTACTGGAGAAAGCGGGCGATTGCGGTGTGCATTGCGGCAGCCCCGGCCGGCACGTCATGGACTGTAGGGCGATCCTCCTTGGGATCACGCACGTCCCACTAGAGCGGGTCGTCCTTGTCGGTGGGCAGGGGAAGCGTGAATCGCTGCGACACCGTCCGGCGCCGGCTCTCCTTGCGGATCTTCTGGCTCAGCACCGCGGCGTCGTACCAGGTGAAGCTCAGCTCCGGGTTCGAGGCGAATCGGCCCAGCACCCGCAACGTCTCGGCGCGGCTCGCGTCGTCGTAGAGAAACACGTAGCGTTCCGATCCCTTGACCAGCGCCAACACGTTGATGTCCTGGCTCACGGCAGTCGGTCTCCTCGAGGGGGATCGAAACGGCCCGGCTCACCTCGGCGTCCCCCGGGCGATTTCCCAGGCATCCAACCCTTCCACTTGGTCTGTTATCGGAAAGTCGGCCAGCGCCACACCACTCGCGTTTCCCCCGCCCCGCCACGGGCGGAGAGCATTTCCCAAATGTGCATGTGGCAGCAGAATCGCACGAAGTCGTCGCTCCGCTGGAGGTAGTTCTGCCAGCCGCCGAAGCGGGCGTCGTCCCGAAAAAAGTGGTAACTGGCAAGCGCTTCGGTGAACTCGCCGTCCTGTCCGTTGTACGCCCGCGTATGCCGCATCACCGGCCCCCCGGACGGCCGGCATAAGGGACGCACCGGGCTGGGAGGCGGGGGGATGAATCCCTGCGGGTTGGGCCAGTCCGGCGGCACCCCCGTTCCGGTCATGGCGATCGTAGCGGCTGTAGGGGATGATCGGCCGGAGCCCGGCTCCTGGTACGCCAGGGGCTTGACGGTAGCATCGGCCTTGCCGGGCAGGACGGTCCCTCCCGGGTCGGCCTTCGCCCCCGGCTGCTCCCGGCGCCCGCTCCCCCGTTCCGGCGAGGCTGCCGTCGGACATGGGGGCGTCTGCGTCTTGAGCTGCTCCCGGGCCAGGGCCATCTCGGCTTCAAACACCAACGAGCCCGGGATCTCCTGCTCTTCGCGGGTTCCCCACGGCAGACCATACCCCGGCGGGACCGGGTGGAACCCGGGATTGGCCGCATACCACTCCACCTGGAGCGTACACCGCGGCGGATAGTACGGGCTGTAGTCGGTCACCGCCCCGATCACCACCGCGTCCACGCCAAGGAACTGGGCCAGGCGCCGGGCATCCTCCGGCCCGGCAAGCTGGTTCTTGGTCTCCCGCAGTGCCTGCTCGACGGTGCCGACCGGAACCACCTCAAAACCCGGGACCAACTGCAGCTCGTTGAAGTAGGCCAACGCGACTTTGCGGCCATCGAGCGTCGGCTCGTCGCTCAGATTGAAGAACGGGGCGACAGCCACGCGCGAGAGCTGCGGGAAGGGGTTGTGCAACGTGGGCTGATGGACCACCTGTGGCAGCAGGGAGCAACCGCTTAGCAGCAAGGCTCCGGACAAGGCCAGGTAACGCAACATTTGGCTGTGTCAGGGGTTATGAAGAAGTCCCCCCTTCTTCACCAACCACGCCTGGCCGAGGCTTGGCCAAAACCAATCGGCAGCCCGCCCCGGAACCGATCGCTTTATCGGCAAACTCAACGCAGGTTCTCCAGTCGAAACCCGAAGGAGGCCGAGTCCGAGCGCGCGGATATTCGAAGGCCCGTAGGTTATGCTTTAGCATAACGCATGGTCTTGTGGCGTAAGGTGTTATGCTGAAGCATAACCTACCGGGATGGGGCTTGGCTCACTCACCCGCCAGCCACCCACTTGCCAACCACGGTTGAAGTTGCCAGAAACCCAGCGACAATAGGGTCAGCAGACGCCCGAGCCAGACCAGGATCCCCTCCTCTGGTGGCATATGGAGTGCCCCTCATGGAGCCGCCTACCCAGCTTCCCAGGAACCCGACGCGAGCGGTGCGGGTCGGCTCCGTGACCATCGGGGGTGGGCACCCGATCGTGGTCCAGAGCATGTGCGCCACGAAGACCAGCGACGTCGAGGCCACCGCCGCCCAAGCCACGGCCCTGGCCGAAGCGGGGGCCGGGATCGTGCGGATCGCGGCCGACAACCAGCGCGACGCCGAGGCCCTGCCGCAGATCCGCGAGAAGACCCGGGCCAACCTCTCGGTCGATCTCCAGGAGAACTACCGCTTGGCCGAGCGCTTGGCCCCCTGGGTCGACAAGATCCGGTACAATCCCGGGCACCTTTACCACCACGAGCCAAGCCGGCCGTGGCCGGACAAGGTCCGCTTCCTGGCGGAGGTCGCGGCGAGGCACGATTGCGCGATCCGGGTGGGGGTGAACTGCGGGTCGGTCGACCCGGCCAGGCGGGCGGGTTTCCCCCCGGACGATTCCCTCGGGCCCATGCTGGCCAGCGCCCTGGAGCACTGCGAGCTGCTGGATGCCCTCGGGTTCACGCGCTACTGCGTCTCGTTGAAGGACTCCGACCCGGCGACGGTCGTCGAAATCAATCGGCGGTTTGCAGCCCAGCGGCCCGAGGTGCCGCTCCACCTTGGCGTGACCGAGGCCGGCATGCCGCCCGAGGGAATCGTCAAGACGCGAATCGCCCTGGAGCCGCTCCTTTGCCGGGGGATCGGCGACACCATTCGGGTGTCGCTCACGCTGCCGAACGCGCACAAGCACGAGGAGATCGCGGCGGGGCGGCAGATCCTCGAGGACGTGGCGTCGGGCCGGCCGTCGACCGTGGCCGACGAAGGCCGCTCCCGGCTGAACCTCATCAGTTGCCCGAGCTGCTCGCGGGTCGAGAACGACCGGTTCGTCGAGCTGGCCCTCCAGGTCCGCGAGCTGACCCGCTACGCCGCCGACTGCCCGCTGAGCATCGCCGTGATGGGCTGCCGGGTCAACGGGCCGGGCGAGACGGACCACGCGGACCTGGGCCTGTGGTGCGGGCCGAGTTTCGTCAATCTCAAGCGCGGCGGCGTCCACCTCGGCTCGTTTGGCTACCACGAGATCCTCCCCCGGCTCAAGGCGGAGCTCGACGACCTGATCGCCGCCCGGGGCTTCTCGCCTCCCTGAGGGCCGGTCCGCTCTTCTACGCCGCGCCGGAATCTGCTACGATCCCGCCCCCTGTCCCGCATAAGGACGGATTGACAATCCTGTAGGACGGGTTGGCAACCCGTCCGGTATCGGGACGGATTGGCGATCCCGTAGGACGGGTTGGCAACCCGTCCTACATACGGGGGTGAGGATTGCGGACGAACCCGCCGCTGGCGGGGGACGACGGACCCTGAGTTCGATGAATAGACTGCTACCGAGGGTAGTCGTGGCGATGGCAGCGGTCGTGGTGTCGGGGTGTACGGTTCCCTGGACCACGCAGTTGGTCCTGCCCGCCCGCCACACGCTGGTCCGAAACCAACTGGTCATCCACAGCGATTTCCCGCTGCCGGCCACGCACCGGCTGCTGGAGGAACTGGCCGCACGGCGTGGGGACCTCCAGGAGCAACTGGGGCTTCCCGGCTCGGAGGAGCCGATTCACGTCTTTCTGTTCGAGAGCCCCGAGGCGTTCCGCGCGTTTGTCGGCCTGTACCATCCGGGTTTCCCCTCGCGCCGGGCCTTCTTCCTGGAGACCGACACGCGCCTGGAGGTCTACGCCCAATGGGGCGATTGGGTGGCGGAAGACCTGCGTCACGAGGTGACGCACGGTTACCTCCACTCGGTGGTTCCCCATCTCCCGTTGTGGCTCGACGAAGGGCTGGCCGAGTACTCCGAGGGTCCCCGGGGCACGCACGGCGTGAATCCTTCGCACCTGGAGGTGCTCCGCCAGCGCATGGCACGAGGCGACTGGCGGCCGGACCTCGCCCGGCTCGAGCGGTTCGAGCCGACTCGCGACATGAGCCAGGAGGACTACGCGGAGTGCTGGGCGTGGGTGCATTTCCTGCTGGAGTCGGGCCCGGAGCACCGCGCGATGCTCCGCGAGTACCTGGCCGACGTGCGTCGCAACGGCAGCGGCACCGCCGCGCCGATATCGTGGCGATGGAAGGCGCGGCTGCGGGAGGCGGCCGCAGCGCTTCTGGCGCATCTGGACGGGCTGCTGGCGCGCGACGCCGGGCAGCCACCTTCGCCCCGGCCGGGAGAGGGCACGCCTTTCGCCGAGCGCGAGGCGGACCTATAATGGATTGCTCCTGAGATTGCGGACCCTCCTGGCCCAGTGATGCTTTGCTACCGGACGTTTCGCAACACCGATCCGCCGGCGGTCGCGGCGATCTGGCGAAGCCGCGCCGGGCGGCCCGGGCTGGTGCAGCCGGTCTCCACCGACGTGCTGGAGCAGCTCGTCTTCGGCAAGCTCTATTTCGACTACCGCGGAATGGTCCTGGCGTTTGACGGTCAGGAGCCGGTCGGGCTGGGCCATGCCGCCTTCGGCCCCAACCCGCAGCGCAGCGGGATCTCGGCAAAAACCGGGGTGATCTCGCTCTTGCTGGTGCGTCCGGAGCACGAGGCGGGCGAGGTCGCCGGGGAGCTGCTCACCCGGTGCGAGGCGTACCTTGTCGAGCGGGGCGCCGAGGCGATCGTCGCGGGCGCCACCCGGCCGACGGCCCCTTTCTATTGGGGGCTTTGTGCGGGGGCTGAGGTCCCCGGCGTGCCCGACCGCGACGTCCCGGCGGCAGACCTGTATCGCGCGCGGGGGTATCGAGAAGTCGAGCGGACCGTGGTGCTCCGCCGGGACCTGGAAACCCTTCAGCTTCCGATGGGTCGGCAGGAGCTTCAGTACCGCCGGCGCCTGGTGGTGCAGGTGATCGTGGACCCCCCCAGCAGGGATTTCTGGGAGGCGTCGACCACGGACGACTTGCTCTTGACCCGGTTCGAGCTCATCCCGCGCGGCGGCTCGCGCGTGGGCCACATGCTGGTCCGCACCATGGAGTGGTCGGACGGGCTGGGCCCGGTTCCGGCCGCGGGCCTCATCGAGCTGGGCGTCGAGCAGGCCCATCGCCGGCAGGGTCTGGCCACGTTCCTGCTCAAGGAGTGCTTGCGCTGGCTGGCGGACCAGCGCGCGGTGAGCGCCGAGGTGCAGCTTCGCGAGGGCGACGCGCCGGTGATTGGCATGTACCGGAAGCTGGGGTTCGGCGAAGTCGAACGGGGGACCGTCTTCCGCAAGGACCTGCGCGGGGCGTGACGACGCCAGGCCCCAGGAACCCCATGTCCCCCCGACAGGGGTACAGTGTTCGGCGTCAAGGCTCGCGAGAATAGCTGCCCTACCGGTCCAAACCAACTCCTGCACTAGACACGCGGGGGGCACGTTGGTAAGAATTTGTGCATTCTGGCCGGCCGATTTTCGAGTCCGAGCCAGCGCCGTTTCGGAACAATCTCTGGCAGAAGGGGGGCCCATCCCATGAGACCCGAGCCACACGACTTGTCCCAAGGCGCGATGCGCCGGTGGATCGCCGCAATCGTCGCCTTAGGCTTCGTCGCAGCCTGGTTTGCGAGCGCAGCGGGGGCGGAGGTCCGCACGTGGGCCGACAAGAGCGGCAAGTTCACGATCAAGGCCAAGTTTGTCGAATTGTCGAACGGCAAGGTGATCCTCGAGCGCGAGGACGGGAAGCAATTGACGATTGCGCTGGAGAAGCTTTCCGAGGCGGACCAGAAGGTCGCGGCGGACCTCGGCTCCAGCGAGTCGAACCCGTTCGAGGCCGTGAAACCCGCCAAGAAATCCGCCACCAAGAAGAAGACCGGGGACGAGGACGAGGAAGCGCCTGGCGCGAAGCCCGCCGGGAAGAAGGGGGCGGCGGACGAGGGCGACGGCGACGGCGACGACGGCGAGGGCGGCGAGGGCCCGAAGGTCGTTACGACGGATTGGTCGGGCGCGACGGAGCTGCTGCCATCGTCGACCAATGAGAAATGGGCCTTGTCGATCGCAGCCCCCGAGCAGCCCGTGGCGGCGAAGAAGGGGCGCGGGATCGCCCTTCCGGGCAAGATCGACTTTTTCGAGAAGCCCAGCGGGCTGGTGGTCAATCCGGCTTGTGGGCGCGCGGTGGTCGGATATTTCTTGGACAGGCCCGGCCAGGGCGCGGCCCAGGCAAAGACGCGCATTGTGCTGTGCGACTTGAAGAGCGGGAAGAGGCTCGGCGCGGGCATGGCCCCCGGAAAGATGGCTCCGTTGGCGCTGAGCGATTCGGGGACCCAGGTCCTGATGCGTCGCGAGGAATTCGGGCCCGGCAACCAGGACCGGCTCGAAATCTGGGCCCTGACCCGGTCGGGAATCAAAAGGGAGTTGGAATGGACCCCCCATGACGACCTGGAGCGCGGCGATCGCGACGTCCCCTGGGCCAGTTACGTCGACGAGGAGCGGCTGGCGACGGTCAGCAGCGGCGGGATTCTCGCGATCTGGAAGGCCGCCAGCGCCAAGCCGCTGGCCTTCATGAAGATCCACGGCGGCTGCCGCCCGGCGCTCAGCCCCGACCGCAAGTACCTGGCCTTCCTGGCCGACAAGCAGGTCTGCGTGCTCGACCTGGCTACCCTGGACGTGGTGGCGGCGCAGCCCATGCCCCGGGGGCACATGCCATGGCCGACGATGACCTTCACGCCCAGGGGCACGCGCCTGGTCTGTGCCGCGTTTGACCGGGTTTACGCGTGGGACACCGCCACCGGGGCCCTCTACCGCGACATCTCCCTGGAGGGCGCCAAGATCGTCATTGGCGGGCACTTCATCGCCCCGAGCGAGAACCACGTCCTCATCGGCAATTCGTGCCTGATGGACCTCGAGTCCCAGGCCAGGATTTGGACCTACGAGGGCCACGACGCAGCGGAGATGTTCGCAGGGGTCTGCTGGTTTGCCGTGTCCGGGTTCAACAGCCCCGGCGCGCTCGTGTCGGCCACGCTGCCGCACCCCGCTGCCCGGGACCTGCTCGAAAAGGCCGTCCATTCCCCGGACTTCTTCGTCCTCAGGCCGGGCACCACCGTGATGCTCAACGTCGCCGGGATCCAGGACCCGGGCGAGAGGCAGAAGGTCGCCGCCGTGCTGGCCCAACGGCTCGAGGCCAACGGCTGCCGAGTGGCCCCCAACGGGACCATCGAGCTGGTCGCCTCCACCGAAATGGGCAAGCGCGAGGAAGTGTCGTACCACACGTTCGGCCAGCCCGGCTCCAGGAGCTACAGCGTCCAGAACTACTTGAGCCGGCTGCGATTCGTCTACCAGGGACAGACCGCCTGGGAAGCCGTCTGCGGCAACGTTCCCACGTTCCTGTCCCTCAAAGAGGGCGAAACCATGGAACAGCACCTCCGCAACAGCGAGCGCCCCAACCACGAATGGTTCGGCGCGGTCGAGATCCCCAAGATGCTGCAGAAGCCGGGCCCGGGCAACAGCACCTTCGGCACCTCGCAGGTGACGACCACGGGCATCCGCTGACCGCCACCGCCAACGCACCGCAATCGACACGTTGGGTGGCACTGGCGTCTCGCCAGTGCTGCGGCGTTGAGTGGCACTGGCGTCTCGCCAGTGCTGCGGCGTTGGGTGGCTCTGGCGTCTCGCCAGTGCTGCGGCGTTGGGTGGCACTGGCGTCTCGCCAGTGCTGCGGCGTTGGGTGGCACTGGCGTCTCGCCAGTGGCGCGGCGCGAAGCACGGACAAGATGCCCGTGGCCACCCGTCAGAGCACCTGCGTCGGCCCACGAGCGGCCGGTTGTCACGCCGCCTTGGCCGCCTGCCGGCGACGCCCCGCAGGCGGCTCTCTCCACCGGCGGTGCAGCCACCAGTACTGCTCCGGTGCCGTGCGGATCATCTCCTCCAGCTTGCTGGTGTACCACTGGGTAAGCTCGCGCATGCCGTCGCCGCAGGAGCCGAGTTCCCGCGGGTCGAGCATGGCCACCAGACGCATCTCGAATTGCAGGGGGCGATCCAGCCTGCGCTGGCAGCAGACCACCGCCACCGGGGCGTCGTGATCCAGCGACAGCAGGGCGATGGCCTTGTGCGCCGAGGCCGGCCGGCCGAAGAACTGCACCCAGCACCCCTTGGGCCCGGCGTGCTGGTCGGCCAGCAGGGCCATCGTCGCTCCCGACTCCAACGCCGCCTCGATCCGCTCGAATTGGCCGTTCTTCGCAAGAATCGTCTGGCCCGTCGTCCTGCGGAACCGGCGCAACAGTTGATCCAGGTACGGATTGTCCAGGTCCCGGGCGACCGTGAACGTGGGGAAGCCCAGCATCCCCAGCATGAAGCCCCCGATCTCGAAATTGCCGAAATGGGCCGTGACGATCAGCACCGGCCTGTCCGAGAGCATTGCCCGCACCAAAGGCGCAACCCCCTCCAGCCGGACGAACTCGCGCCAGTTGGTCTCGTGGATCGTGCGCCGGGCGTGGACCACCTCGACCACCAGGAGGAACAGGTGCTCCCACATGCGCCGGGCGAGCCGGCGTCGATGCTCGGGCGACATCTCGGGGAATGCGTGCCGCAGGTTCTCCTCGATCACGCTCGCGCGGATCCTCAGCACGCGGCCGCACAACCATGCCAGCCGGCGGGCCAGGCGCTGGGCGGCGTCGAGGCTCATCGCCTGGAGGATGCACAGCATCACGCGAGCCACCACAAACACCAGGTAGTCGAGCAGACGACGAACCCGCACCGGCAACTCCTTGCGCCGAACGATGGCAGACGTGGCAGACGGCTTGGCCGGGCCATTGTTACAGGAAGCCCCCGACGGGCCAAGAGCGTTTTTGGGGCTCATCCTGAACAAGCGGACTTGAGCCCACGGGCACCCGATGGAAGACAAGTACGGGTTCCTCTTCTCTGATTCCCGGGCACGAACAGCCCCTCCCCTCTTGTTTGCCGGGAATCGGGGGTCGGGTGAGCGCCAACGCCCGAACAGAGAAGAGGAACCCGTACTGCTTTTTGTGGGTTGGGTCGCGCCGCCAGCTCGTGCCACGTACGCTCGATCGGCGTGAGCGGTATTCTCCCGGCGTCGCACCCTGCCATCGCCTGGTGGCGCCGCCGTGGCACACCGCGGCAGGCGACGCGATACGCTGGGGGGAGGATTCCCCAAGGAAAACCGCTCCGCTGGGCGGGGTTGTGGGATTAGTAGGTGGGGGTGGGTTCGTCAGGAAAAGAGAAGTGGGAGAGCCATCCGCACCTCCCCCTCACCCTAACCCTCTCCCCGAGGGAGAGGGGACTTTCCCTTGCGCCCGGGCCTGCGGGCCTTCAACGCCGGGTCCTTCGCCAGGGGAAGGCGGACCACGCGCCCGGTCTCGGCCGACTTGTAGATGGCCAGGATGATCTCCACGGACCGCCGCCCCTCGGGCCCGTCGATCTGCGGCTGCCCGCCCTGGCGCACGGCGCGGAGCACGTCGCGGAACTGGCGGGCGTGGCCATGGTGGCCGATGGCGGCCGGGTCGGCCGCTCCTCCCCCGCCGCTGACCTTCCCGGCCATGCGCTGGTGGATCGCCGCGTCGCTGGGCCTGGGCCTGGCGAAGTCCCACTTGACGAAGTCCTCCTCTTCCATGACGGCCGAGCCGGCGCTCCCGTGGATCTCGATCCGCTTCAGGTAGCCGGGGTACACGGCCGTGCTCGCCTCGACGACCCCCAGCGCCCCGTTGGCGAATTGCAGGGTGGCCACCGCGACGTCTTCCACGGCGATCCGCCGGTGGGCCAGAAGCGCCGTCTCCGCGCGCACGGCCGCAACCGGGCCCATCAGCCAGGCCAACAGGTCGACGCTGTGGATGGCCTGGTTCATCAGGGCCCCGCCGCCGTCGAGGTCCCAGGTCCCGCGCCAGGCGCCGCTGTCGTAGTACTTCTGGGTGCGGTACCACTTGACGTAGGCGTCGCCGAGGGTGAGGCGGCCGAAGCGCCCGCCGGCGACGGCCCGCTTCAACAGCCTGCTCGACTCGTGGAACCGCGAGGGGAAGACGGTCGAGAGCACCACCCCGGCCTCCCGGCACGCCCGGATCATCCGGTCGCACCGGCTCAGCGTGATCTCCAGGGGTTTCTCGACGATCACGTGTTTCCCCGCCCGGGCCGCGGCCACGGCGGGCTCCATGTGCGCCCCGCTCGGCGTGGCAAGGGTGACCACCTGGACCGTCTGGTCGGCCAGCATGGCGTCCAGGTCGTGGTAGGCGGTGCAGCCGGTCTCGGCGGCCAGAGAATCGGCCGCCCCCGGCACGCTGTCGAAGCAGGCGGCCAGCCTGGCCCCGGGCACGTCGCCGATCGCCCGGGCGTGGAACCTGGAAATCATCCCGCATCCGACGATGCCGAAGCCGAGAGCCATGCCGCACCCTCCCTTTGCCAAGAACGCCCGTCCGCGTTTCTGGGACGATAACCGCCTGTAGCGGTACGTCGATTATAGAGGTCCCCGCCGGCGGACAAAAGGGGCTCGGGTGCGAGGCTCAACTTGACCTGGTCAGCACGTAGATCGTGACGCTCGTGGCGTTCAACGCCAGGTGGAGCGTCACCGCCGGGACGATCCGATGCGTCCGGTAGTACAGCAGTCCCAGGGCCGAGGCGAAGAACACCAGCGCAATCGGATCGGGAACCACGCTCTTCGGGAGGAGCCTGGCGAAGCCCTCCTGAATCAGATAGATGGGAATGCCGATCGCCAGGAAGGCCAAGAGCCCCAGGCGCACGTCGGCCCAGAACTTCTCGCGCACGAATCCCAGGTCGCGGGCCGTGGCCCCAGACAGCGCCCTGAGCAGCCAAACGAACAGGGCGACGGTCACGAGCCGGGCAGTGGCATCGGCAGCCATCAGCGAAAGCCACGGGCGCGGCTCCTCGTCCGGCTTCGGCGTTCGGACGTGGATCGCAGCGAACAACGCCGAGGCCACGAGCACCGGCAGCACGCCGGGTATCAGGCGGCGCAGCGCCAGCCATCGCCGCCGCCCCAGCCATTCCAGCTTCTCCAGCCACCCCTGCAAGAGGAGGCGAAAGAAGAACTCCTCCACCACCGGGGCCACGACCACCGCCGAGTACACGGCCAAGAGGATCATGCCAAGACGGGAGTCTCGCTCCAGCGCACGGAGCACCGGATGCTCGCGCCGCGGCTTGGACTCCTCGGCGCCCGGCGCGTCCGGCACGCCCCCCTCCAACGCGCTGGCGCTTGCCGGTTCCTCGCCAACCAGGGCCGCGAGGGCGTGGCCGAGCGGCTGCAACAGCAAGGCTGCCCCCACATACACCACCAGCACGCCGAACACGTGCAATCCACCCCAGGGGACCCGACGGCGGGGCTCGAAGGGCAGAACCGGGGCCCTTTGCCCCAGCCGCCAGAGAATCCAGGCCCACATACCCAGGCAGCCCGCCGGCGCCACAAGAAGCCCGATCCCGACCAGCGCGGGGAGTTCCTGGACGGTGACGTCGCAGACCAGTGGGCTCATCGGCTGCTCCGCAGCAGCCGGGCCGCCGCCACGATGTACACCAGACCCGAGTACACCGTGAGGAACACGGCCGACCAGAGGGAACCGATCAAGAGCCACCCAAGCCACGCGGGCGCGTCGGCCCCTTCCGGAACCTGGTCGAGGTAGAACAGGCAGACCGGCGCGGCAATGCACTGCAAGACCATCTTCAGCTTGCCCGACCACTGGGCCGAGAAGTCGGACCCCTGGTCCTCGATGAAGCTCCGCAGGGCCGTCACCAGCAGCTCCCGCCCCACGATGACCACCACCATCCAGGCCCGCAGCCCGAACGGAACAGCGCCCATCTGCGGAATCGCCAGGAGAAAGATGAACGTGCCGCAGATGATCACCTTGTCGGCGAACGGATCGAGGATCCGGCCCAACGTCGTCACCTGGTTCCACTTCCGGGCGAAGTAGCCGTCGAGCCAATCGGTCCCTGCGGCCACGATGAACAGGATTATCGCGGCCAGGTAGTGCTCGGCGGCGATCGTCCCCAGCATGATCACCGCCAGGATCAGCCTCAGGCCGGTCAACTGGTTGGGCAGGTTGAAGGCCGAGGCCCAGAACCGCCGGGCACGCAGCGCTTTGGCTCGCTGGGCGTGAACGGACATGGCAAGTCCTCTTAGGGTTTCCCAGGCCCTTCCTGGGCGCTTCCAAGGGCCGCGGCCACCAGGTCGTATCCCCGGGCCGCCACGACCTCGCACGGAACGATTTGCCCCGGGCCCAACCCCTCCCCCGTGACGTACACCGCCCCGTCGATCTCGGGGGCGTCGGCGTAGCTCCGACCCAAGTAGGCGTTCTCCTCGTCGGAAATACAACGGTCGATCAGGACGTCGAGACGGCGGCCCACCTGGGACCGGCCCCAGGCAAAGGCGACCTCCTGCTGGGCCCCCAGGAGCCGGTCGCGCCGGGCCAGGGCCTTTCCCGGCGGCACCTGGTTGGGCAGCCGTGCCGCCGGCGTGCCCGGCTCCCGGGAGTACGCGAACACCCCCAGACGCTCGAATCGCCGGGCCAGCACAAACTGGAGCAGTTCCTCGAACTGCCGGTCGGTCTCGCCGGGAAAACCGGTCATCATCGTGGTCCGCAACACCAGGCCCGGCACGGTCTCTCGCAAGGTGTCCAAGAGCCGCTCGATCTCGTCACGAGTTATCCGACGGTTCATCCGCCTGAGTATCTTGTCGCTAACGTGCTGGAGTGGCAAGTCCAAGTACGGCAGAATTTTGCGAGCCGAGGCCAGGACCCCGAGCAGCTCGCCGGTGAAACGGTGGGGGTTGAGGTACATCAGCCGGATCCAGGCCAGAGGCTCGATCCGGTCGAGCCGGGCCAGCAGTCGGGCCAAGAGCGGCTGGCCGGCCGTGCCGCCATCCTGGGCCAGGTCAACCCCATAAGACGTGGTGTCCTGGGCCACCACGATCAGCTCCCGCACCCCGTCGGCTGCCAGCTCCTCGGCCTCGGCCACGACCTGCTCGATCGGCTTGCTGACCTGCTCCCCCTTGATCTTGGGGATGGCGCAGAAGGTGCAGAGCCGATTGCACCCCTCGGAGATCTTGAGGTAGGCCAAATGGCGGGGGGTGATGCGGAGGCGATTCCCGTCGCACAGCGGGAGGCCCGGGCCTGCCGGAAGGATCGCCCCCCGTTGGCCTCGCCCGGCCATGACCTGCGCAGCCGCCCGGCCGATCTCCTCGCGGCCCGTCAGCCCGACGAGCTGGTCAATGCCCGGACATTGGGCAAGAAGTTGCTCCCGATCGCGCTGGGCCAGGCAGCCGGCGACAATCACCCCCCGGATGAGCCCCCTCTGCTTGAGTTGCGTCATCTCGGCAATCGCTGCCAGCGACTCCTCGCGGGCAGCCTTCAGGAAGCCGCAGGTGTTCACCAGCACGAAGTCCGCCCCCTCGGGCTCGCGCACCAATTGGTAGCCCTCGGCCCGAAGCAGCCCGAGCATCCGCTCGCCATCCACCAGGTTCTTGGGACAGCCGAGGCTGATGATCGAGCAAGTCCCCTTCAAAGGGTGGGTATTGCCTGCACTGGACAAGGGGCTCTGCCGGTTTGAGAGGGTCTTGGGGCTTAGCCCGCGGTACTCACCGCCGTGGGACGGATTGCCAATCCGTCCTTACGTGGGACGGATTGCCAATCCGTCCTACAGGAATACCCTGCGGCCAGGTGCCTCGGCCGGTGAGAAACGCGGGATAACCCATCCTACCGGACGGGGGTCGTCCGGGTAAGGGCCCGTTTGGTGGTTGCTATCAGTGCAAGCTCGTGGTATACTGTACATAAGTACACATCCCGACGGGCGAGGTGAGCCGATGTTTCCCGGCCTGACTGCGGAAGAAATCGCCGCCGGCCTGGACGCCGTGGCCGGCGAGCTGCTCCAGGAAGCCGGCATCGCGGGTCCGCCCGTGGATGCGCAGGAGTTGGCCAGGCGGATCGGCATTGCGGTGGCCAGCGACGACCGCCAGCAAGGCCGGGCACGCTACGTGCGCCTGGGCGGACGCCGGGGGCGGAGCTCCCGGGCGGTGATCCTGCTGAGGCCGGAGCCGCGCAACGAGCGCCGCCACTGGGCCCTGGCCCACGAGATCGGCGAGCACGTGGCCCACCGCGTCTTTGCGCACCTGGGGTCGGACCCTTCGGAGGCAACCCCGCATGCCCGGGAGGCTTTGGCCAACCAGATGGCCGGCCGGCTGCTGCTGCCGACCGGGTGGTTTGCCGCGGACGCCCCGGCGCTGGGCTGGGACCTGTTCGCCCTGAAGCGCCGCTACGCCACGGCCAGCCACGAGCTGATCGCCCGGCGCATGCTGGAGCTGCCGGCCCCGGCGATCGTGACCATTTTCGACCAGGGGCGGCTGCACTTCCGGCGGAGCAACCTGCCGGGCCGCGTCCCGCCTCCCTCGGCCGCCGAGACCCGCTGCTGGCGCGAGGCCCACGACCACGGTCAGGCGCAGGAAACCGTCGAGGGCGTCGTGAGGATCCTGGGCTGGCCGATCCACGAAGACGGCTGGAAGCGGGAGATCCTCCGTACGGAGGTCGAGATGGAGCCGGTCGGCTGGGCCGATTGACGACGATCGCACTTTCGGGGCTATCGCAGCGGCCGGACTTCGAGCTTCTCGAAGGCCGCCTGGCCGTTTTCGGCGAACAGGGCCAGTCCGTCGCCGCGCTCGGCGGAAACGCGGCCGATAAGCGTGCGCCGGCCGTCGACGCACACGTCCAGGACGTCGTCCTTGAGGATGAGGTCCAGCCCGAACGGCCGATCGAGCCCGCCGACCTCTTCGATCGACGGACCCCCGGCAATCTGCACCCGGCGCTGGGGCGGGGCGAACCTAAGCTCGCTTCCTTTCTGGCCGGACGCAACGCCGAGGCGGAGTCCGAAAACGGCGGTGCCGGGGCTGGGGCTGACCCGGGCCGTGACCCGCACGTTGCGCGGCATGCCGGTCAAAAGGGCCTGCGCCGGCGTGCCTCGCGACTGGAGTTCGATGCTGCCGTCTCGGCGGGAAGCACCCTCGGGCAGGGTCTCCGGCCTGAGCCGGACCGGGTCGCCGGCGGCGGGGATCATTTCCGCGGGGAACTTCGTGCCCAGGGTTCCGTCGGGGTGCTGGATCAGCTCGCGAAACACGGCACATCCGCCCCAGCCCCGCTGCGGCAGCCAGGACACGTAGATCCGCCGGTTCCCGGTGAACGCCGCCGTCTTGGGCACGTAGAGCACGTCCAGCGCGTCGAGCGCGGGCCTGGTCCACGGGCCCGTCGGGCTTTGCGACGTCCAGTAGCCGGTCGAGATCAGGTAGTACCAGCCGTTCCAGGCGAAGTGGTCCGGGCACTCGGGCACGTGGCCGGTGACCAAAAACGGCTCGGCCAGCTTCCAGTCGCGCAAATCGCGGGAGACGAGCTGCGCCAGGCAGCCGCCGCGGGCATCGGCCAGCCGGGCGGCCACGAGCATGTGGAACAGGCCCGAGCGCGGGTCCTGAAACACGTTCGGGTCGCGGTAGTCCCGCGGGCCGTAGCCCTTTTCCGGCCCGGCGAACGGGTTCGGGAGGGTCTTTTGGAAACGGACGCCGTCGGGGCTGGTCGCCAGGCTCAGCCGCTCGCCGGAGCCGTCGGCCATGCGCGTGGCGTAGTAGGCGTAGTACGTGCCTTCGTGGAAGAACACGGAGCCGGTGCAGATGGAGGCCTCCCGCTCCTCCGTGATGGGAATGGCCATGGGGTGATGCACCCAGCGAACCAGGTCCCGGGTGCTGGCGTGGGCCCACTGGTGGGCCCCCAGCCCGAACTTGCTCCCGTGGTGCCTCCGGTCGAACAGGTAGAACAGGTGGAAGGTCCCTTCGTGGAAAAAGGGCATGCAATCGCCGACGTTGGTGTTGTGCCCCGGCGGCTTCCAGTACTGCATGCTCGGGCTGGCCTCCCCGAGGATCTCTCTTTGGCGCCGGGCCACGGCTTCGTGGCCGCCGCTGAGCTCGACGATCTCTTCGTCCGACAGGGCCCGGTCCCACAGCGCGGCATGGTCGATCAGCCCGTGGAACCCCGATTTCACCCGGCCGCCGTACGACTCCGCCCCGATCAGGCACGGCTCGCCGTTGTCCGGGCGAAGCGAGCCGGCGGGCCACTCCTCGTCGACGAGCACGCCGTCGACGAACATCTCCAGCTTCGGCCCGTGGTAGCGGACCACCACGTCGTGCCAGCCGGCCGGCCCGATCACCCGGAGCGGCACAAAAAGCTGAAGCGGCCGCGGGCTGAAATCGGTGCCCAGCTCGAAGCCCAGGGCCATGCCGGAGCCGAGATCGGCGGAGAACAGGTTGTAGGTCAGCTTGGGGTGTCCGCCGTGCCTGGCCAGCAGGGGCGAGTCCCACTTGCCCGACGGATCGCGAAGCCGCACGCACAGGGTCATGGCCTTGCCCGCGAGGGTCAGCTCGCCGTCGGCGCCGTGTCCGGCGGCGAGCCAGCCGCCGCGGAACTCGGCGGCCAGGCCGTCGCCACCCCGGCGGAGCGACGCCTCCCGCTCGGCCCCGGCCAGAGGGACGCCGAGCTTCACGTCTCCCGAAGGGGTCAGGCGGCTGTTCTTGCCGGCCGAGTCGTCGCGATCGGCCATGTGCCACGCGGCCACCGCGTCGGCAAACGGCGAGCCGCCGGCCGGCGCCTTCGCGGACTCCGCGCCCAGAATCACGGAAACACTCCAGGCCACGGCGGCAACCACCAGGCACGATGGCAGACGGGTTTTCATTGCGATGCCCTCCTCTCGACGCGGATTCTAGCCCCCATGCCTCACCGCGTCGAGCGCCCGATGACCGTGTGCGCGCCGCAATGCGTGCCCCCAAAACGGGGGGTTAAGTGGTTGCTGGAGGGCGGCAAAGGGGAAGAGGATCACGAAAACGCGAAAGTACGAAAGCACAAAAGCAAAGCGGGGGGAGGTGATCCCCGGTGGGGAGCCTGCTGCCAATCGAGGTGTTGCTCCTGGTCTTCTTCTTTCGCGTTTTCGCCCTTTCGCGCTCTCGTGATCTCGTGGAATCCGCTCTCCATCGAGTCGCGTCCATGCCGGGCGCCAGGCCGGCTTGTCAATCGCCGCCGTGCACGGGTATCTTGGAGGGCTGGATCACTCGCCCCAAGGAACCCCCCAGGGTTACTTCATGGCACAAGCCGATTCGCGCCCGGTGGGCGAGTACGACGTCTTCCTCTCCCATGCCGGCGAGGACGCGGCCTGGTGCGAGCGGCTTGCCCAGCGGCTGACCGCGGCGGGCGTCAGGGTGTGGTTCGACCGATGGGAGCTCCGCGCGGGCGACCACCTGGGCGCCCGGCTTGACGACGGCCTGGAGCACTCCCGGCGCATGGTCGCCGTCTGGAGCCCGCACTACTTCCGGCAGGACAAGCTCTGGACC
>Ga0315290_10000088_pt1 | contig 49761 bp, 40 predicted proteins | sample YL17G12_0_MG_FD_203627 | JGI IMG/M metagenome (GOLD analysis project Ga0315290, IMG submission 203627) | Sediment microbial communities from Yellowstone Lake, YNP, Wyoming, USA - YL17G12_0 | ecosystem: Environmental > Aquatic > Freshwater > Lake > Sediment | place: USA: Wyoming | collected... | reverse complement strand
CCTCGGCATGTATAATCTGATTCCATGTCGTACCAACATCACTGCCGCCAGTGCCCCAAATGGGACCATCTAGCGTACTCTGTGTCCTTGCCGTGACGTCGATGTTCACATTGATCAACACCGCATCGGCCATACCCGCCATGGCGAACACCACCATGGCCACAATTGTCAAAACATTTTTTCTACACATCATAATGCACTCCTAAAAAAAGTAATAAGGATTACTGTGTCCTCAAAACATATTGAGGACATGCGAAATACACACTTTAACATTGTGAAACCTGTTTGGCACTCGATTCGATGTTGGCGCAGCACAACTGCCTGTTATAGAAGAAGTTAACGTTGAATAACGCCCCATTTAATCCTGTAGTGACAGGCAGCTTAGCAGACCTCACGCCGAACAGCATCTGAGTCATATCAATCACTATCGTTCCTCCATCGCATACGAAGATACGAAGATACGAAGATACGAAGATACGAAGATACGAAGATACGAAGATTACAAAAGCATCCGCAAACCTCCATGTAGTCTTCGTTCGTTAGCGTCATATTAGCAAATCACATTTCCTTTCGCAAGTCTTTTTTTATTATTTTTCAACAAATGGCGCAACTCATTGTTGTTGCTTGGTTTCCGCGTAGAATTTGGGGGTGTAGAAATTGAAAATCAGGTTAGTGGTGTTGTAGAAAACCCGGCAGAAGACGGCCCCCACTCTCGCGGGGTTGACAATTGTTGGGGGGTATGGTCCAGGTTACTGAACAGAGGCCTTTTGAGCCTGTAACTTTCTCCGTTAGCTTCGATTATATGGATTTTACGTGTCAATCCGTCCAGCAACGTGCCGGTCAGCAATTCTTATTTTGGAATAAGCAGAAGCTCCTTCGTTTCAAACGGAATCGGATAAGCTGTGATCCATGCCTCCGGTTCGAAATTGATATTCTTACTATCCATGCCCAGGACCACCACTTCGATTTGCTTGTTCAGCATTTCTTTTGTTACCGGTACATAATACGTATAATTGCTGTCAGTCTGGCTGACGGGATACTCCCAGGCATTGCTCTGGTAAGAAACAGCCCTGCTCGGTACGCCGAGATATTCGCCCCCGATGCGCAGTGCGGCGTAAGCACCTTCCGTGCCATGGCGGCCTGCGAGTGGAATGGCCAGGTAAGTGCCCTTAGGCGCTTCTGGTAAAGTAAACGATAGAGACCATGCCTTAACGGCGGGGGCCGATGAATATGAGGCAAACAGATTCGAAGCACGCCAACCGGATCGGTTAAGTTTGGTATCTTTTCGATATCCTTCTATTTCAGCGATTTCACTCGGCGCACCGCTGATTCGCATATACCTGATCGGCTTGTCGGCAGAAGGTTTTGCGATTATGTCTTTTTCTACATAGATATCTATTCTCTTCCAGGTTGTCAAATCGGGTGAAACTTCCGCCGATATCTCATCGCTTTTGAGAGATTTGGAAAAATCTCCGTCGGCTGCCCCGATGAGAAGTTTGTCAATAGCGATAACCTTTCCAAAATCGAGGCGGAACAGTCCGCCTTCTTTTCTGGCCTTGAAGATAGTCTGCCGATTGCCGTCGAAAAGGAATTTGTCCCATATACCGCGCTCGATAAACATTTCCTGTTCCATAAAAGCTTTGCGGGCCTTTCGTACCTGCGGAATTTTGGTCGGCCCCGTACTCAGCAGTGAACGAACCTCGAGCGCGTTATTGTCCGCGGCAAAACAAGTCGCCTCATAAAGGGCTTGAGCGTCGGCGGGTACGGTGCATGGTTTGAGATCGCCGAGTTTTCGATGCCAAGGCTGCCCGAACTGCTCACCGGGAAATTTTACCTGTACCGACCTGCCCTGAAAAATGTTTACCGGGCTACCATCTAATGTGGCTTTAGCGTATTTGGTTGCTGTGGTGGGGGCAAGGGTTATCGACGCCTGGCTGCCGGGGAGACCCACAAGTTTAATGAGAGCCGGCTTGCCGGGCGTGTCGCGCAGCACCTGGTAATCGCAGCCAATCACGCCCAGTTCGCTGGTCGGTTTGGTCGTGGCCAACAGCAGGCAGGCACGGTAAGGCAGTACCTCAACATCCACTTGCGAGCCATAAGGAAAACGACCAAATATCTTTTCAAAAGGATGGAACTGACGCAGCTCGATAAGTCCTTTGTCGGCAAGGCCAACGCCGGCGTCTAGTTTTATTTTGTATTTGGTTGGAAGCCAGGAGAGATTACGCAGTGAAATCAGTCGTGTGCTCTGGTCACCGCGCGAAATGGCGAACGGACCATAGTCAGCAGCGTCGCTGCCGTCCAGAACCATACCGTTGACAAGAATATCACGATAGCGGCGATGGAGGTTATATATCCGTGCGAATTTGGGATATTCCTCGTCGCGCAGAAACCAGGGACTGCCATAAGTTTCCGGCGCCAAAATCAGACATCGCGCAAAAGCCTGAAGAACCAGATCATCATCCCAATAATCCAGGCACGATGAAATACATACGCCATGATCCTCACGCAATCGCTGGAGGTTTTCCGTAAAGCCTCGCGATACCGCTGCGGCACGATTGTGCGGAGCGTACTGCCAGTTGGGCAGGTGAACGTCGATATAGGCTTCATCGCCCCACAGTTCGGTGGTGACATGGTCCCTGGCGTCGCCGAGGTTCAACCGATGATTTAGAACAATCAGATCGGGACTGTATTTGCGGCATTCGGTCATGGCACGTGCAAAAGCAGGCTGCTTTTCGTCACGAAGCTGTCCACAAACAGCGTCAACCTTAAACAGCGCAAACTCATAATCACGGCACAATTTCACCAGCATATCGATGCGGGCCTGCTCTTCCTCAGGCGTATCGCCGAACCCATCCGGTCCGAGCCACACGCCCAGCCGGGTCCCCATAGCCTTGGCTTTCTTATAAATAGGATCGAAACCGTTTGGAAACTGTTTTTTGAATTTGTCGGTCTTCATGCTTCCATAATAGTTAGGCCCGTCGATATTGCCGGCGTCAAAGGCGTATATATCCAAAATCATTCCGTATTCATCGTGGAGCCACTGGAAGAAATCCAGGTTGAGCATGGTTTGTGCTTCGGTTGAGCCTTCGTTGGTATTGTTGATCCAGGTGAAATAGTGTGCCAGCGACGGAGTCTTCTCATCAGCGCCGGGAAAAACCTTTTCCTGGGCCCTACACAACGACATCGTCCAAAATCCAAAAACGACCAACATAGCTACAATAACCACTCTAAGGAATTTCTTCCAATTACTCATTTTTGTTTTTCCTTTCTGTGCGATTTCGCTTGCGCGGCTCTACGTATCGATTTTTTTTGTGTATTGCTTATACGCAAAGTTATATCTTCCGGGCGAAGGTTACCATCCCTGTTCTCCCGCCCAGGGACCAACAGGCCCTTTGGCTTTGGGTAGGGGTCTGGATTTCAGGATAGCTGAGGCTATGGCCAAATCCGCGCTGGTGGTGATCTTGATATTGCTGGTGTCGCTTTCCACAACTTTGACAGGTACGCCGAGCAACTCCACAATCTGAGCGTCGTCGGTAATGCTGTTGTCGATCTTATCCAACTGCTGATAAGCGGCACAGATAATCTGGGGCTTGAAAACCTGCGGAGTTTGCGCTTCCCACAGCTTCGAGCGATCTATGGTTTTTGTGATGTTTTTATCCTGATCGACCTGTTTGATGGTGCCGACCAGAGGACCGGCGAGAATGGCAGCTCCCGTCTTCGCCGCAGCGGCAAAAACCGCGTCAATCTGCTCTTTCGTAACGCACGGACGTACCGCATCGTGCAGAGCGATCAGATCGACATCGCTGTCGTCAACCTCGCTGAGCAGTTTGTTTATCGTTTCGCAGCGATGTGATCCGCCGATAATATGCTTTACCCCGTAAAAACCGAGATTGGCACCCCACTTGACCTGAAAAAGCTCCTCATCTTCAGCGGGAATAGCGATAATAACCCTCTTGACATCCTGGCGGTCGGCAAACATCTCGATACTACGTAGAAAAACCGCTCGACCATTGAGATCGGAAAACTGTTTTTTCTTCTCGCCACGGAAGCGGTTACTCGTTCCCGCGGCCGGTATTAAAACAACTACTTTCAGTGCCATAACGCCTCTTATACCTCCTGTCAGGCAAGTGGTGCCACCAATAACAAACGCCCGGTCATCTTAACATCCCAATATGTTTTGTCAAGCTCATTACGGGTTGTGAATACGGTGGGGAGATGGTATGATTATGGGCAATGATATAGAACAGGAAGTATAGGAAATCAAGGCAGCGATTTTTATAACATCTTAAAATCAAATGAGTTACAAAGAAGCAAAGCAAGTCAAAGGATTGGTATATAAACGTAGAGCAATGTCGGCCTATCAGGCGGTGTTGAAGGTGGTGCGGGTGCTGCGTGAGAGTGGGTATGAAGCGTTGCTGGCTGGTGGGTGCGTACGCGATAAGCTGCTGGGGGAAGTGCCGAAAGATTATGATGTGGCGACCAACGCAGTGCCGATGGAAGTTGGCAGGCTCTTTGAGCGGACGCTTACGGTCGGGGCGCAGTTTGGGGTGGTGGTGGTTCTGCTGGGCGGCAGGCAAATCGAAGTGGCGACGTTTCGCAGTGATATGTCATATAGTGACGGCCGGCGGCCAGAGAAGGTGGTTTTTACGGATGCACGGCATGATTCGGAACGTCGCGATTTTACGATCAACGGGATGTTTTATGATCCTCTGGCAGATAAGGTTATAGATTATGTGGGAGGACAAAAAGATCTGCAAAAAGGGATAGTCAGGGCGATCGGCAATGCTGATGAGCGGTTTGCGGAAGACCATCTGCGGATGCTGCGGGCGGTGCGGTTTGCGTGCCGGTTGGATTTCGAGATTGAAGGTAAGACATGGCAGGCGATTTGTAAACATGCGGCAAAAATCGAGCGGATCAGCGCGGAAAGGATTGCGGGTGAGCTGGAAAAGATAATGGTCGATCCGCATCGGGTTAGGGGTTTGGAACTGGCGATGGAGTGCGGGCTTCTGGAGAAGATTGTTTGTTCGGTGGGCATCGACCAGTTGCGTGTGGGCATAAAAGTGATGGTGCAACTGCCGAAAGACTGTAGTTTTGCGGTGGCGATGTCGTCCCTGCTGGCAGAGTGCGGTGAAAAAAAGGCAGGCCAAATATGTCGAAAGCTTAAGACCAGTAATGAAGTGCGTCGTCAGGTGCAGTGGCTGGTGGGTCAACATGTCAAATTGCTGGAGTCGATACCACTGGGGAAAGGGCAACTGAAGAGATGGCTGGCTGAGCCGTTGTTCGAACCGCTGGTGCAATTGGCCCGGTGTTATCTGCGGGCTATGGGCCGTGATGAGGGTAAATTGCGGCAGCTTCGCCGTCAGATCAGGGATTTGGGCGATGAGCCGATAACGCCAAAACGGCTGCTGGACGGCCATGAACTGAAACGACTGGGTGCGCCGTTGGGTCCGATGATGGGTCAACTGACAGAAGAACTGTATCTGGCGCAACTGGGAAACGAAATTAAGAATAAGACAGAGGCTCGCAGGTGGGTCAGGGGGTGGCTGGCAAGGCATAAGGTAGCCCCTAATTCTTAGAGGTTGTCAGGCCTCAGGTAGCAGGTAGCGTTGACGCGGGCTGCCTATCTGGGAGCGTGCCCCTGAGGAAGAAGCCCTGTTGAATGAAAATCGGGCAAAAAAAAATGTGAAAATTAAGCTTGTAAAATTGCTTGCAAAGCTGGGCCAATGAATATATATTGTCGGTTGACTGTGGCACGGACGGCTGAGTTCGTGCGTTTTTTAAGTATGCGGCACTAGCTCAACTGGTAGAGCAGCTGACTCTTAATCAGCGGGTTCGGGGTTCGAGTCCCTGGTGCCGTATTGTTTTTTTGTGTTTGTCGGTTTGGTTTAGGAGAATGGAATGACAGGTGAAAGGAGTTTGAATGGGGCGGAATTAGATGAATTATGCGTACAGACGATACGCTTTTTGGCAATGGATGGCGTGGAGGCGGCGAAATCGGGCCATCCAGGGATGCCTATGGGTATGGCTTCAGCGGCATATACACTTTGGACAAAATTTCTGAGGTACAACCCGAAAAACCCTAAATGGCACAATCGTGACCGATTTGTATTGTCGGCCGGGCACGGTAGTATGCTGCTATATGCTATGTTGCATCTGAGCGGATACGATCTGTCGCTGGATGAGCTGAAAAACTTCCGTCAGTGGGGCAGCAAGACGCCTGGGCATCCGGAATATGGCGTTACTGAGGGGGTGGAGGTGACTACCGGCCCGCTGGGGCAGGGGATAGCCAATGCGGTTGGTATGGCGATAGCACAAAAACATCTGGCGGCGCAATTCAACCGCGATGGATTCGATGTTATCGACTATAACATATACACGATGGCTGGAGATGGTTGTCTGCAGGAAGGTATAAGCTCTGAAGCGTGTTCGCTGGCGGGGCATCTCGGTCTGGATAATCTGATCGTAATCTATGACGATAACCATATAACCATCGATGGTGGCACAGAACTGGCGTTTACCGAAGATCGAGCCAAGCGATTCGAGGCGTATAACTGGTATGTTCAGATTGTTGGCGGCGATGGTAATGACATAATCGCCATTGAAAAAGCTCTGCAAAAGGCGAAAGCGGAAAAGGGCAGACCCAGCATAATCCAGTTGCGCAGCCATATCGGGTTCGGTAGTCCGACCTTTCAGGACACCCATACGGTCCATGGGGCACCGCTGGGCGATGATGAGATTAAGCTGATAAAGAAGAAGTTCGGATGGGATCCTGAAAAGTCGTTTTATGTGCCGGCGGCGGTTAAAGAGCAGATGGGTAAAGCCGGTGCAAAAGGCCAGGAACTCGAAAGACAATGGAAGCAGATGTTTGAGGCATACGCAAAGGCCTATCCGGAACCGGCTGAGCAGTTTCGCCTGGCGGACGCGGGTAAGTTGGCGGTCGATATTGATGAGATTCTGCCGAAATTCAAGGCGGGTGCGTCGATAGCGACCCGTAAGGCGTCAGGAGTGACGCTGAACAGCCTTATGCCTGAGCTGGAAATGGTGATGGGCGGCAGTGCCGATCTTACGCCTTCAAATAATACGTGTTTCGATGGTGCGGTTGACTATCAGAAAGACTGTCCGCAGGGCCGGTACATCCGATATGGGGTGCGTGAACACGCGATGGGCGCGATAATGAACGGTATTTCGGCGAGTAATCTGCTGAGAGCCTATGGCGGGACGTTTCTGGTGTTTTGTGATTATATGCGTGGAGCGATCCGAATGGCGGCGCTGTCGGGGCATGGCAGTATATTTGTGTTTACGCACGATAGTATCGGCGTGGGCGAAGATGGTCCGACGCATCAGCCGGTGGAACATTTGGCGTCGTTGCGGACGATACCCAACCTGGTTGTGATTCGGCCGGCGGATGCCAATGAGACGGCGCAGGCATGGAAATACGCATTGACGCACAGTGACGGTCCGGTAGCTATGCTGTTGACGCGGCAGGGGCTGACGGTACTGGACCAGGATACATGCGGTGCGGCAACTAATCTGGAAAAGGGGGCATATACACTGGTAAAGGCTCCAGGCGGTCAGCCGGACGTGCTGCTGCTGGCGACTGGTTCGGAAGTGGGCATCGCTGTAGCGGGTGCAGCCGAGTTGGCGCAAGACGGCATTAAAGCTGAGGTGGTGAGTATGCCGTGCTGGGAATTGTTCGAAAAGCAGGATCAGGCGTATAAAGACAGTGTTCTGCCACCGACGGTAAGAGCCAGGGTCGGCATCGAAGCTGGTGTGGAACAGGGCTGGTGGAAGTGGCTGGGCTGTGAAGGGGTGTTCGTCGGGATGTCATCGTTCGGTGCTTCGGCGCCCGCTGTGGTGTGCTTTGAGAAGTTCGGTATAACGGTCGAAGCGGTAGTGGGCGCGGCCAAAAAAGTTGTAAGAAGAAGGCACGAGGCGCGAGGCACGAGGCATTAGTATTACGATTACGGTTTTTGTTTGAGCTATTGACATGCCTACGCAAGTGTGGCGGAGGCGGCGGGCGGACTCATTTGGGGTGGCAGATGTGGCAAAAAAGAAGGGCCGCAGATTATTAATCCACGGCCCATTGCTCACAGAATCATTACGTAATAACTCTTCAAAATTTGAAGCTAGCAAAGCTATTCTATGCTTTGCGCCTCCGCAATAAAGCCAATCCACCAAGACCCAGTAACGTTAAGGTCATGGGTTCGGGGACACATTCGTCGTAAAGACTTACAAACACCCTTGGGCATAGGTCGGGGATGTCAAGGCTCAGGTACGCCCAGGCGGGGTTCCCGATCTCGAAACGATTTCCTCCCCACGGTGCACCACCTACCGGCTGAGTACCGATGTCGAACCACTCGGCTTCTCTTGTGTCGGCAGTAAAAGACTTGTAGCCGGGTATAACATCTATGCCCGGTCGGTTCTTTTCCATGGGGACGGCGGCCGCCCCTGCCAGCCAGACCTCTTCTGCGTCGTAGTAATCGACATAATCGAGGTTCTGCAAAGCGGGCGCATACCCGTCCGGAATCCAAACCGTTATCGCCCAATTTTTCCAACGATTCTCATCGACCATGTTCTCAACATAGAACTCAATCGCCGAAAAGTCATTGATTTCCATTTGGGGGATATCTACGATATAGGGGCTAGGATTTGTGTCGCGTGGATCATTCAGCGTTATTGTGACGGAAGCACCCCACGAATAGCTTGTTACTGCGAGCACCAAACAAACACTCGTAAAAATTACGTGCTTCATATCCTTCACTCCTTAGTTTTTGGACTCTACACAAAATCCAACCAATAAGCCATCCTTGGTCTATCAACAGTCGTCAACTTCAAGTGAGTTGAGGCACGGCCGCCCACTTGGCAAGACACGCATCCATTCATGGTTACGCAAATGGGCAAAACCCACACCTGAAATTGCAGAACACTTCCTCACATCCATATTCGATCAGACTTGAGACGGACAGGACACTTCTTCCTTCTCCTTGCACTGATCTAACATCTATAGTACTTCGACATACGATTTGCTTCAAGGAAAATTTTGGAAAATTTTGGAAAATTTTTGAGGAAATTCCGAATATGCTGGGGCGATCTGGGGGGCCTACCAAAGATGAATAAGTGTAATTTGTTTGGCAAGAGGGGTTTAGTGCGTTTTTTTTGGCGCAAGAAAATGCCATTGGCCTGGCATTTGGGCAGACCAATGGCAATAAATTTTTTCAGATATTTTTCCAGTTTGTCAAATTTTATGTGGAATATGCCATCAAAGTTTGCGTATTCCGTTTGTTTTGGCAGTATTTGGTGCTACTTTGTGCCCGTATTTATTATCTATTTTTTCGTCGGTTCAGGAACGCCAATCCGCCCATTGCCAGCAAGCTCATAGTTGTCGGTTCTGGAAGTATGGTCAACTGTGCACTGCCAAGCGTGGTGAAGTCCACCTGTTCTTGAGTCAATTGTGAACCCCCGTAAACGTTGAACAGTTTAGTGCTGTCTTCTTGACCAGTGTCGGCGGTCAATGTACCCGGTGTGGTGATTCCATCGCAACGAGTCTTGAACCACCAGTCACCGTCGGCAGCAAATCCTGAGAGTCCCGGAACAGTCTGGCCTCCAAAATTGGAGAATTGTGGCAGCGCATCCTGAAGGATGCTACGAGCAAACCCGGTTCTCTTGTACGGTAAAAGCTCGTTAATGTAGTGGGGGGGCAGTTCGTCTGTGTCTATCGCCCAGATGTTCTTATCGAAGGTGATTTCGGCACTTGAGACAGTAACATCGATGTATCCCTGGCTTAACCCTGCCGCCGGGCCATCAACTGATACCCTCATCCAGAACGGATCACCCGGGTCAATTTCGGTAATTACGGAGTTCATGTCGTCAAGGAACTCCACACTCACCGTCGCTTCTATGTCCGCAAGAGCGTTAGAAGCCGATCCGCCGATCAATCCTAAAACAACAATACCAACAAAACCAAATTTCATCCAAATGTTTCCAGTCTGCATTACAAACTCCTCTCTCTCATCTCTACAAAAAGAATTTCCAGATATTATGTTTTTTTACATTTTCCGCATCCAGGAGATTGGACTCTATTTTAGAGTTGTTGACGGGAAGTGATTGTCAAAGAGATCGTATTCCTGGCCACAGTTGGCCCGCTGTGGTTGGAATAAGATTCTTCGGGGACAATGCTCTCTCCCAAGACATCTCATCTCTCTCCTGTTGATGGCGGAAGTTTTTTCTCCGCTATCAAGCTCTCTCTGGGTTTATTATAGGCAAAGCAGATGCCAAGTGTTCTCTGGCGGGTGGCCGATGGCGGATTATTTTTGTAACCTCTTTTAATTTAAGGAGTTGGGAATGGTGGATTTTTATTTTTTATTTAATTTTCGCATGGTTCGTGTAATGGAGTTTGGTTACGGAAAGCAACACCGATTGATCGCTGATTCACATAAAATCTGTATTTTCAGGGGTTTATGAGCGATATTAGTTTGCTGATTCAGAAAAACGACATTGTTTGTTTTGCACAACGTAGTATAACAGGCAGGTCGGACGATTTTAAGAAACTGTCTCACCCCTGGCGTAGAAACAGCTAGAGTCCGGTATTGTCATGTCAATTCTAATACTCTATGGTTGTTGTACAAAATTATATTTTTATTGACATGCGTAATGTCGTGGGCAAGAATGCCGAATTCCCGCTATTGATGTTTTGGAGCAGCGGATGTAAAAGAGGGTAAAATCTTACAGAAGAGTTTGAAAGACGCAGGAAAGGTAATGGCAGATATAGTAAGGGGTTTTGAGGAGAAGGTCAAAGGTCGTGGTCTTTCGGTTGTTTTGCCCGAGGGAGGTGATAAGAGGATCATCCAGGCAGCCCGGCGGCTCAAAGACGAAGGGATTGCCAGGCCGATTGTGCTGGGTAAGCCGGAGCAAATTGAAGCGGCTATGGAAGAGGCAGGCGTTACCCTGGACGGGATCGAGACTATAGACTACCGGAGTAGTGATAAGCTCGAGTTTTATGCCAAGAAGTACATCGAGGGCAGGGATGATCTGTCGATCGGCGTAGCGAAGCGGATGGTTATGAAGCCAATGTTCTATGGGGGGATGATGGTAGCCTGCGGTGACGCCGACACGATGGTGGGGGGGGTGGCACACGCAACGGCAACGGTCATCCAGGCGGGCACCTTAACCGTGGGGTTGGCGGATGCTATCAATACGGCTTCGAGTTTTTTTGTTATGGTTATCCCGGAATTTATGGGTGAAAAAGATAAACCGTTTATTTACGCTGATTGCGCGGTCAATATCGATCCTGCGGCTGAGCAGCTTGCCGATATAGCGATGGCTTCGGCGGCCAACGGCAGGAAACTGCTCGGAGAGGAGCCACGGGTTGCGATGCTTTCGTTTTCCACCAAGGGCAGTGCATCGGGTGATCGTGTGGATAAGGTTCTGGCGGCTTTGCAAATAGCCAGAGGCAAGGCGCCGGACCTTGCTATCGATGGGGAGTTTCAGGTGGATTCAGCTATTGTTCCGAGGGTGGCGGCCAAGAAGGTAAAGACCGAAAGCGCGGTGGCGGGTAAGGCTAATGTGCTTATATTTCCCGATCTTGACAGTGGTAATATCGCATATAAGCTCACACAATATATGGCCCATGCTCAGGCTATCGGCCCGTTTCTTCAGGGATTTGCCAAGCCGATAAGCGATCTTTCGCGCGGGGCCAGCGTGGATGATATAGTTTCTACGACAATTATAACTCTGTCGCAATTATGACGCCAACACCAATTATGGGATTGTTCTCAGGCGAGGGAGACTATGTCACAATCAGATGCAGTTAAGGAAAGACGTAGGAACTAATGATAGTATTGGTTATTAATGCGGGTAGCTCCTCGATCAAGTATCAGTTGTACCAGATGCCGGAGGCACAGGTTCTGGCCAGAGGTATTGTCGAGAGGATCGGGGAAGAGACTTCGAGACTGACTCATTATTATAACGACAGCACCCACAGTGCGGAAACAAAGATCAAAGACCATCAAAAAGGTATGGAACTGATACTGGATACCCTGACCGATAAGGATGTAGGCGTCATAGAGGACATTTCCCGGATTGGCGCTGTGGGTCATCGGGTTGTCCATGGTGGTGAAGAGTTTACCGGTTCGGTGGTCATTGACGAGAAGGTGGTGGCCTCGATCGAGAAATTCGCGGACCTTGCGCCGCTGCACAATCCGCCCAATCTGACGGGTATCAGGGCGGCGCAGCACAATCTGCCCGATACGCGGCAGGTGGCGTGTTTCGATACGGCATTTCATACCACGATTCCAGAAGTTGCCTATATGTATGCTCTGCCGTACGAGCTTTATGAGAAGCATCGGGTGCGTCGATACGGTTTCCACGGGACATCGCATCGATACGTTGCCCGGCGTGGGGCGGTTCTCATGGGCAAAGGCAAATATGACATAAATGTTATCACCTGCCATCTCGGCAATGGCTGTTCTGTTACCGCGGTCAAAAAGGGTCGATCGATCGATACTTCTATGGGGCTTACGCCGCTGGAAGGCGTGGTGATGGGAACCCGCTCCGGCGACTTCGATCCGGCTATTTTGTTTTATCTCGCCGAAAAGGGTTACAATATGAAGACCCTGAACGATCTGTGTAACAAGAAGAGTGGTTTGCTGGGGATATCGGGCAAATCCAATGACATGCGGAACCTGACCGCCCTTGCCGAAAAGGGCGAAAGCCGGGCGAGACTTGCTATTGATATTTTTTGCTATCGGATCAAGAAATACATTGGCGCCTATACGGCCGTTCTTGATACTCTTGACGCGGTGGTGTTTACCGGCGGTATAGGCGAAAATGCCGTTGAGGTCCGTGCCGGGATTTGCAGCGGACTAAGCTGGATAGGAATTGAAATCGACCAGAGAAAAAACAGTGCCGCCCGTGGAAAGGAAGGCGAAATAAGTTCAAGCAACAGTAAGGTCAAGGTGTTTGTTATACCAACCGATGAAGAGGCCGCTATCGCTCACGATACTTACGAACTTTCTCGATGAAAGGTATTATGATGTCGAGCCAAAACAATTATCGCCGCCTTAGTCGATCTGAAAGAGAAGCTCTTGAAAATCGGGGCTGTGATGCACAGAATTGGGATGAGATTTATGTATTGGAAGGATTTAACCCTAACTCTGTCAGAAATGTACATTTTCACGGTAAAGTCGAAATCGGCAATCTTAACGACAAGATAAAAACCATTCGTGGCATTGAGATGCCTTGCGGCATCTATAACGCGACCATTATTGATTGCACTATTGGCGATCAAGTTCGTATCGCTAATATCGGTGTTCACATTTCCAACTATGATATAGCTGATAATGTGTGCATCGAGAATGTCGCTACCATGCAAACCAACCCCGGCGCCACGTTCGGCAACGGTGTTGAGGTTGATGTTCTTAATGAGTCCGGCGGACGAGAAGTGGTGTTGTTTGACGGGCTTTCGGCTCAATTTGCTTATATAATGTGTATGCACAGGTATCGGCCGGAAGTTGTCACGAAACTACAGGCTATGGCTAAGGAATATGCGCAATCGGTACGATCCGACCGTGGCAAAGCAGGCTGCGGTGTGCGCATCTGCTCAACAACAGAAATCATCGATGTCAACGTTGGTTCCTACGCAACGATAAACGGTACGGCAAGTCTTGTAAACGGTACGATCCTGAGTACTCGGGAGGCGCCGACGACTATAGGCGCCAAAGTGGTGGCTGAGGATTTTATTATTGCGGAAAGCTCTTCGGTGACCGGTGGTGCTGTTTTGGGCAAGGTATTTGTCGGTCAGGGCTGCCAGGTCGGCAAACAATACTCCGCGGAAAATTCTCTTTTCTTTGCCAATTCCGAGGTTTTTCACGGTGAAGCGTGTTCGGTATTTGCCGGTCCTTATACGGTTACGCATCACAAATCGACGCTTTTGATAGCAGGGTTGTTCAGTTTCTATAACGCCGGCAGTGGGACGAACCAGTCGAACCATATGTACAAGCTCGGGCCAGTTCATGAAGGCAAGCTCCTACGCGGCGTCAAGACTGGTTCGTTTTCTTATATGATGTGGCCGTGCCAGGTTGGACCATTCAGCGTGGTGCTGGGCAAGCATTCCGGCACTTTTGACACAGCGGACTTTCCATTCAGTCATATCGAGGCCCGCCCCGATGGCAAGGCTCACATGGTGCCGGGTTTGCACCTGATGACCGTGGGGACGGTTCGGGACGGTGCGAAATGGCCCAGCCGGGATCGGCGTAAAAGTTGTCCTGTCAAACGTGACGTGATTTCATTCGATGTTTTCAGTCCCTATACAGTCGGCAAGATGCTCATCGCCAACAGCAAATTGAAAAATCTGTATGAGAGCACTGAGAAGTCCGTCGAAGAAGTGTCCGTCGGGGGGGCGATTGTAAAGAGACCTATACTGCGCACCGGGCAGAAATATTATCGCACTGGCATAGAGATGTACCTTCTGGAAAAGGTTGTTCGCAGGGTAGAAGAAAATATCGGAAGTGGAATGTTGCGGATACGCGACGCGTTTGCTGTCCAAGCGGACGTTGTTTATAGTGACCAATGGGTGGATATTGGCGGTCAACTGATGCCCAAGCAGCGGCTTGTAGATTTGGAAGAGGCAATTGAAAACGGAACCATCAATACTGTAGAAGCCTTTGTCGCCCAAACAGATAAAATCCACCGGGCTTATGCCGACGATGAATGGATATGGGTGAAAAATACGTACCAGCAAGTCTTTGGTCTTGACCTGGATGGAGCAAGCAAAGACGACATTATCAATTGTGCCCAGGCGTATCTGAAAGTGAAAAGCAAGTTTCTTAACCTGGTGATTGCCGATTCGGAAAAGGAGTTTGACCAGTTGAGCCACTGCGGTTTTAGCCAGGACGGGTCCGACAGCGACATAGAAGAAGATTTCAGGCAAGTCAGGGGTAGTTACGAAGATAACAAGTTTGTCAAAGAAATGAAAGACTCGGTCAAAAAACTGCAACAGAGGATCGAGCTTCTGGAACAGAGGCTTTCAAGCCTGTAAATTGACGGAAGGCAAGTTGATCGTTTAAGTAAAGAAGTATTTCGATAGAATGTGATTTTTCAGAAAGGATGTGTGTGTAATGAGAGTTATCATACAAGAGGACTATGAAAAGGTGAGTAAATGGGCGGCGGCATACGTGGCCCGCAGTATCAACCGGTTCAAGCCGAGTGCCAAGAAGCCTTTTGTGCTTGGACTGCCTACCGGCTCATCACCTTTGGGGATGTACGAGGAACTTATCCATCTTAACCGTGACAAAAAGGTGAGCTTTGCCAATGTCGTAACGTTTAATATGGACGAATATGTAGGCATTCCGGAAAAACATCCACAAAGCTATCATTCGTTTATGTGGAACAATTTTTTCAAACATATAAACATCAAGAAATCGAACGTCAATATTCTCAACGGGAATGCCAAGGACCTCGAAAAGGAGTGCGATCGATACGAGAAAAAGATCAAGCAATACGGCGGGGTCGAGCTGTTCACTGGTGGTATCGGCGCCGATGGTCACATTGCTTTTAATGAGCCAGGGTCTTCTCTGGCAAGTCGTACGCGGGTTAAGACCTTGACCAAGGATACTATTATCGTCAATTCCCGTTTTTTTGGCGGCGACGTAACCCAGGTTCCCAAAACCGCACTGACAGTAGGAGTAGGGACGGTGATGGACGCCCGTAAGGTTATGATCATTGTAAGCGGTCATAACAAAGCTCGCGCCCTTAAAGAAACTGTTGAAAATGGAGTGAACCATATATGGACGGTTTCGTGCCTTCAGCTTCATCCGCATGGTATTATTGTTTGTGACGATGCCGCTACGGTGGAATTGAAGGTGGGCACAGTAAATTATTTCAAGGAGATCGAAAGGGGCAACCTCGATCCCAGTAAGATGCTCGAAGATCGGTAAGTTTGAGTAAATAATGTATGCCTGGCTTTGATTTTGTAGAAACCTTAAGAAACAGGAGACAGACGATGTCTGATGTTGGAAGAAGAATTAAAGATGTGGTTGCCCGGACACTCAAAGTCGATATCGGCCGCGTAGTCGATGAGGCCCGCTTTGTCGAGGACCTTGGGGCGGAATCCATTCAGAGCGTCGAGTTGATCGCCGCATTTGAAGAGGAATTCGATATCGAGATGGACGAAGAAGCAGCCCTGGCGGTAAAAACTGTCGGCCATGCCAGAAAATTCATCGAGAACATGTTGTAGTACTCTACAATTACGGTGGGTGTGTGTTGTGATGTTCAGGGATGAACAAACGAAATAGGATTTCAGACGAATTATGGGGGAATCCAGCCGTTACTGCCAAAACATAAGAATACCCATTGTTTTGTCGGCGGTCTCTTTGGAGATGTGCAAGTGCCCAATTTGTCGCACACTGAATTCCTGGGTGGAGCTGTCAGATTTTGCTGTGTTTTCATGTAACCTCTTACGTGATAATAGGTTAGAGCGGATTTGCCCGATTTCGTCCGGAAATCCGGCGTTAATCAGGTTTACTTTTGGATGATCTGAGATTATCATGTCTGTTGTGTGGATGATTGGTGGAAATGCAAAGGTAGAGGTTGCAAGTTGGTGACGAGAAGAACCAGGAGATTGATAGGTGTCAGCAAAATTGATCAAAGGAAAAGAGATAGCGGCGCAGATTCGCGAAGAGATCAAGGAAGGAGTTGAACATCTCAAGGCAGCAAAAGGAATCATTCCCGGTTTGGTGACTATACTGGTGGGCAATGATCCGGCTTCGGAAAGCTATGTTCGGGCCAAGCAGAAAGCGGCCCATGAGCTTGGTTTTAACTCGATCCAGGAATCTCCGCCAGCGGATATCAGCGAAGACGATTTGCTTAAACTGGTGGATAAGTATAACAAAGACAAAAAGTTTCATGGTATCCTGGTGCAACTGCCGTTGCCGAAACATATTGACGAAAACAAGGTTCTTTATGCGATCGATCCGAATAAAGACGTCGATGGTTTTCATCCGGTTAACGTGGGCAGGATGGTGATCGGCAAGCCGTCGTTTTTGCCTTGTACTCCGTATGGTATTCAGCAAATGCTGATCCGTTCGGGCACAAAAACAGAAGGGGCCGAGGTGGTGGTCGTCGGACGGAGCAATATAGTCGGTAAACCGATCGCTAATATTCTGCTGCAAAAGAAAGAAGGCGCCAACGCGACAGTTACCATTTGTCATACGCGAACCAAAAACATAGCAGAACATACCCGCCGGGCTGATATTCTGATCGTGGCAGCCGGCGTACAAAAAGCAGTGACGGCTGATATGGTAAAGCCGGGAGCGGTTGTCATTGACGTAGGCGTTAATGAAATCGGACGAACCGCAGGGGGTAAACGTATTCTGGTGGGTGATGTGGATTTCGAGGCGGTTAAAGAAGTTGCCTCGGCGATTACGCCGGTACCCGGCGGCGTAGGGCCGATGACGATTACTATGCTGATGCTTAATACTCTGCATGCGGCGGAACGGGCGGCAAGGTAAAAAAATGAAAGTTAAGTAAGGGACTGGTTAGTGAAAAATATAATGGCAACGTTGTCCCAGCGTGGGTTTGTCAGTCACGAATCTGACGATGACATGGCGGGGAAATTGGGAAAGCCTGTAGTGTTGTATGCCGGCTTTGACCCGACGGCGGATAGTCTGCATGTCGGTCATCTGATGCAGATAATGCTGTTGGCGCAATTTCAACGGCATGGTCATACGCCGATCGCGCTGGTAGGCGGGGCTACGGCGATGATCGGCGATCCCAGCGGCAAGAGTGAAGAGCGCAACCTGCTTAGTGAAGAAACCATCCAGCAAAACATGGAGGGAATCCAAAAGCAGTTGCACAGGTTTCTGGATTTTAGTTGCGATGGGAACCGGGCTATTCTGGTCAATAACGCCGACTGGATCGGCAAGTTTAGTTTTGTGGAATTTTTGCGTGATGTGGGCAAGCATTTTCGCGTAGGGGAGATGATGGGGAAAGAGTCGGTGCGGAAGCGACTGCAAAGTGAGGTTGGGATGAGTTTTACGGAGTTCAGTTATCAGTTGCTGCAATCGTACGATTTTCTGCATCTGAGCCGGGAGTATGACTGTACGCTGCAGGTAGGGGGGGACGATCAGTGGGGCAATATCACGGCCGGGATCGATCTGGTACGAAAACTGGATGGGCGAGCGGTTTATGGTTTGACGTCTCCGCTTCTGACTGACGCAGGTGGGCAGAAGTTTGGCAAGACCGAAGCCGGAGCTGTGTGGCTGGATGAGCAAAAGACCAGTCCGTACGAGTTTTATCAGTATTGGGTCCGCACCGATGATCGTGACGTGGTGGGACTGTTAAAGCTGTTTACGTTTTTGCCGATGGAACGGATTGCCGAGTTGGGAAAACAGGTACATGATGAGCCGGAGGCCCGTCAGTCGCAAAAAGTGCTGGCCCAGGAAGTGACCAAACTGGTACACGGTGATGAACAGGTAGCGTTAGCGGTAAAGGCGTCGCAGGTGCTGTTCGGGCAGGAGATCAGCGGTCTTTCTGATGAGATTTTGAATAGTATATTTAATGACGTACCCAGTTCAAAGGTTTCGCGGCAGCGGCTATCGGAAGGAATTCCTCTGCTGGATGCACTGTGTGATGCCAAGTTGTGCAGTTCACGCGGCGAAGCGAAAAGACTTATCAAAAGCGGCGGGGCGTATGTGAACAATGTCAGAATAGATAGCATCGATTATACGTTAACAATGGAATCGCTGGCGTCGGATAGTATGGTGGTATTGCGCAGCGGTAAAAAGAATTACCATCTCTTAAGATTCGGATGAAAGTTATAAAGTAAGAGAGATCAACCATGAAGTTGCCTAAAACAGATGAGCCTGCCAAATATGTCGGACTTTATGTGGTCGATTTCGGCGATCAGTGCGGTCTCGGCTACACAGCCCAAGAAGTGGCTGTGCTGCTGGAATCGGAAGCATTCGCTGATGTGAAGGTGTACAAGATACATCGTGCTGGGCCGGACGGTACGATGGAGTTGGCGGGTGTGGCGCGAGATAAATTTTTTCTGGAAAGCGGGATGTTTTTTCACTGCCTGGACGACGCAAGCGGACGGGCCGATTATCAAAAGCTGGCAGCCTGGAGTGAGCGGCAGTTGCCGCCGTGTCGAGCGAAGCTGCATTTGGCACGAGGGTCGGATAATGAGTTGCTAATTGCGTTGGTGTACCCGGCTGAATATGAACATGAAATGGGTTGTTGGCTGGCCGAGAGTGGTTTTCGCGGCAGCGGTCCGGTGGACGCGGGTGTGAGCCAGGTCGAGCGGTATTATCAGGGCGGATACGAAGTGCTGGAAAGAAATCAATTGTGGCCTCAGAAGTCAATAATCCCGCGTGGGCGGGAAGAGCTTTTGGCAAGTGCCGGCAGGGCAGTGCAAAGGTAAGAAGTTATGATAGCCGGTCTTTGGCAGAAATGGTTGAGTTGGATCGCCTCGCTGGGGATTGGGGTGATGGCCGCCGGCAGGGGCAAAGATAAGATCGACCGTATGCGACGTTTGGATTTTGGCACGAGCAGTCAAAAAATGGGAGTACGTTTTACGGAGCGGCTGCGTGACCACTGGCGGCAACATTGGCTGAAAATACAAAAATAAGGCTATTTAGAATAATTATGACATTACCAACAGTTGCAATAGTAGGCCGGCCGAACGTGGGCAAGAGCAGTCTGTTAAATTCGCTGGCCGGGAAGAATATAAGTATAGTTGATCCGACCGCGGGGGTAACGCGGGATCGGGTCAGCGTGGTGGTCGATCTGGATGAGAAGTATTTTGAACTGGTCGATACCGGTGGTTACGGGATCGAAGACCATGACAATCTGACCGAGCACGTCGAAGCACAAATCAAAATAGCCATAGATCGGGCTGATATAGTGTTGTTTGTGGTGGATGTGCGTGAAGGGGTGACACCGTTGGATCAGGAAGTGGCGCAGCTTCTGCGGCGGCCGCAGTTGCGGGTGTTACTGGTGGCTAACAAAGCCGATTCACCGGCGATGGATAATATGACGGGCGAGTTTTTCGCGTTGGGTTTTGGCCAACCGCTGACGGTTTCGGCTCAGCACGGCCGTAATCGTCAGGAACTGGTTGAGCGGATTCTGGAAGAACTGGAAGGATGCCAGAGTGATCGGCCGCAAGAAATAGAAATGAAACTGGCGGTGGTAGGCAGGCGCAATGTAGGCAAAAGCACGTTTATCAATAATATTGCCGGTGAAGATCGTGTGATCGTCAGTGAAGTGCCGGGTACGACGCGTGATGCGATAGACGTGCGATTCGAAAAAGATGGGCAAACTTTTTTGGCAATCGATACGGCCGGGGTGCGCAAGAAAAGCCAAATGATCAGGAACAGCATCGATTTTTACAGCTATACCCGAGCTACTCGTTCGATACGACGGGCAGACGTAGTGTTGTTTTTTATGGATGCCATCGAACCGGTTTCGCAGGTGGACAAGAAGTTGGCCCGGTTTATCGCTGATGAGTATAAGCCGTGCGTTATCGTAATAAATAAATGGGATATGGTGATGGACCAAACCGACACCCAGAAATATGGCGATTATCTGGACGAATCGCTGCCGGGATTGGGGTACGCTCCGATCAGTTTTATTACCGCCAGCGAAGGCAAAAACGTTCCCAAACTGCTGGAGCTGGCCAAGCAGTTATACAAACAGAGTACCACCAGCGTTAGCACCGGCAGACTAAACAAAGCGTTGAACCTGGTAACTTCTCAGCGAGCTCCTTCGGCCCGGCGAAAAACAGGACTGCCTCGCATATATTACGGTACGCAGGTAGGAACCCAGCCGCCGACGCTATTGTTATTCGTAAATAATCCTTCGGCCATTGACGATAATTATCGGCGTTATCTGATAAGTCATCTGCGAGAAATCCTGCCGTTTTCAGAAGTGCCCATCCGTCTGCTGCTGCGTCATCATAGAGGCGAGGGCGAAAACCTATAAGATTGGCCGATTTGGTAAGCGGTGAGAAACGCGGGGCAGGAATCCGGCAGGTTATTGTACGTGTTCGGCGGCCGGCTGACCCTTGAAGTTGTCGGGTTTCTTTTTGTCGGACTGGATTTTGGATTTTAGGGTTCCGGTTTCTGTTTTTTTAGCTTGCTGTTTGGCTTTTTGCGCCTCGGCCTCCTGGGTTTTCTGCTGGGCCTCTTCGGCCTGGGCGGCGGCTTCGGCAGCCTTTTGTTTTTCGGCTTGCGCCTGCTTTTCAGCATCGGCAGCTTTTTGCGCCTCGGCCTTTGCCTCCTGAGCTTCCTGTTGGGCCTCTTCGGCCTGAGCTATAGCTTCGGCGGCCTTTTGTTTTTCGGCTTGCGCCTGTTGTTCAGCATCGGCAGCTTTTTGATTTGCCTGCTGGATCTGTTCTTTTGCTTTTTGGGTTTCCTGTTGGGCCTTTTCGGCCTGAGCTATAGCTTCGGCGGCCTTTTGTTTTTCGGCTTGCGCCTGTTGTTCAGCATCGGTAGCTTTTTGATTTGCCTGCTGGATTTGTTTTTTTGCTTTTTGGGTTTCCTGTTGGGCCTTTTCGGCCTGAGCTATAGCTTCGGCGGCCTTTTGTTTTTCGGTTTGCGTTTGTTTTTCAGCATGGGCGGCCTCCAGCTTTGCATGTTGGGTTTCTTCTTTCGCCTTTTGGGCCTCGGCCAAGGCTCTTTCCGCTTTCTCGACAGCGAGGCTGGCTCTTTGTTTTTCATTTCTGGCCTCGGCCTGAGCATGCTCAGTCTCGAGGGTACCACGGAGGTATTTTTCTTCGCTCGCTTCCAGCCCCCATGGGTCCGAAACGGCTTTATACAACGGATCGGAAGAAATAGGCAAATCGTGTTTTTTCTGGAGCATATCAACCATTTCATAATTGGGAATTCCGCCGGAGGAGATGGTGGGAGTTAATATGAATATGACCTCCTTGGCCCGATCTTCGTAATCCTTGCTGGAGAAAAGAACGCCGAGCAGTGGTATATCCTTAAGAAATGGGACGCCCCGGACGACGGAGCTTCTTTCGATCTTTCTTATTCCTCCGACCACGAGGCTTTCACCTGGTCTGATCCGATTTTCGTCAATTTCGATAGATCGTTTGGTGATAATTCGTATCTGCTTTACACCTTCCGGGGTGGATTTGGAGCCGATGGTCGCGCTTGTCTCCAGGCCTATAGTGCCATCGGCAAAGACATGTGGGGTAACCTCAAGGATATCTTCTACGTCGATGTACTCCGTCTTTTCGGAGACAAAACCGTCTCTTTGGTAGAGAAATTCTTTTTGCAGTGGTACGTGCTCGCTGGCATGAAATCTTGCGGTTTTACCGTTAACGACCTCTACCGACGGGTTCATCATAATTTTCAGATAGCCCCTGGAGACCAGCAGATCAACCAAGGCCCTGAACTCACGTCCGGGGACGCCTTCATTTCGAATATATCCGGTCTTAAGGCCAAAGGAAGCGCGGGCGGTTTCCCTGAGCGCGGCGCCGGGGAATGCCGGTAGTAAGTCGCCTCCAGTTGTTTTACCTCCCAGATAGATCGTTTCACCAAAGAGATTTTCTATCTTTAAGGTGGTTTCCCAGTCCATGGTCAGGTCTGCGTAAACCTCAGAGACAAGACAGTCAATTTTGACCTGGATGGGTTGGACATCAACAAGAACCAGGAAATCAAGGACATGCTGGGCCTCCTGCGCACTGGGGCACCTGACTATTAACTGGTTGACAGCGGGGTTGCAGGTGACGGTATAGTTTGGGGAGTCAATGGTTTGTTTATCCTTCTGCATAATGACAGCGAACTGTTTGTTGACGAGAGCTTCCAGATCTTTGGCGATGAGGTTACGGCAAAAGTAAAATAGTTTCGTCTCCTCTTTGCCGTCAATTGTCTGTTGGATGATTTCCGGTGGGATAGTGTATATCTGTGGGATAGGGGTATTTGGTTCAGCCACGGGGTGAATCTCAGCCAAGTTGGTGAGTATTCTTTTGGACTCCATTTCAGTAGGTTTCTGGGAGAAGAGGTTCCCACAACCGTAGAGGCAAAACGCCACCACAAAGATTAGAGGCGTCAGCAAAGCATTCCTGCTAAATTTGGCGGCGTGATTTAACGTTGCGTTATTATGTCTACTCATTTCGACGAAACCTCCACTACAGTCTATACCGTATCGGAACAAATGTCAAGATTATCACAAAAAAGATCTGTATTTATTTGGAGTGGTGGAGGCGTTTTTTCTTTTTGTAATCTGGGGCCGTCCAAGCTGGAGGGTCGGCCAGCCCAGGCGATATCGCCGCAAAATCGGCTAATAAATCTTACGGTGCTGCCTGAAAGTCTGTTTACAGTACTGATATTGGGGGATAAATTTGTTTGACCGGGCGGAATTACTTTGGTAGCGTGTTGTGTTTGGGTGTAAAGAAAAGCCGCTAAGACAGTGGTTGTTAAAGGAAAGGTCAAGAATGAATATTTGTGTTGTTGGCTTGCAATGGGGCGATGAAGGCAAGGGCAAGGTAATTGATCGTATGAGTGAATCAGCGGATATGGTGATTCGCTATAGCGGGGGAGCCAATGCGGGCCATACAGTTGTGCGCAGCAATAGCGAAACGGCTTTCAAGCTGCATCTTCTGCCCAGTGGCATTCTGCGGAAAGGGTTATTGTGTGTGATAACCAATGGGGTGGCGCTGGATGGCGAGGTTCTGTTGGGTGAGATAGCAGCCCTTGAGGAGCGGGGGATAAAAGTTGGAGACAACTTGCGGATATCGGGGCGTGCTCATCTGGTGATGGATTATCACAAGAAGCAGGATCGGCTCAGCGAAGAAGCGATGGGTAAGGCTAAGATTGGGACCACCGTCCGCGGTATCGGTCCGTGTTACAGCGATAAGGTTGCGCGCAACACCGCTTTACGGGTGGCCGATCTGCTGGACCTGGAGATTATGCGTGAGAAGTTGAAAAGGATATTGGAATATAAGAATAAACTTTTCGCAGCGATCTATCAGGATCTTGAGCCGATGAATTTGGAGGAGATTTTTGAGAAATGTCGAGGTTGGGCGGATCGAATTGCCCCGCTCATTACCGACACCACGTTTCTTTTGCATCAGGCCTGGGGACAGGGCAAAAGGATGCTGTTCGAAGGGGCTCAGGGAACATTGCTGGATTTGGATCATGGCACATTTCCGTATGTAACATCGAGCAATTCCAGTGCGGTAGGACTGCCGTCCGCTACGGGACTGCCGGCTAAAGCGATCGATCTTTATCTAGGAGTGGTTAAGGCCTATACCACGCGTGTGGGAGGTGGGCCGTTTCCAGCCGAGCAAAACAACGAAATCGGTGACTATATTCGCGAAAAAGGTCATGAGTATGGGACCACTACTGGTCGGCCAAGGCGGTGCGGTTGGTTTGATGCCGTTGCTGTGGACTATTCAGTCAAGATTGGCGGTATCGATGAGATAATAGTGCAGCATCTGGATACTCTAAGTGGTCTCAAAGAACTGAAAGTGTGTACCGCATATCGCTATAAAGGCAAAAAGTTGGAATTTTTCCCCGCAGAAGAGGTGATACTCAAAGAGGTTCAGTGCGAATATCAAACGTTCGAGGGTTTCGATCAGGATATCAGTGGGGTTGGTTCCTTCGAGCAGTTGCCTGAGCAGGCGAAAAAGTATATCTTGTTTCTGGAAGAGATATTACAGGTTCCAATTCGGATGGTCGGCATTGGTCCGAGCCGAGATCAAATGCTATCGGTGACTCACTAATACGAGGATAACGAAAGTTAAGACCGAATATATGAGTAATAACTGCCAATTACATCCTGTTTTAGGGATTCCCATGAACAGGCTGCCGAGGCATATTGCCATAATTATGGATGGTAATGGTCGTTGGGCCCAACATCGCGGTTTGCCGCGTATCGAAGGACATCGTAACGGTAGTAAGGGTGTTCGTTTAACCATAACCCAAACAGCTCGGCTGGGTGTCGAGTGCCTGACGTTGTATTCGTTCAGCACCGAAAACTGGAAACGACCGCCCGAAGAGGTGGCAGGGTTGATGGATCTCTACGAACAGTATCTGATCGAAGAACGGCCGACCATTATGAATAACAATATAAAGGTACGTCATATCGGGTTTGAGCAGATGCTGCCTGATCGCGTTCTGCGTGAACTGCGCGAAACGGTTCGGATCAGTCAAGACAATACCGGTATGACACTATGTCTGGCATTGAACTATTCGGGACGGTCGGAACTTGTCGCCGCGATTCAAAAGATGGTTAATGACAGCCGGGATGGGTCACTCAAAGCCGAAGATATAGACGAAACAATGGTCAGTTCGTATCTTGATACCGCAGGTTTGCCGGACCCGGATCTGCTGATTCGCACGGCAGGTGAAATGCGGATCAGTAATTTTCTGCTGTGGCAGATATCTTATGCGGAACTATACGTGACGGATGTCTTATGGCCCGATTTTGATGGTAGCGTTTTGCACGGGGCAATAAAGGATTATGCTGGTCGTGACCGCCGATTCGGTGGCCTTAAGGTAGATGCCAAATAAATCAGGGCACGGTGTGCGCAAAGCTATGACCTTACGTAAATACTGTCAGCGCATAGTTGTATTGAATGCTTATTCTGTTGAGGTGCAATTATGGCAATTGATTTGCCTCATGACAATATTGTTGAATTTTGCCGGAAATGGCATGTGTGTGAATTGTCCCTGTTCGGTTCTGCACTCCGAGACGACTTCAAATCCGACAGTGATATCGATGTATTGGTTGCTCTTGATCCGAAAGCAGTTTGTACGCTATTCGACCTGGACCGCATGGAAAAAGAACTCCAGAAGTTGTTTGGCAGGCAGGTGGACCTGATCAGTCGTCGTGGAATAGAAGCCAGTCGGAACTATCTGCGACGGAATGCTATCTTAAATTCGAGAAAGTTGTCTATGCAACGTGATAGCGCATATCTGTTGGACATATTAGAAGCGGCCAAAATCGTTCACGTTTATGTGAGTGGAAAAACCAAAGAGGATTTTCTTAGAGATTCTCTATGTCAAGATGCGATTATTCGCCGATTGTTACCTGATTTGCCCTGGCCGGGTATGATCGGTATGCGCAACCGTTTGATTTATCGATATGATGATATTGATATGGTAGTTGTATGGGATACAGTTTGCCGGGATATGCCGCCTTTAATTGCCTGTCTGGAAAAGATCGTCCAGCCGGAAGAATAGCATTGGAAAATAGGTTTGTGGAGAGTATGTCATTAAAATCAGCAATGGCCAGACGGGTGGTATTGGGTACGCTGATGAGCGTGGCTCTGGCGGGGGTGTTGTTGGGTGAAGGTTGGCTGGGGGGGCGGGATTATTTTGTTTTGTCAGGAAAGTTTCGGGGGATTGGTTTTGCCCTGTTGACTATGGTGATGCTCGTAAAGGCAGTGGCGGAACTGGCCGCTATGGCCCGTGCTAAGGGGATAAATCCTGTGGTTTCGGTGATAATTCCGGCGGTGATGCTGCTGGTGACAGGACCGTTTTGGTCTGCCAAAGGGTCGCTGGGATTGGCTTTGGCGGCGGTGGTGTTCGGCAGTCTGCTTGCAGCGGCCCTGGTCCAGGGGGCAAAAAATGGCCCGGAAAACACACTGGTCAATCTGGGAGCGAGCTGTTTTTCGGTAATTTATCTGGGCTTTGGAGGATATTTTTTGGTGGCGATCAGGCTCATCGGCCGGGACGGTGGCGATCTGTGGAGTCAAGCGGGCACGGTGGTGATGTTCCTGGCGTGCGTAAAGTCTGCTGACATAGGGGCTTACTTCACAGGGCGATTTATAGGACGTCACAAATGGGCGCCCTCGATCAGTCCGAAAAAGACCTGGGAAGGTTTTTTCGGGGGAATGGCCCTGGCGGTAATTGTGGCATCGCTTTTTGCCGAGTTTTCTGATATAATGTATTTTGAAAAAGCGGTAGTATTCGGCATTGCGGTGGCGGTGAGCGGACAGTTGGGTGATCTGCTGGAATCGATGCTCAAGCGGGACGCCGGTAGTAAGGACTCGGCGAATTTGGTGCCGGAGTTTGGTGGAGTAATGGATATGCTGGATTCTCCTCTGGTGGCGGCGCCGGTGGCATATATGCTGTTTATGTGGTGAGCCGCCCCGCGAGGTTTTACTAAAGATGGATTCCCGCGCTAGCGGGAATAACAAATGGAACTGACCTTAACGCTGGAAAATCCGGAAAAACGCGTGCAATTGTTCGGCACGGCAGACGATAATCTGCGGATTATGCGCGAGATATGCGATGTGCATATCACCGCCCGCGATGGTCGGATTAAGCTCTTCGGGACTAAAGATGCGGTGGCCAGGGCCGCCGCTCTGTTAGAGTCGATGCAGGAGCATCTCAAAAAGGTCGATATCATTACGAAAAAAGACGTGCTGCGATTGTTTGACAATGCGGTTGCCACATCAATGCAGGATAAGACCCATCAGATCGAAGTTTACGTACGGGGCCGGGCAATCGAAGCCCGAACCGCCGGTCAGGAAAAATATATTGAGGCGATAGAAAAACACGACATGGTTTTTTGTACTGGGCCGGCTGGTACCGGGAAGACCTATCTGGCAGTTGCCATGGCGGTTTCTATGCTTAAAGGGGATAAAATCCGTCGGATTATTCTGGCTCGGCCGGCAGTTGAAGCAGGGGAAAAACTGGGTTTCCTTCCCGGTGATATGCAAGCCAAAGTGAACCCCTATCTGCGTCCGCTGTTCGATGCCCTGGGCGATATGATGAAATACGATCAGGTCAAACAGTTTATGCAAAATGACATAATCGAGGTGGTTCCGCTGGCGTTTATGCGGGGCAGAACGCTTAACAACGCCGTGGTGATTCTCGATGAAGCGCAAAATACCACCAAATCCCAAATGTTGATGTTTCTGACACGTCTGGGGCACGACTCAAAAATGATTGTCACCGGAGACGATAGTCAAACCGATCTGGGAGACGGCCAGATCTCCGGGCTGATCGATGCCATGGTCCGGCTGAAAGGCATCAAAGGGATCGCTTTTGTACGATTAACCGATGCCGATATTGTACGTCATCGGCTGGTGCAAAATATCGTCAAGGCTTACGAGGAAAACAAGAGTAAACGAGTGAATGAGTAATGAAGAGCTTGGGTAAAAAGAAGCCAAAACGTTTCAGCAAAGGACGCGCCAACGATGGTGAATTTGCTTCTTGGCTGCAGAATTTCTCTGACTCGGGCGCCTTGGTTTCCATATTGTTGTTGGGGGTGTTTATCATCATCGCCAGCGCAATCCTTTCGGCTGATAGCGGGCTGTACGAGTCGAAGGCCGGTTTCTGGGCATTTGTCAAGTCGCTGCTCGTCATAGGACCCATTATAACGTTCTTAAGCATCGGACTGGGCCATTACGTGATGGCGTATGAGCCGCAAATTGTGAAAAATCATCTGCGAGGAAGTGTATTGCTGGCGTCGCTGTTGATTATGATCGGCTTGGTCCGTCTGGGGGTGATTCGGGGTTGGTCGATGCATCTGCTTGTGGTGCCCGTAATGATTACCGCGATCATGATGACCATCGCCTACTCACAACGTTTGGCTCTGGGCATTAGTGCATTCTTGGGGTTGATTAGCGTACTGGCATGGGCGGATATGGCCAACACCTTTAAGGAAGGACTAGGTATTCTCCTGGCCACCGGCAGTGGGGTGGGCATCGCTATATTGTCCCTGCGTGAGATACGGACCCGCACCAAACTGATCGAAGTATGTGGGATGGCGGGTATTGTTGTTTTTGCGATGAATTTGATTCTGTCGCATTGGCAGGGTAAAGATTGGCAATTTTGGAACAGTCTTCTGGCGGGTGGGGCGACGTGGGCGGTCGGTTTTCTGATGCAGGGATTTCTGCCGGTGATCGAACGAGTTTTCCGTACTGCCAGCAATATGACGCTGCTGGATTACGGTGAAGCGACCAAGCCGCTGCTAAAACGTTTGGCCGTGGAAGCACCGGGAACCTTCAACCACAGTTGGCAGGTCGGAATGCTCTCTGAGGCGGCGGCCGAGGCGGTGGGCGCCAATGGACTGCTATGTCGGGTGGGAAGTTACTATCACGACGTAGGTAAACTGAATAAACCACGATACTTCGTGGAAAACCAGGCTGAATACTTCAATCAGCACCGGGAACTGTCGCCAACCATGAGCCGTATGATCATCGTCGGACATGTCAGAGATGGGCTTGAATTGCTGCAGGAATATAAAATTCCACGTATTCTGCATCAGTTTACGGATACGCATCACGGCACAACACTGGTGGAGTTCTTCTACTATGAGGCGATTAAAAAAGGGCCGGACTCCGGACGGGAAATCGCCAAAACGGAATTCCGCTATCCTGGCCACAAACCGGCCTCCAGGGAAGCAGCGATTGTCATGCTGGCCGATGCCGTGGAAGGCGCCAGCCGTGCCGTGAACGAACCAACTCCAAGCCGTATCGAAAACCTGGTGCACGATATGGCCATGAAACGCCTTCAGGACGGCCAATTCAACGATTGTGATCTGACTATGCGTGAACTACACCTTATCGAAGAAAGCCTGATCAAGAGTCTGTGTGGAATGTATCATGCTAGGATTGCCTATCCGAAACAGGAAACACCTAAACCGGTAAGGACCGCAACCAAATAGGGCGCCATATATTGAGTGGAATTGAGATCGAAATATGTGACAATCAGGACGCTTTGGCAATTGACCGTGGCCAGTTGGTCCAAACCGTTGAGTATGTTTTGCAACAAATGGGCGTAAGCAAGGCACAGATCAGCCTTGCAATTGTGGATGAGGCGACCATCCGCGAACTAAAAGAGAGATATTTTGGCGTATCGGAGGTCACAGATGTGATTAGTTTCGATCTGCGTGACCAGGGCCGACAAGAACCGAATGGCCTGCAGAAGACTGTCGATTGTGATATTGTGGTTAACGCTCAGGTTGCGGTCCGAACGGCCCAGCAGCAGGGCGGTGATCCGTTGGCGGAGTTGAATCTATATGTAGTGCATGGACTGCTGCATCAGTTGGGCTATGATGATCAGACGGACCGGCACGCTGAAATTATGCACAAAAAGGAAGACCAGCTACTGGAGGAGTTAGGTTTTGGTAAAGTATTTGGGGGCCTGGAGTAGATAGCCGTGCATGGATCGTGGTGTTTGCTGATCGCAACGATCTTTATTCTGCTGACGTTGTTTTTTTCCGTAAGCCATTTGGCTCTTCGCCATGTTTCGTGGGTCAAACTCGAGGAGGCGTTTTTGGCCCAGGGATGCCCACAGCGAGTGCAGATACTTCGGGATCGCCAATCTAAACTGGTTTCCAGCATCGCTACCTTGAGATTGCTGTCTAGTTTGGTATTGCCTTTGTGTGTGGTGTACTATCTTGCCTTGGATGACGGTGGGGCGGGCGTTTTGTTGCTGGTAGAAGCGTTCATCATTTCTGCTTTGATGTTGAGTGTTTTTTCAGTGGCCATTCCATACACATGGGCCAAGTATGCCGGGACCTCGCTGCTGGTCCGTTGTTATCCGGTTCTGCGGCTGTTGGAATGGATCGTTTGGCCGTTAACAGCGGCTCTGGATTTTATTGATCCGGTGATTCGCCGTTTGGCGGGCGTTTCGGTTGATCAGTCCAACGACCGACTCGATGAGAAACAGGAAGAACTGCTCAACGTTGTCGAAGAAGGCGAAAAAGAAGGCGTGGTCGATGAGGAAGAGCGGGAAATGATCACCTCGGTACTGGAGTTTCGCGATACCACCACCGGTGAGATTATGACGCCGCGGACCGAAGTGGTTGGTATTGATACCAGGTCATCTCTGTCAGAGGCCGTAGAGATTGTTATGAATAAAGGTCATTCGCGTTATCCTGTGTATGAGGGAACAATCGATAAAGTTGTTGGACTACTATATGCCAAGGATCTGCTCAGCGAGGTGAACCATCCAGACGGTATCAGTGATATTCGTCATCGGCTGCGTGAACCTTTCTTTGTTCCGGAAAGCAAAACCGTACGGGATCTGCTGCACGATTTTCAAAATCAGAAGATTCATGTAGCCGTAGTGCTCGATGAGTATGGCGGGACCGCCGGGCTGGTAACCATCGAAGACGTTCTGGAAGAACTGGTCGGTGAAATAGTCGATGAGTACGAGCCGCCACAGAGTCAGCCGATCAAAAAGATCAACGAAAATACTATAGAGGTCGATGCCCGTTTTGAAGTCGATCAACTCAACGACGAATTTGACCTGAAAATACCTGATAGTGCCGACTACGAGACCCTTGGCGGCTTTGCCTTTTCCAAACTGGGTTACATACCCAAGGCGGGCGAGACTTTCGAGCACGAAAATCTTCACTTTACAATAATTGACGCTGGAGATCGCAAGATCAATCGGCTGCAAGTTGTAATTACTCCCCACCAGGAAGAACCGCAAGACTGAACGTTATGAGTACCATCAAAGATCAGGCGATCTGTATTCGCAGTGTTAATTACTCGGAGAGCAGTCAGATTGTCACTCTTTTTGGCCGTGGTAACGGTAAGATTCGTGCCATTGCCAAAGGGAGTCGTCGGGGGCGCGGTAAATTCGGCGTTGGAATTGACGTGTTGACCGGCGGGGCGGTTATCTTCGTACCGGCTCGTAACGAAAGCACTTTGGCCACGTTGACTGAGTTTGATGTGCAGGAGCCGTTTCCCGGGCTGAGACGCGATTTGCTGGCACTGCACTGCGGCCAATATATGTGTGAACTGCTGGGACAGTTCACCGAGGATCTTGATCCGCACGAAGCGCTTTATGGTGCCTTTGCAGCATCGCTTGAGCAACTGCAGGCAACCGATCGGGCCGAGGTGACGCTGCTCGGGTTTGAACTGATACTACTACACGAGATCGGACTAAGCCCGGTATGGAACCGATGCAGCAGTTGCCAGAGGGATCTGCCGGCTAAAGGGCGTATTTATTTCAGCAGCAGCGCAGGCGGAGTGCTTTGCCGTGACTGCGAACCGGCAGTAATCGAAAAACGGTTTGTTGAACCACACGTATTGCAAATACTACAAAATCCCACTATGGCCAAACGTGCCTCCCGAAAAAACGTAATCGAGGCCCATGGGTTGCTCAGTTATCATCAGCGGGAGTTGGCGGGCAAACAAACCGCTGTCATGAAGTTCGTTAATCAGTTGCTGCATAACCACACCGGCGAGTCGGTGAATGAGTAAGTGAGTAAGAAATGGGTTTTGTTGACGACAGTGACATTGGGGAAGTGGACGAAGAAGATATCGACGAACCGGTCAGATTCCGTGACCGCGTTACCGAATGTCCAAATTGTAAGCAATCCATTACCGAAGATATGGACAGTTGCCCATTTTGCGGCGACATATTGTTTCGCTATCTGAAAAATGGTACGTTTAGCCTGCGCAGAGGTCCGCTGGTGAAGGTCGTTGCTGTCGTAATTATCACGCTGATACTACTGGGCGTTTTGGCATTTGTGCTAACGGCCCTTGGTATTCTTTGATCCTTGTTCGGTCTCGAAAAAAAATGGTGGTAAATTTTAAGCTCGTACGCATTGCCCTGTCGATAGAGGTTACGACGAGGCTGTGTGGGTCTCCCAGCTATGGCTGGGACAGCCTGGCTTGGAGGGTCCGGGTTACGGCGAACTCGGATCCTTCCTTTTTTCTCCAACCTCCATACCCAGTTGGTCACTACGCGAATCTTCTGCTCACATTTCTGTAATTCCTTTATTTGTAATAAGTTACAAAAAATTAGCCGTAAAAACGACAGCACCGCTAAGGACCAGATTTCTCAAAGTTGGTGTTGCATTTGGTAAACGTTGTGATTCCACAAAACAGACAATTCATAACATTATTATTGAAAAGCGATTATGGCAGGTTTTCAGCCTGGCTCTGGTAAACTATGTCTCACAAAAACAACACGGCTGTTTGGCAAATGGCTTTCGGTTTTGGAATGGTTGTTCTCGCGTGCGAATATAAGTCTTTACAGCACAACAGTTTGAGGAATATTTGAGGTTTATGTGCGATTTGCTTTGTTTAATGGTATCGATTTTGCGTGTTATAACAACAGAGAGTAATCAGGCGAAGCGATCTATAGTTTCACCTATGCTATGCGTTTATGATCAAGTTTTGTCTTCCGTGTGGAATCCATACGGCATTGGAGAGGAGAAGAGATTTGCAGGCTCCCCTTGACAGACCTTCGGCGGCCGTTTTTGCGGTTGACCTTGGTCTTCGCAACGAGATTTTGGCTTGTCTGAAGCAATTAAATGGTGTCAACCCACGCGCGTTAGACCATTTAGGCGATTTTGAATCGCTTCTTCAGGAACAATCGGTCTGTCTGGTTTTACCGGTATTGTCAAACGGCCATGGTCCGGGCGGAGTGTCAACGGCGGCCGAGTTCGATAAAATTATGCAATTCCTCCCGCGGCTGCGGAATCAACATCCTTTTTGCCAGGTGCTGCTGATAACATCATCCAAGCTGTCACTACATCAGAGCTGTCAGGCGGTGGCGCATGGTGTGGCAAATATCGTTGACCGTAATCAAAGCGATTTTTGCAAGGTCTTTTCCAATTACATTAACACGTCTTATCGGCATTTCCAGGAACTACAGAGGCGCCAACGATCGGAGCAGTTGTCCTCACAATTTGAGCAATACGGTATGGTCGGCAGTAGTAGCGCCTTGGCGAAGGTAATTAAGAAAGCCCGTCAAGCTGCGCGGATTTCTGATGCCTCCATAATCATCTACGGTGAATCGGGGACCGGAAAACAGCGTTTGGCGGAAATGATCCACAAACTGGACGAAAAGCGTAATTCCTATCCGTTCGTTTGTGTAAACTGTGCCGCAATAGCCGGAACGCTGGCCGAAAGCGAAATGTTCGGCCATAAGAAAGGAGCCTTTACCGGCGCCAGTGAGGACAGACCGGGCTATTTTCGTACTGCCGATGGCGGTACGATCTTGTTAGATGAAATTGGAGAACTGGATCTTTCTCTACAGCCAAAAATTCTGCGGGTTTCACAGGAAAACCGAATTTTGCCGGTGGGCAGTGACCAGGAATATCATGTTGACGTACGGTTGATCGCCGCGACACATTGCGATCTCGAACAAATGGTCCATGAAGGTCGTTTTCGTCTTGATCTTTACCAGCGACTTAACGTCATTCAATTGAAGGTTCCTCCACTGCGACAGCGTAAAGAAGATATTCCCGCCTTGTTCGAGAACTTCCTGAAAAAGTATACCCATTACAGCCCATGTGGAATTACGTCTGTCGATCCCTATGTGTACGAAATTCTGGCTCAGGCCATAGGGCCTGGCAATATTCGCGAACTGGAAAACATCGTAAGGCAAATCCTGGTCTTCAAAGAAAGTGGTCAACGGATTGAAATAACCGATCTGCCCAGCGAATTGGTCCAGAAAAGCGACTTTGGGTCCGACAAAACAGATATTGAGGTTCCAGATAAAATCATCGAGGCTATGGTCAGAGGCAAAAAAAGTCTTGCCGATGCCGTTGACGAATATGAAAGCTTTATGCTTGCCCGTCTGGTAGAGCGGGGTGTCAGCCGAACCACTTTGGCCGGCAGCTTGGGCATCACCCGCAGAACGCTTTATAATAAGCTGCAAAAATATAATCTAAGTCAAGGTAAGTAAACACGCCAAACCCGCCCGCGGCAGAGATTGACACTATAAAGCCGGAATTTGCCTGTCTGCGGAATATTTCCGGTCATTCAGCCGGGACACATCGACCATAAGCCCAGTTTCGCAAAGCATCAATTCGTTCGGCCATAGTTACCGATAATGGTGGGGATGTCCCGATTATCTTGAGAATTATGTCGGTATTGAGTTCGATCTTGTTCATATAGGCCTCATGCATACCCGATATTATGGCCTGCTCGATTTCCGCGCCGCTGAACCCTTCCGCCGAATCAGCCAATTTGTCCAGGTCGAAATTATTCGGATCATGAAGACGCTTCCGCAGGTGTATAGCGAAAATGTCACTACGGGTCTGGCGTTGGGGAAGATCCACAAAGAAAATCTCGTCAAACCGCCCCTTACGAAGCAGCTCCGGGGGCAATGCCTCGATATCATTAGCCGTCGCCACCAAAAAGACCGGCTCCTGGTGCTCCTGCATCCACGTCAGTAGTGTGCCGAACATCCGCTGGGAAAGGCCTCCATCGGTGTTGCGGCTTGCCGCCGAGGCAAATGCCTTTTCGATCTCATCGACCCACAAAATGATCGGAGCCATCATCTCGGCCTGCCGAAGTGACATACGTAAACGCCGTTCCGACTCGCCGATGTAACGATCATAAAGCGCTCCGGTATCCATACGCAGCAGCGGACGCTGCCAGGCGGTAGCAATCGCTTTGGCACATAAACTCTTACCAGCCCCCTGGACACCGAGCATGAGAACGCCGCGAGGTGCGTCGATCCCGAACTTCAGTGCGTCATCGCATAAAGCGTTTTGTCTCTGCGACAGCCATCGTTTGAGCCGACACAATCCGCCGATCTCATTCAAATTGGCCGGACTTTCCACATACTCGAGCAATCCGTCGGTGTGTAACATCTGGCGTTTCCGCGCCAAGACGCCATTGATATCATCACGGTCGAATCGATGGTCTTCGGCTACGGTCTCGACAATGATCTGCTCTGCCTGACGGCGGGTCAAACCACGCAAATTACGAATGATCGTCTTGAAACCTTTGCGGGTTATATCGACCTCAATTGGTTTTTGCCTATGTAAACTGCGTAACGTTCGCAGCACAATGTCTTCCAGTTCTTCTTCACCCGGCATAGAAATATCAAAACGCGCGGCATAACAACTTATCTGTTTAGGCAACTCCGAATTGGTATCGATCAAAATCAGGGTACTGCCCATCCGCTCGAATTTATAGATCAAGTCACGCATTACACGTAGCGTTCGCGCATCGTTGAGATGATCGATCAGATCCAAAGCTACGGCGATAAAACGGCCATCCTGATGGGACAGATAGAGCATCGCCGCCGCTGGATTTTCCGTTTCCGGCACCGACTCACTGTTAGAGAGCAAACCGTCACGTATGCCTTCGGTTATCGTCCACAACCGTAAGTCCAGTTGCAGGTTCACCGCCGCTTCCACAACCAGCTCGCGAGTATATACCTCTTCGGTTGTGGTGATCAAAACACAGGGATGACGTCCATCGAACATCTGTTCCAGACGCGCCGAATCATCCATGGCAAACCTCTCTTTCTTACTCGCAGTTTCCTATATCAAATCATCACGACCCACCGCCGTGACCATAATTCGCAATCCTGCCTGATCCATCCTGATTACGCAAGCTAACGTGCCAATAGTCCTTTCAAACGCTCGTCCGAAGGGTATATTGCCAAAGCTTTTTTCAGGGCTGTCAGGGCCATTTCTTGCCGATCAGCCTGCTTGAGTGCCAGTACCTGATTGTACATAACCACAACGCTCCGCTGGCCCAGATCGATGGCTTTTGTAAAATGCTCAGCGGCCAAATCATAATGTTTGTTTTTCATTTCAAGCTCAGCGATGACCAAATGAGGCTCAGGCGAAGACGGATCGATCCGGACCGCGGAATGATAATAGTGAAGTGATTTTTGGATCTGCCCATTTTCGACGGCGACGTGCCCCAGGTACAAAGCAGCCTTGACATGATTAGGATCCGTTTGCACAGCTTTGCCAAACGCCCCCTCGGCAGAAAGCATCTGACGGGTTTGAAAATAACAATAACCCAGCCGATAGTAGTCTTCCGCTGTAGGTTTCTTAGCGGAAGTAATCAGCCGCGAATAGCAGGCCGCTGCCTCCCGGTACATTTTTTCGTGAATATAAAGGTCGGCCAGTAACCGATTGGCCTCGGCTTTCGGGCCTTCGCACGTGCGACGGGCAAACTCCAAACTATCGATAGCACTGCCATAGTAACCCGCGGCCATCTGGGCTTGCGCCAAGTTTACATGTAACGGTATTTGTTCTGGACGCTTTTCAATCAGATCGCGATAAACAGCAGCCGCCTCGGTCGGCTTGTCGCTACGCATAAAAATATGCGCCAAAAGCTCCAGGGCCTCGACATTCCCAGGATATGTCTTCAGATAATCGATGATTTCATTCTGTGCCCTGGACCATTGCCCCAATTCAATAAGACAACGTGATATTAAAATACCATATTCCCTTTTCAGCTTGGCTGTATCCATTTCCCGAAGGGTCGCCAGCGCCTTCTCGTACCGACCGGCCATATATTGCGATTGCCCGAGATAGCCGAACAGTTCAGGGTCCGTGGTCTCTTTCTCAAGCTCGATTGCTTTTTGATAAGACTCGATGGCCTGTTCCCATTGTTTCAATCGGGCATGCGCATGGCCCAGATTGATATAGAGAGCGGTTGTCTTTTTCTCTGCCGGCGATTGTTCGTAATACCGGACCGCATCGGCAAAACGCCCTTCCTCAAAAGCACGATTACCCGGATCGCTATCTTCCTGGGCTGTCACAGGCGCCCAGGCCATAAACACCGCCGATAATATAAATAAACACTTTAAGTAACTCATATCCATTATCTGCTCTTAACAGGCCATTTGAAATATATCTGTTGTACGCACCAGACAGCCACTGGTTTGCTGTTATATGTTGCCGGGTTGAACCGCCACTGAGCGACACACTGTCGGGCTACTTCTGCGAAACGCTCGTCGCCGGTAACCTGCTGCACCTCAATCGTGCCGACATTCCCCTCGGCATCTACCAAAAAACGCAGGGTCACATCGCCTTCAAGTCTGTATGCCTCGGCCCATGATGGGTAATCCGGCAACTTGTAACTGATTTTACGCGGCGGTTCATCCACCGCGGATAATCCCGCCGGACCTGTCGCTGCGGCAGCGGACTGTGATTGCGCCTTGGAAGGGATCACAATTCCAATCGCTTCAATCGCCAGTGGCAGCGGTACCAAAGAAATCTCCGGCGCCCACTCGGCCACGCGAGGATCGAACCGCTGCGATTCCTGCTGCAACATCTCCAGCGGCTCCTCGTCGGGTCGGCTCAGATATACCTCGGAAAACTCTGGAAAAACATCTTCTACGGCCTGTATCTCCTGATCGGGAAGGGCTGACGGAAAAATTTCCATTGTGGAGTAGGTCAGTCGCTCCGCCGGTTCACGCGGAGTACGATTCAGCCGGCCGAGCGCGAAAAAAAACACCACGTTAGCGATGACGGCTATCATTATCATCAGCCAGCCCAACCGACGCGTATGCCGACCACCATATAGCACATCAGTGTATTTGCCGCTTGGCGGCGTCAATCCTGACGAAACCGTCAGGTTAATATTGTCAGGGTTTATATTCATCATTTGTCTTTTTGTCGGGTGGCAAGGGCGACTCGACTGATTCCGCTCAGACACAATTCGTCCATAACACGAACAATAACCTCTGCCGATGCCGCCTTGTCCGCCACCAGGACTACGGAGGGTTTTGATTGTCTCCTCAGACTGCTCTCCACCTGACCGCGAAGCGAAAATATTCCTATGCGGTTACCGTCCAGATAAATTTCACCCAACGGCCCGATACCGATCAAAAGTGAATCTTCCTCCAGCGTTTCCGACGAACGAGACTGGGGTTTCTCCACGGTCAGACCGGTCTGGGAAACAAAACTCGTCGTTACGATAAAAAATATCAACAGGATAAAAACCATATCGATCAACGGCGCGATACTAATTTCCGGCTGTCGTGGCGAACGTCTTTTAAACCGTATCGATTGAAACATTTGTAGTCCTTACGCCTGGCTATCGACTATTTTATTTGCCTGTCCTTTCGCACAGATTCCAATTTGTGAAATATCAACTCCGCCATGGAAGTTGCTTTACGCATCTGAGAGGATATCCTTTCATGAAAAAGAAGCACCGGAAGTGCCGCCCAAAGCCCCGATTGAGTCGTAAGCAGGGCCTGTCGTATCCCCTCTGCCAGCATACTCGGCTGACTGGTACCGTGTCCCTGGATTACCCTGAATGTGAAAAGCATTCCCAGCACCGTACCAAGCAGGCCCAGCAGAGGCAGAACAGATGCCATAGTTCCGAGAAAGCCAAGGGATTTTTCCAGCCGGACAAATTCAGCCGAAATTGTTATTTTACTTTCCTCTTCTATCCTCCGAACAGACTGCCCGTTCAGGTCGTCTGACTTCTGCAAAAAATCTTTGGTCCCGGCCAGCGCCGTCATCAGATGTCTCGATCTCCGCCAGATGTCAAGTGCCATCGCCCATGCCATAATTGACACGCCCCCGATCAACCACATAACCGCGCCGCCTTCTGTAAAATATTCTATCAGTAGTTTCATGGCTTTTCACTTTGAGTCTTGCCGCCCGGCCTGTCCTCCGCCGGAGATTCTTCGTTGAGGAGGTTCAGCAGCGCCGCGGAAAATCGTTCCATATCAGCCATCAGATTTTCCGTGCGGCCCGAAATATAACTATGGACAAACAGTATTGGAATCGCAATCACCAGACCCGCTGCGGTCGTTATGAGCGCTTCGGATATACCGCCTGCCATCAGACGCGGCTCACCGCTGCCAAAAATTGCGATCGTCTCGAACGTGGAAATCATACCTGTAACCGTACCCAACAGTCCCAACAGAGGCGCCACCCCGGCCAAAATGGCGATTGCCGACATAAAGCGTTCCAATTGCGGCAGTTCGTGCAGAATCTTTTCCTGGACCGTATCGGACATTACCGCCGCTCCGCGTTTTCGCTGTGACAGACAAGCTCGCAATACTCTCGAAATCAATCCGCCGGTTTCGTCCAGTATTTGCTCAGCTTTTCTAAATTCACCCGAGTGACAGGCCGTCAATACAGCCTCGGCCAACTCCTCGCCGCCGCGACCCTGACGTATCAGAAAAACGAATCTCTCCAAAATCAATATGACCGCCAGAAACGCCACCATTCCCAGCGGAATCATTACCAATCCTCCCGCGGAAATCATTTCCCAAAAGGCTTCTTGCCCGTAACGCCGCTGCGATGCCAGCTTTTGGGTAACGTCCACCGGAAGATAACGTACTCCGCCGCCGGACTGAGCCTTGTTAATCGCTTCGACAATATTGTCCCGTGCCCACTTCGGCAAATTCTCATTCCAACGGTAACCTTTTTCCCCTTCCGGGCCGGCTACCGCCAACGCCACCCTGGATGAGTTCAGCGATTTGTAAGCGAACAATATCTGACCGATACGCAAAATCTCCACCGGCTCTTCATATCCATCTGAGTTGCGAATGCTTTCGTTGAAAATAGCGGTCGAATGGCTTTCTTCCAGGAGCAGCCCAAGCACATCAATAAGTGGATAAACATAGTCAAGCGTTTGCTCTGACGTCTTCATCACGGATTCGAATTCCAGGAACAATCGCTCCTGCCGGCTGCGAAGTTCGGACGGCGGCAGTATCCCGAGAAGGTCTGAAAGTTTTTGACGGGCGTCAGCCCCGATAAGGCGAATTTCCGTTCTGTCCTTTTGAAAACGTGCTTGTCGCTGGCGTAACTGATCACGATCTGTGCGAAGCGCATCCATGGCTGGTTTTTTTTGGGCAATTGAAAGGCTACGGTCCACGATCTCGCCGGACAAATTGTATAATTGCTCACTTATTTCTTTAAGTTCTTTTTCCTGTGATTCGTCTTCAAGGCGAATCCGCTCCCGTTCCGAGGCAAGCTCCAGACGCGAATCTTCCAGGACGCGTATAAGACGCTCATGCCGGGACGACTCCTGGGCGTGCAGCACTGTGCCTTTTACAATAAACCCTGCCAGAAAAAGCACAAGCCAGCGTAAAATGTTCATTGAAAATGTGCTATTTGCCTTAAACACTTATTTCTTGTCAACTTCCTTTTGTTCGGTTATGCTGCCTGAAATAATTTCTACAGGAACGGAAACAAGTCGGGGCCGCTCCCGATAGTCCAGAATTTCGACCGCCGCACGAATCGCCTCCGCCTCCGGTCCGCTCGACGAATGCCTCCAACACGGTCCATCCTGTCCCGGCAGCCATATTCCTGTTTCACTGCCGTCCTCGGTGAGATACCCCAAAATCTGGTGCCCCACCCGGCAGAGCCGTGCATGTCGGAGGCGGTCATCTCCCACAGAAACCTGCCCGGTAAAGCTTTCTCCCGAACCGGCAATCCGAATCTCCTCCTGAAAGAAACTCCAGCATCCGCCGAGCGTATCCGACAAGTAAGGCGTTTGCCGGGAATTTTCATTTTCGACGCTTCCTGTCAGTCGTTTCAGTCGTTCTTCTTTTCGGTACGGAATCCCTTGCTCAACCATTTGAGCCGCGTTGAAAATCCATTTGTCGATCTTATCGGTCAGTTGCAACTGCGATGAAACGTTTGCCTGTTCCTCCTGGCGCAACTGTTCGACATCATTTTTCAGATTGGCCAGTTCCAGATCGATATCCTCTTCACGTTCACGAAGCTCGGTGAGTTGCTTCTCCAGTTTTTGTGAATTACTGCGTGCTTCCTCGATTTGCCCGGCCCGATTTCGCTGTCTTTCATAATAAGCCGCTCGTTCTTCCCGCAGCTTCCCCAGAACAACTCGCAACTCCTCGGAAAGCACGGACTCTTCCTCGGACTTGCCAATTACGGCCTCTTCACCGCTCGGCGCGGAAAATCCCGTCTCCTGGGCTGCCAAACGGTTGAGCCAAAGAACAAACAATAACATAAAGACTTTTACTGCTATGCTAAACCTGTTTTTCTTCATCATCTGTTCCATCGCTTATGTACAACGGTTTTGGATACTTCCATCGCCTTGCGTCAAAATCCCAAATTCAAACCCGTTACAAACCGCCTGCCATCATCGGGATAACCGACCACAGTGGCATATTTCTTATCGCCGATATTATCTACTCTGAAGAAAACATCATTCTGCTTTTCCTTGCCGAAGGAATAAGCGATTTTCGCGTTCAACTCATCGAAACCGCCCAGACCCGCAGGCCCCTCGGCGCCGCCGTCAAAACGGTCATTCTCATAAGGCGAGACATGCTTGCTAAACAGGGCAATCTCAAAATCACGTAGCAGATAAGAAGCTCCGCCGCCCAGAATAAACTCCGGCACCTCTTTATCCTCATACCATTTGCCGTCTTCCTGACGGCGAGTCTGCATCGCGGTGGCATTAAAGAAAAACTGGAGTCCGTTCTCCAGGCGCCTCGAACGAATATCCAGCTCAACACCATAATTGTCACAGTCGGTATTTTCATAGACCGTATAGAAATTCCCGTCAGCATCCTGATAATCGGTATTGTCAGGATTTTTCAACGGTCCGCTGATCAAAGCTGCATTGTTCTGCAAAACATAAAAGCCGGTTAACATTGCTTCGCCGAAGTTCTCCCATCTTTTCCGGATACCAACATCGAATTTGTTACGGGTTTCCGTTCCAGGCTTCTCAAGGTCCTCATTAAGCATACCCGGCTGTGAGGCTATTTGACCCCACGTATAGTTGCCATGCAAAGAAAGCCCCTTTGCCAGCTCGTATGATGTGCCAAACGTCGCGGTATGCATCGGATCTTCCCACTCATTTTGTACATCCACCTTAGCCAATCCGGTCTCGCTGCCTTCGATACTGAATCCGCCGAACTTATTAACGTATGTCCGGCTGGCACGATAGCCAAAATTCACATCCAGATTGCCGAAATTATGTTCGTCAACCACCACACCAGAATAGGTCCACAAATCACCCGCTCGGCCGACATAATATCGCTTGCCCGTCGGTGATTCCCAGTGATTGAACATACCGCCGAAGCGGATGATGTTTTCTTCCGTGAGTTTCAGGCTTTGAATGACCCTGGTGCCGTATTCGTAATCATGTTCCAGCCAGTCGGACGCGGACCAGGCTTTACCAGGCCAGTCCGGAGGACTCTCCTGGCGATGACCGTCAAACCGATGCTGGGCATAGTTCATGGTTATTTCAGTCGATGCCTCGTCACTGGGCTTGTAACGTATCTTGCTGACGAACATATATGTACGCATAGGATCGAAACTGTCTTTACGTACTTGCAGCGCATCGCTGGCCGGTGGCTCGGCCAACTTCAACTCACGACTGCCGTATATGGCAAAAGCGCTCAGGTCGAAGGTAAGTTCCGGTGTAACCTTAAAAGACGTTCGGCCGTACAGATTAGTTATATTTTCGCCGGCATTCATCTGGTCGGGGCCGTCGTAGTGCATTTTGCCCGACCCGAACGCATAAGAAAAATTCTTTCCGGAGTTACCATGAGTAATATACGTCCTCAGCAGATTGTGCGTCCCGAAAATAACATCCAGATTGGTCTCCATTCCCATATAGGTGCGGGGAACAATATTTATCATGCCCGTCATCCCACCGGCGCCGAGCAGCATAGCGCTGCTGGAACGGACCACTTCAATTCGGTCTATGTCAGAGGCGTTGAAGTAATAGTTAGTTTCATGGAATTCACGAAACCAAACGCCGTCAATCGTATATTCAGGATACGGATACCGCTGGCCGCGAACGGAAAAAAACTCCTTAACCTTACGCCCGCGCGATTCCGTCCATCCGCCCGGTATGTACTTCATAGCGTCGATTAAGGAATAAGCGTTCAGTTGTTCTATCTCATACCGACCGACAAGGCTGATAGATGTTTCAAGCCCGGGCGATTCTGTGACAGGCCGCTTGATCAGGTCGCGAGGCTGGGCAGTGGCAAAGTCCCACTGCTCACTGCCTGTAACCGTAATGCCCGGCAACGTATATTCCTTAGCCTCGGACGCACTTGAGCTGCCGACCCCATTGCTGGTCTCGCCGGCCGTCAAAATCCCTGCCAACGAAAAAAAAACAACACCAGCGATTAATCCATGAGCAGACCGTCCAAACAACAGCCCGGCCGCCAAGGTCGCTCGGCCAATATGCCAAAAACTTTTCATAAATCCTTCTTACATCACAAACAATTTCAAGAAAACCTCAAATCGATAATTCGTGCTTGTAATCTTCCTTAGCATTGGTATAGTGTTGCCTTCAAACTGAACGATTCGTTAGAATCGGCCAGTTTGAGATATTATAATTGCCATGCAGGGAATTATCATACCCTCTGGGATAATTTCCGCAACCTGTTATTTTACAATGGACCAAACCACCGCATATATCGCTTTGGGCAGCAATCGCGGCGACCGTCGCGAAACAATCAACAAGGCCCTGAGCCTCCTTGGCCAGAGCGATATCACCATTGTCAGGGTTTCCACCCTGATCGAAACCGCTCCTCTCGGCGGTCCGGCCGGCCAGGACAACTACCTCAACGCTGTAGCTGAAATCCTGTCAAGAACCTCAGCGGAACAACTACTCGGCATTATGCAATCAGTCGAAGATCGCCTCGGTAGAACTCGTCCCCATAAATGGGCATCCCGCACTATCGATCTCGACCTGATCCTGTTCGGTGGGCGGATCATCGACAAGCCACACCTGAAAGTCCCCCATCCACTGATGCACCAGCGAAGTTTTGTTATGGTTCCCTTAGTTGAAATCGCACCCGACCTGATACATCCGGTGCTCGGCCAAACCATGCGGGAAATTCTCGATTCCCTCCAAAACCCAAGCCGAGACAAAACCCATCGTGCATAATAGGCAGGCCCAAACCCTGTCTCACAGCAAAACGCCATTATAAAAAGGAGACCGCGGTTCTTACGATCCCGCGGTCTCCTTCTATTAGGCTTTTACGAGCAAAATCGTGTGTGAAATGGTCATAAAACGCCCATCTCACCACAAATTCTCACACAACCTTATATTTTGTTCCGGCCATTGCCGGTTTGGCTCCAGGCCCTTGCCTGGTTAGGCCTCTAAGTGATTAATAACGGCTCCGGCCACCTCCGCCACGGCCGCCGCCGTAACCACCGCCGCCGCCGCCACCACCACCGTAACCACCGCCACCGCCGCCGCCACCAGCCGGACGCGGTTTGGCTTCGTTCACTTTTAGAGCTCGGCCACCAGAGTCTTTTCCGTCCAGTGCGCTGATCGCTGCTTGCGCTTCATCGTCGCTGCTCATCTCGACGAAAGCAAACCCTTTGCTTCGGCCGGTGGCACGATCCATGATCACCTGAGCACTTTCGACTGTTCCGTAAGCGCCGAACATCTCTTCCAGATCTGCCTGCGTTACCTCATAACTCATGTTTCCAACATACACTTTTTTACCCATAACAAAATCTCCTGTTATCTTTGGGTATGTGACCCACATTCAACTTTCCAGGTCACAGGGAAAGCGGCCGACAATTCGGCCTTATAAAAGATTGAACGTTGAATGAGAAATTTGGCGGGAAGCAGAAATGAAACTGTCTCAAACCTGATTTACTCGTTCAGCAAACCAATCTGTCTATCATATATTTATGCAGTTTAGTAATACATCGGGGTTCTGTCCAGAATTAAATTAATTTTTCTCATTTTTTTGAAAAATCGACGTTTTAACGCAAAAAACAGCGATATCTCACCGCCATTACCAGCCAAATCCGCCCTGTATCCTCGTAGATTTGGAACCGTAGCCCCGTGCCGGCCATTTTCTCAATCATTGGAGGAGCAAAATAACCGCGGCAACCTTCTTCCATGACGGCTAAACGTCATTGCCAGACAGGTCGAACGCATCCATACAAACTCCAGGGGAATTAAGGTTTTTCATGAATTCTATCCCTGCTGAAAATTCCGTACTTGTTAAAACACAAAGACTTATGTAAGATTCTTATTCTGCTGTCAAGGACCAAAATGTACAGTAATATGCTGGATCAACCACTTGAGGATTTGCAGATTTAGATGGAATAGGTTATATGTCGTTATTAGGAATGCAGGATGTTAGCGTTGGCTTTGGCGGGGATCCGCTGCTAGAGCACATGAACTTTCATATCGAGCATGGCGAACGAATATGTCTGCTGGGCCGCAATGGTGTTGGCAAATCGACGCTAATGAAACTTATTTGCGGGGAACTTGAACCCGAAAGCGGTATTATTTCGAGAGCGCCTTCGCTTTCCGCCACTTGCCTGACGCAGGTCGTACCCACCGGTCTGAAAGGAACTGTCTTTGATGTAGTGTCCGAGGGGCTTGGCCCGCGAGGTAAACTCCTTGCTGAGTATCATTTGCTCAGCAATCGCGTTGCCACTGACCCGCACAACAAAAATCTGCTGGGGCAGTTGGACAAACTCCAGCACAGTCTTGACATTGAAGACAGATGGCAGTTGAACCGTTACGTTGAGATGATAGTGCAAGAGATAAAACTGGACGCTGATGCCCAGGTCGAGAGCCTTTCGGCCGGAATGAAACGGCGCGTACTGCTGGCCCAGGCAATCGTTCGTGAGCCGGACATATTGCTGCTTGACGAACCGACCAATCATCTCGATATCGAAGCAATCACGTGGCTCGAGGAATTTCTGGCGCAGTATAGTGCGACATTGATGTTTGTCAGCCATGACAGGGCATTCGTGAAAAAACTCGCGACACGTATAATCGAATTAGACCGTGGCAGACTGAAGAGCTATCACTGCGATTATGAAACCTACCTGCGGCGTAAAGAGGCGACAATGGTGGTGGAAGCGGTCGAAAATGCCCTGTTCGATAAAAAACTGGCACTGGAAGAGGCATGGATACGCAAAGGTATAAAGGCACGGCGTGCGCGCAATGAAGGCCGGGTACGGGCTCTCAAGGAAATGCGAGAGGAGAGAAGGCAACGCCCGGAACTCGCCGGTACCGTCCGTATTCAATTGCAGGACGCACAACTCTCGGGCAGACTTGTTATTGAGGCAAAAGCCATCTCGTTTGCCTATAAGCCTGATGAGCCGATCATCCGGGAGTTTTCTACGCTGATCATGCGGGGGGATAAAATTGGTGTAATCGGGCCTAACGGCTCAGGAAAAACTACAATGCTGAGGGTTCTGCTGAAGGAACTGGCGCCACAGCAGGGAAACGTACGCCATGGCGCCAATCTCGAAATCGCCTATTTCGACCAGTCGCACGTACAGCTAGACTACGAGAAATCCGTATATGAAAATATCGCCGATGGTAATGAGACAATCACCATTAACGGCAGGCCCCGACACATAATCGGCTATCTGAGGGACTTCCTGTTTACGCCAAAACAGTCCCGCAACTCTGTGGCCAATCTTTCGGGCGGTGAACGCAACCGGCTATTGCTTGCAAAGCTGTTCGCACGGCCGTCAAACGTATTGGTACTCGATGAACCAACCAATGATCTCGACATTGAGACATTGGACCTGCTTGAAGAATTTCTGCTGAATTATCCGGGAACAGTACTGCTGGTAAGTCACGACCGCGAATTTCTAAATAATGTGGTCGCGAGCACATTAGTGCTGCAGGGCAATGGAATTGCTAAAGAGTACGTCGGCGGATACGATGATTGGCTCAGACAAAGTAAAAAAACACTCCAGTCACAGCAACAGCCGGAAAATGCCACTGCCGAAAAAACCGGGGCAAAACAAATATCACAGCGGCCGCGTAAATTGTCGTTCAAGGAAAAGAAGGAGCTTGAGGCAATACCGAAGCTGATCGAAACACTGGAAGCAGAGCAGCAGCAATTGCACGATGCCATGGCTAACCCTGATTTTTACAAAAAGGGCCCGGAGATTGCCGCCGTCGCAGCAAGGCTGGAAGAATTGAGAAAACAACTAAAAAACGCCTATGCCCGCTGGCAAACGCTCGAAGAGCTTCAAACATAATTCCAACGATAACGGCAAGCCTATCTTTAATTAGTTCCTGTTGCGAAAGTTACGTACCGCTGGCGTCTCGCCGGCATCCTGCACCCCCGCAAACTAACCCAATTCCGCAGTTATCCAAAAAATAATATTTTTCAAAAATATTTTCGCGTTGGAGAATTGATGTAAGTGCTTATTTTTCGTAGCGGGGAATTGCTGTAAGTGCTTATTTTACATTGTTGGAATTGATGTAAGTGCTTATTTTTGCGTAACGATTATAACGATTAGGTAAGATGGGTAAGAAAAAACCGTGAAATTCGGCGAAATTTGGATGAATTCTGATGAAAAGTGATGTGGTTTGTACCCTGTTTGCACTATGTTTGTATGTGGTTTGGACTATGTTTGTGGTATGTTTTGATGAGTTTTGATGTCAAGATAGGTAAGATTAACCACAGAGGCGCGGAGACACAGAGAAGAAGTCAGATTTGAGATTTCAGATTTGAGATTTGAGAAGACAGAAGGAAAGAGGGCGGACCACTTGGGGAGGGGGGTAGAAGTTAGAAGTTAGAAGTCAGACAAAGGGCGGACCACTTGGGGGGAGGGGTAGAAATGAAAAATTGAAAAATGAGAAGGTTGGGGAGTTGAGTTTTGGGCGGTCCGGGGGGCAGGGGAGAAAATAGGAGGTGAAAGGTCGGGATTTTGTTTGACATTTTGGACGGGCCGTGGTAGTTTTGGGTTATAGTTGAGATGGGCTGTGTTGGGACAGGAAGAATTCACGCGAAGGGCTTAGACGGGCAAAGATGAGAAATAAGAATCCCGCAAAGGCGCCAAGGCGCAAAGAAAAGAAGAGAAAAAAGAGTTAAGAAAATAAGAGTGCCGCAAAGGCGCCAAGGAGAAGAATGGAACACGGACCCGGCGCGGCGGGTTTTGTATACCGCCTTTGGCAGCACAGAGTTGACGGGTTGTCACAGGTCAGATTGAAAAATAGGGACAGAAGAGAAAGGACGAAAGAAAAAATACCAGGCACTTTTTATTACCAGGAAAGGCTATGAATAAATCAGCAAAAAGAGAAGTCGTTGAAAACAAAATCGCTACGATTGAAGGTAATAGTTTTCAAGATTTATGTGATAGATTGTTGTTAAAGTTATATCCTGATGATTATACACCTGTAAGGGCGGGTGGGCCAAAAGGAGATTTGAAGAACGATGGATACTGCCCGAAAGCCCGAATATTTTTCGCAGCCCATGCTACCAGAGGAGAAATTATCTCCAGTACGAAGAAAAAAATTAAAACGGATTTTGAAGGTTGTCTTAAAAACCATCCAAAGATAAAGACATGGGTTTATCTTACGAACGATACTCTTGTTGGTGAGGTTGAGGCTTATATAGATGGGTTAAGGAGTGAACATGGCAATATAAACATTGAGACATGGGGCTATAAAAAGATAGCTGAAAAAATACTAGCTTTGGATGACGCTACTATGACTGAAATTATAGGCATGGATATAATCTCAGCAATAGATATAGACTCTGAAATTGAAGATGCGAAGTCCTTTATGAAGGTTGGTAAAACGGCGGAAGCGATAAATCTATTGGAAAGATTATGGCGAAAATATGAAGACATAATGACTGCCCGACAGAAATATCGCACACAAGCCAATATCGGTCATGCTTATAATCAGATGGAGAGATATGACGAAGCCGCAAGATACTGGTTGAGAGCGGTTCAATATGAACCAGATTATGAGGAAGCCCAAGCCCGCCAAGCTTGGGCATATTTATATCAGGGAAACACTGTTAAAGCACGGGAAATTGCTGAAAGCATATTAGAGAGATACCCTGAAACTACTTTGGCAAGAGCAATATGGATATTAACTTTCCCAGATGAGATATTGGTTGATGATATTGCAAATAACATTCCCGACCATCAAAAGGATGATGCTGATATACTTATGGCGTTAGCTCAAGTCGCAAGTACTCAAAAAGCTTATGACAAAGCAGAACAATACCTTGCCAAGGCATTGCGGGTAACTGAAGATGACCCCGTAATAAAGGAAAAACTTGGCAGATTGTTACTACAAAAAATCGAGTTGTGGAAATATGACTTGATCGAAAAACAGCCGACTCCAGATGAGAAATATTTAATAGAAAAGGCTATTGGGTATATCGTCTCGGCATGTAG
>Ga0315290_10000086_pt1 | contig 50124 bp, 38 predicted proteins | sample YL17G12_0_MG_FD_203627 | JGI IMG/M metagenome (GOLD analysis project Ga0315290, IMG submission 203627) | Sediment microbial communities from Yellowstone Lake, YNP, Wyoming, USA - YL17G12_0 | ecosystem: Environmental > Aquatic > Freshwater > Lake > Sediment | place: USA: Wyoming | collected... | reverse complement strand
TGGACCAGCTGATTGCCGAGTTACGGCAGTCTCCTCGCACGGCCATCGAGATTGGCGGGCATACGGACAAGTACGGCGAGCCGGACTATAATCTTCAACTCAGCCAGCGCCGTGCTGATGCCGTGCGACGCTACTTTACCAAGCACAGCCTGCCCAAGCAGTTCACTGCCGTCGGCTATGGCGCCTCACGACCATTGTCGGTGGCGGAGAATCGGGCCGGCCTCCAACGCAACCGGCGCATCGAACTACGAGTGAAAGGACAGACTGACCTATGAGCATGTTCATCAACCAAATGTTGGGATGTCTCATCATTGCGGCTGGAATCGGCGGTGTAGTTGGCTGGCTGCTGCGAAACGTATCCGCCGCCACGGTGACACAGCAGCTCGCAGACGTCACCGCCATGATGCGCCTCAAAGAACAGATGCTGGAGAAGGCGCGGCATGAGCTGAGAGAGGCCACCTCGAAATTGCAGGCGAACGAGAGCCCGGTAACCGTACTCCAAGAAGGCGAGCTGCCGCTAGACGAACGAGATCGGCGTATCCGCGAACTCGAGCAGCTGCAGCAGCCACTGAGGAAGCAAGCAGAGGACAACGAGGCCCTCGAAGCCGCCTGATCTTAACTCTCATCATTCACGCAGAAAAGAACATGTGGCGCATAGCCAGAGGACGAAGAGCCTATGGCTTATGGCTTATGGCTCGAGATTCGGTCGTTCTGATTTCGAGCCATAGGCCATCAGCTATAAGCTCTTAGAGCCATTCTCTCCAGCTATAAGCCATCCGCCATACGCTCTTATCCCCAACGAGATACGCCTCACGAGATACGAGCGACGATCTTCTTCTGCTGGCGGACTGTTTCAGCATCCTGCTAAGTGATCGATGTTTAGTGGGAGAGAAATGTAGAGGCCAGCCTCCCGGCAGGCTCAACTCGCGGTGACTCCGAAAACGGTTACGGCATCTGTCGCGTGCGGGGATGGACCAGGACAACGCTGAAAAAGTAGAATGTCCCAGTTTCGTTGCCAGGCCCGGTCCTGTTCAGATTTCGACCAGGGCGATGGAGATGTGAATGTGGTAGGCGACCAGAGCGGAAAGAACCGCGAGAGTGAGCCGCAGGGACGCAATCGTCAACAGCTGTTCCATACGGGAGTCCTCCTTTGCCTAGATCGCTTGCAGAAGGCTGACTATATAGCCGCCTTCAAGGAAATCTTTATCCTTGGTTTGTTCATAGACATCCAGAATCACTTCCGACTGGTAATACTGTGAAGAGAGCAGTGTGAAGAACTTCTGTGGCTTCAGACGAGATTGCCGCTCGTTCTGTGATCCTTCTTCGAACAAGGTGGACAGCTGGTCGAACCGACCCAACTCGTGCCTGGCGCCTTGACTATAATCGACGCGAATGCACAAGCCGCCCTTCCGAAGCAGCGCGTGCAGATTCCGCGACACCACCCGGCTCATGAACAATGAATCGTAGAGGGCGTCGAAAGCGTCCCCTTCATCTTTTTCCTGTTTCATGGCTAACAACCGCGCGAGGTCCCGATCGTGCGGGAAGATCTCCTCGAACTGACAACGCTCGCTGGCCCCGGACACGATGTTGGGGAAGGTGAAGACAACGATGTCCGCCTGTGGTGTGGAGAGGGAAAAATCAGGCAACTTGGCAAGACGAAACTCAATGGATGCGGCACGGCCTGTTCGCTTCGTGCAAGCCCACGTCTCAGCGCCACGCAGCATCATCTCCGAACCATCAATGCCCATGACCGTCCAGGCCGGAAGCAACTCGATGAGCCGCTGCATGAGGAGACCAGTGCCACAGCCGTAATCGATGATCAGGCCGCCTTCCCCCCGCGCGCACTGGGCAACATGGCTCGCAATGTTCAGGTAGGCCGCCGTATGAACCGCACTCCCTGTCTTATCCACCCACCACTGCCCGACGTTCGTATTGTAGGCCCCGGGGCCGGAAGCCAGTGTCTGCGTAAAATCTATCTCTGACATACGTCTCCCCATACCAGGCACCCATTGGCAGGATGCTCAAAAAGGCCAGACTCATCGTGTGTGGTTTGTCTGGTTCATCTGGTCTATCTGGTTTGTTTTGTTGCTTGACCCAGAGAAACCAAACAAACCAAATAAACGAGACAGACCAAATAACGGTCTTCTTACGCTGGCGGACTTTTCCAGCATCCTGTTAGAGCCGTGTTGCGCTTCTCCATTGTCGAGATAACGCGGCCCGAGGTTGCAATGTCCCGTGACACCCCGTTTGTTGTAATCTGCTGGATGTCTTCGGTCAAGAGGGCGAACGGTTCGGCCTCAGACTGAGAAGCGGAAGCGGGGTGGCAGAGCCTTTCTCTCCAGCGCCTCCCGGAACGGCGCATCGAATGCGTCGTTCGTGAAGCATCGTTCGTCTCTCGTCCGAAGAAAAGAGCATATGGCGTATAGCCAGAGGACGAAGAGCCTATGGCTTATGGCTCGAGATTCGGTCGTTCTGATTTCGAGCATTAGGCCATCAGCTATAAGCCATAAACTCTTAGAGCCATTCTCTCCAGCTATACGCCATTAGCCATACGCTCTTATCCCCAACGAGATACGATTCACGAGGAACGCCCTTTCGGGCGATTTCGCGACGAACCGTCATGAATATTGCGGGCTAGACTCAGTCCGTTTCCGCTTTCCTTCCTGGCACAGTCTCGATGGGCACCCCGTTCCTCCGGCGAATTGCGCTCAGGGCTATGCCACTCCGGGAAGGAAATCCGCAGCAACTAAAAAAAATAAGAAGGGGACAGGCCGCTTACAAGCCTGTCCCCTTAACGCTTCGCCTGGTTCAATATTTTATTGTCTGACGGCGCATCGTGACGGTGATGGCAATTTTGTGAGAAATGAATGCAACAGTCCGCTCGCTAGAAGGGCACCCTGGCCGCTTTCTCATTGTCCTTCCACGCTCGCTTGTTTTCTCTTCAAAGAGTGCATTGGTCGATCCTCGATTGTGCATGCTCCGCGAGCGGAAGGATAAGCAGGCTACCCTCCCCCACTGGGCGGAGATGGCGTGGATTTTGAACCGTGGGCAGAATGCGAGGAAAGCAAGTGTGTCCGAAATCGGAGGGAAGACACGCCGAGTTCCACAGGCAGCCAGGACGTAAGATGTCGTCAGGTCGACGGCTCTGAGAAGCTGCTGATCTCTAGCGATTAAGAGGATCGGAACCCAGGAGTCCTATTCGTTCCGCCTCCTCAATTCTAGCCATTCGCTGAACATACGAATTCAACGCCATTAGCCCGAGGACAACGGCCAGCCCCACAATGGCCCACACCATATCTCCCAATACCCAATCCGCATCCTTCATCAGAGCAGCTCCTTATTGAGTGAGTTTTTCGACATACTACCTTCCAGGCAACACTTCAAACTGCGTAAACGTAAACTCATACGCCATGGCTTTCAAGCACAAAGTCTGCAAAGGCCGCCGTGATCTATGTCATAGCGCCATCCATCTGGGTACTGATTGATCTTCCACTGCGCGCGTCCAACGAGGGCCTTCGGAGGCCGCGCGTTGCGCGAGCACAGAAGATCATCAGGCTCCATCCCCCCCGCGCTCTGCGAGCAAGAAGGGCACCTGGGCCACTCCCCTCCTGTATTTTCTCCTGTGCCAGATGTTAAAACATTAATTACTCAGGTGTTCAGGCTGAAGGCGATAAATTATCTCGCATCAAAACTTTCAGTCTAAAAGCCTTCAGCCTATCTACCTGAGCAGTTACATAAAACATATCTCCATCTGGTGCCTAGCCTAGGAGAAGGAACATCCATGTCTTTGCCGATTGAGAAGTCGTCGTCCGATGAGTTGGCGCGAGAGGTCGCCCGACGGCGCACGTTTGCCATTATTTCGCACCCGGACGCAGGAAAAACCACGCTGACTGAGAAGCTCCTCCTCTACGCCGGCGCGGTGCACCTGGCCGGGGCGGTGCATGCGCGGTCGCATCAGCGTGCGTCGAGGTCGGACTGGATGGAACTGGAGCAGGCGCGCGGAATTTCGATCACCTCCACCGCGCTGCAATTCGATTATCAGGGCGTGCGGGTGAACCTGCTCGATACGCCAGGCCACCAGGACTTCAGCGAAGACACCTACCGCACTCTCATGGCCGTGGATAGCGCGGTCATGGTGCTCGATAGCGCCAAAGGCATCGAGCCCCAGACCAAGAAACTGTTCGCCGTCTGTCGCAAGCGCAACATCCCGATCATGACCTTCATCAACAAGATGGATCAGCCGGGGCGCCATCCGTACGAACTGCTGGAGGAGATCGAGCAGACGTTGGGCATGACGGCGGTCCCGTTCAATTGGCCCATCGGGGAAGGGGCAGGGTTTCTGGGTCTGTACGATCTTCAGGAACCGCAAGTGCTGTTCTTCCAACGAACGCTCCACAACCAGAAACGGGCACCGATGAGAGTGGAGACCTTCCCCCACCCGAGTCTGGCGGAGACGCTTGGAGAGGCCTATGGTCCGCTGCAGGAAGAAGTCGCCCTCTTGACCGGCGCGGGGACAAAGTTCGATCGCGACCGCTTTCTCGCCGGCCAACTTACGCCGGTCTTCTTCGGGAGCGCCTTGACGAACTTCGGCGTCGAGCCATTTCTGAACGCCTTCCTTCAACTAGCGCCCCCGCCGGGACCGCGCATGAGCACGCAGGGGCTCATGCAGCCGACGGACGACAAGTTCTCCGGCTTTGTGTTCAAGATTCAGGCGAACATGGACCCGCAACATCGCGATCGGATGGCGTTTCTTCGCATCGTGTCGGGCCGCTTCGAGAAGGACATGATGGTCCATCATGCGCGGCTGGACCGCAAGATTCGGATGACGCGACCGCACCGGCTCTTCGGCCGTGACCGGGAGACGATTGAGGAGGCCTACCCTGGCGATGTCGTCGGGCTGGTGAACCCTGGCCTCTTTGCCATCGGCGATACGCTCTGTTCCGGCAATCCCCTCGCCTTCGATGCGATTCCGCAATTTCCGCCTGAGTGCTTCGGCGTGCTCCGAAGCCAGGATCTCACCAAGCAAAAACAATTTCAGAAGGGACTCCAGCAGCTCGAAGAAGAAGGAGTGATGCAGGTGTTTTATTCGCCCGATCATGTGCGCCGGGAACCGGTCCTGGCCGCCGTGGGAGAACTCCAATTCGATGTGGTCGCCTCGCGCCTCGACAGCGAATATGGGGTCAAGTCGACCGTCGAGCGGATGCCCTTTGTCCTGGCCCGCTGGGTGACGGGCGATCCCGACGTGATCGCCCGCATTTATTGGCCGCAGGACACGCGCCGGCTCGTGGATCGGGACGGTCGCATGGTCATGCTCTTCGGCTCCGAACGGCTGCTTGCCTACTGCATGAAAGAATATGCTTCCCTCAAGTTTCAGTTGCGGGAAGAAATCGAAAAAATAGAACGCGCATAGCCAGTGACCTTGTGGTGAGCGGGCGATGACCCATTGGAGAATGCCATGACCCGACAGAGACTCTTCGTACTGGGGATACTTATCCTCCTCGCTGGCTGTGCCAAGACCTTGACTGCTCCCTCGTCCGATCAAGCGGTGAGCGGCCCCGCTCCAACGGGACAAGTTACCGCCCAGCCAGTCCAACCGACCCGTCGCTCTGTGTCAGAGGATGGCGTCACGCTGAGCATTCTCAAAGCAGGGACGGGCGACCCGGTGATCTACGTGCATGGCGTGGTCACCACCAGCAACATCTTCTCGAAATGTCTGGCCGCCTACTCCCCTGCCTATCGCGGCATCGCGGTCGATCTCCGTGGCTATGGCGATTCGGACAAGACCCCCACCGGATCCAATATTTCGCAATTCGTGAAGGATCTGATCGCGCTCGCGGATCGATTGAAGATCGAGAAGCCTGTGTGGGTGGGGGTGTCGATGGGCGGCATGATCCTCCAGCAACTGGCCCTGGAGCATCCCGATCGCGTGAAAGCCCTCGTGCTGGTTTCGACCACCGATGGCGCGATGATTCTCGATCAGGATCTTCCGTCGATCGGCAACCCGCGCACGAATGCCGAGGTGTCCAAGAAGATTATTTTGGAAAGTTTTCCTGCCGGCACGAGCCCGCAACTCTATCAGCCGCTGCTCGACCGTATTCCCACGTGGAATGCCTCAGTCCTCCGCGAGGCGCTGACCTCGATGTCTGTCTTCAATAAGCACGGGCAGCTCTCCGCGATTACCGCACCCACGCTCATCATGGTCGGAGCCAAAGACGACGTGGCCACGCCGTCCATTGCGGCAGACATTCAGGCACAGATTACCGGCTCCCGCCTGGTGACATTCGAGACAGGCCACTTCATGATGGCCGAAGATCCCGCTGGCTTTCGGAGAGTCCTGGGGGAGTTTCTTTACTCACTCAAACAATAAGCGAGACCGTCGCAATCCACCTCACTCTTCGACACATCAATAGATAGTTCGTCTCGTTGATCTAGTTTGTCTGGTTTGTTTGGTTCAACCAAATAAACCAGACAAACCAAACAGACCAGAGCAACCAACCGGTCATCACTCTTCTCTGTCGTAACTGTAGGCAAACGACTGCATCGGCTATCCCACCAATAACACTACGTTTGACTCAGCATCTGTCACTATCTCCTACAGTCTCGCGGCACGTCACCTTCGATATTTCTCTCGTCACGGCTCATTATCAAGGTTTTTGATCTGATGATCCTCCTCCAGCGACGGCACGCACCTTGCGTAGCTACCTCAGTGAATGGGTGAATGTTCACCTCTTCGAGCTCTCCTCGGAATACCGAGTCAGTTGAGCAATCCGACATAGCAGGCTTGCACGTGAGAAATTGGCGTCTCCGGGAAGGGTGTGTCTGCAGCCGGGGAAAATACAACAGGAGTAGCTGCATGAACTGGGTGAGAGCCATCGCTGGTGTTCTTGTGTTGTGGTCGAGTACTGCGTGGGGTGCCACGCTGACCTGGACTGCCAACAGTGAACCGGATCTTGCAGGATATCGCGTCTATCAATGCAGTCAGCAACCTTGCACCAGAACGTCTGGTACGGCGTCTCTCCTCGCCACGTTGGGAACTGGGACGAGTTTCAATATCGGGACGCCGGCAGTGACTCAGTACTACATCATTACAGCCTATGATTTTGCGAATAATGAGTCGGCCGAGAGCAACCTCGCGACCTTCACACCCACCGTGGCACCGCCACCTGTCGCGCCTCCGCCCGTGGCTCCGCCGCCGGTCTCGCCCCCTCCCCCTCCGGTTACGCCACCGCCGGTGGCACCGCCACCGGTCGCACCTCCGGCCATCGGGGCGAGTCCGACGAGCCTCTCCTTTGCTGCGACACAGGGCGGCACCAACCCCGCAACCCAGACCGTGAGCATCAGTAACACAGGGGGCGGTACGCTTAGCTGGACTGCCAGCGACAATGTCGCCTGGTTGAGACTGAGTCCGTCCTCGGGGACCGGGAACGGAGCCGTGACGCTGACGGTGAGCACCGGCACCTTGACGGTCGGTAGCCATAGCGCCACGGTGACAATGAATGCCACAGGGGCTTCCCCGGTCACCGTGCCCGTGATGTTCACCGTCGTCGCGACAGCCCCCGTGCCGCCACCTGTCACGCCACCGCCTGGTGCATTGGTACCCCCGCCGACTCCAGGCGGCCTGCACATCAGTGCCCTACAGTAAGACCGGTTGGCAGTTGGGACCAGTAACGTGTTGTTAGCGGATAGCCGAGCGAGACGGGCGGGACGGGTTCATCTAGTTTATCTGGTTTGTTTCGTTCATCTTGTTGGTCTTGTTCAACCAAACAAACGAGACAAACCAACCAAACCAAATAACGGTTTTCTTCTGCTGGCGGCCTTTTTCAGCAGCCTGCTATGCTCGACCGCCGTCAAAACCTGAATCCCGCCACTTCTCCAGCAGCGCAATACGGCGTTCTAGTTGCGCTACGGTCGCCTGATCGACCCGGCCGCCGGTTCGCTTGATGAGTTCTGCATTGAGTTGGCGATGATCGATACCGGCTTTTCTCGCCACGCTGCTAACGAGGGCGCGATGCTGGTCTCGCAATTCGTTTTTCTTGTCATGGAGCGCCACCACCGGCTCTGCTCCGCCCTGGCCCCCGCCGACTGATTCCGCCTCCTCTCCCCCGATCAAGGTATCCATCCGGGCCACCCCGTGCAAAGGGATGTACTCTTTCAGCGAGGTGGCGGCCGTACCGAACAATGTTCGCTGCACAGAGGGCATAATCTCTTCCAGCACATGGTCGCGTTCAGCCTTGATCTGTTTGGCATAGTGGACGAGGGTTGCGTCCTTCGGCAGATACAGCCAGGCCCGCTGCGGCTTCGGCAATCCCTCCTGCATCCGGACGAATCGCCCGACAACCTGACGGAAATACATCTCGGTCAGGACGTTCGTGGCGTAGACGCCGACACGGAGCCTCGGGATATCGACGCCTTCGCTCACCATGTTCACCGCGACGAGCCATTGCTGGGTCTTATGATGCGCGAACGTGGAAATCGTCCTGGAAGCCGACGGGTCGTCGGACACGGCCACATGCGCGCGGCTGCCCGTGATACGCCCCACCAGCTCAGCCACTTGCCGGGCATGGTCCTGATTCATCGCGACGATGAGCCCGCCGGCATCCGGCTGTTCCTGCTTGCGGAGGCGGCGCAACTCGGCATGGGCATCTGTGATGACCGGGCCCAACCAGCTATCTTGCAAGAGCGCGGTTTTGAGCCGCTCCCGCTGCAGCTCGAAGGTGAGTCCATCCTCAAATGTCGCCCGATGTTCGCGGCCCTCCGAGAGCCACGTCAGTTCCCCCTCGTAACTCGGAAAAAGAATCGGGCGGCAGACGCTTTCGCGAATGGCCTCGGCATACCCATAGGTGAAATCGGCCTGGCTCTCGCCCTGCTCATACCGCACGTAGGGAATCGGATTGTTATCGGAGCGGAAGGGGGTGCCCGATAAGGCCAGGCGAAAGACCGCTTCTTCAAACGCTTCCCGCAGCGCGTTGCCCCAGTCCTTCCCCTCGCCCGCATGGTGCAGCTCATCGAAGATGAGCAGCGTGGGCCGGCTCCGGCAGGCGCGCTGAAACACGGCCGGCGCAAGACAGACTTGCTGATAGGTCACGACTGCGCCATGGTAGTCGCGCGCTTCGATGGCCTGCTCGTTCGTCAGCGCCGGATCCAGGTGAATGCCGACCAGGCCGGCAGCAGTCGCCCATTGCTTGCGCAGATGATTCGTCGGACAGATGACCAGCACACGGCTGGCCACTCGATCGGCCAGGTACTGATGGGCAATCCGCAGCGCGAAGCGCGTTTTCCCCGAAGCGGGTGTCGCCGTCGCAAGGAAGTCAGGACGCGCATGGGTCATGACGTCCGACACCGCGCGAGCCTGCCACTCGCGCAGCTTGGCCGTCCAGGGAGACAAGATCACTGCAGCCTCTTCTTAATGGTCACTGTTGTATGGGCATGGGCACGACAACGAGGGACTCGGATTCATTCCAAGCACACACTCTCCACACACATTGATTCTTTTCTCACAGAACGGGTAGTCCGGTCGATCCCTCAGTGCGTGCGTCCGGCGAAGGCCACAGACGATGGCGCGTGAGGGACGAGACCCGGATGGTTTTTCTTGCTTATCTAGTCTGTTTGGTTTGTTTGGTTGAACGAGACAAACCAGATGAACAAAACAAACCAGCTAAACCAGACCAACCCGTCTCGCCCGTCCCGCGGGTCTCCCCCTGCTACCTTGCAGGACTCTCCTCCTGCTGTTCCACCCGTGCGGACCATCGAAATTTCATCGTGCCACACTCGCCTTTTCGCGGCCTGTCAGGTCAAGGGAGGCCCACGCCCTCATTCTCTTGCAGCATCATATTGTATTCAGAAGCAATGTGCGCATTTTAATCGCAGCGACAATCGGAACTTTTCTTGCTCCGCCTATTTCTTACTTTATGATGAATGCAGCCACCAGCAGAAGGTCCCGTAAACGAACAACACTTGGATGGAAAACCAGACCCACATCGCCGCCACCCCTGGCCCTGCCAGGGTTTCGCCTGCTCCCGTGAGTACCGCATCTGGCGTCTCGTTCACGACAGACCGATTCCCTGCATGGATGAACCGTCATCAAACCTGGATTGTTTCCGTGGTCTCCGTCATTGCACTGCTCGCGCTGTTCTGCCTGGGATGGACTGCACGTACTGTCCAGGACCGATTAGTCCAATCCGCCGGCCATAGCCTGGTGCAAGCGGCCACGGATGCCGCCAGCAAATTGGACATGATGATCCTGGAGCGCTACCACGACATCCAGCTGCTCTCCACTGCTCCGATAACCCAAGGTCAGAACCCTGAGACGCTGACACAATATCTCCGCGAACTGGTGCAGGCCCACCCAGCCTATCGGTGGATTGGCGTCACCGACTCACGCGGGAGGATCATCGCGGCCACCGATACCTCCACTACCTCACTCGATCGGAGCCAGAGTCACTGGTTCCAACTGGCACGCACCATCACGGGCGTCAGGATTCTAGATGCGCAGGTGAGTGACGAATCCGGAGGGGCCTCGGCGATCACTGTGATCGCTCCCCTGCACAGTCCCGACGGACGATTTCTCGGAGCGATCGCGGCCGTTGTGGGCGTCCCCTCACTGATGCACATCCTTGACGACACGATGCAGGTGCTCAAGAATATCGAGTGGACAGAAGAGTCGCATATTGAATATCAGCTCCTCAACGAGAAAGGCGACCTGATTGCCGATTCGACGCTGCGCCAGGAAGGGAACCTCAACTTGAAACAGCTCGGTCTTCCTTCCGGACTACTTGAGGGAATGAACGAGCAGGGCTTCGTCGAAGAGACGCATCTTCGCCGCGGGGCCTCCGTCATCACCGCCTACGCGCAGGTCACCATCGCTCATGCCGACCCGCCCCTACGCTGGAACATCCTGATTCGCGTAGACCGTGACAGCATTCTTGCCCCCATTCGGTCGTTTCTCCTGAAATTGTCGTTTCTCGCCCTTCTAATCTTCCTCCCCTTGCTTGGTCTTGTACTGGGGATGGTCAAGGCCCTTCATGGAGAATGGGGCTCCGCGAAACGGGAATTCGAGCGAGCGAGCGACGCGGAAACGGCGCTCATGAAACGGACGGAGGCTCTTCATACATTGGTCGTGGCCGCACAGAGGTTGGCCGCCCAGCAGGACCTCGGCGAATTGTTGCACCAGCTCCTCAATCTCGCAAAGGAGAACACCGGCGCGCGCTACGCAGCCTTACGGGTCTACGACGGCAACGCGCCTACAGCGATACAGTTCTTGACCGCCGGAATTGATGATGCAGCGGTCCGCGCCATTCAGACCCTCCCGCTCGAACAGGGAGCATGGGAATCCCTTGGGCAAGAGGGCGGCGCCCTCCGTCTGGCTCATCTCACGGGACACTGGGCCGCTCTCGGATTTCCCGCAGATTATGCCCCCATGACGTCGTTCCTCGGCGTGTCGATACGAAGCCGTGGCCAATTCTTTGGCCGGCTTTCTCTCGCCAACAAACTAACGTCGAACGGCCTCGCGACCGACTTCAGCGAACTGGACGAACAGGTTGTGCTGACCCTCGCCTCCCAGGCTGGTACAGCTATTCAGAATCTGCAGCTCCTCCACGATTCCAAGGAGCAGGCCCGGCACGATTCGCTGACGGGGTTGCTGAATCATTCGACAATCCTAAACGCCTTGACGCAGGAACTGTCACGGGCTGAACGAAACCGTCACCCCCTGGCGGTCCTCATCGCCGACCTCGATCACTTCAAGGAGGTCAACGATACCCATGGACATCCGGTTGGAGATACTGTCCTTCGAGAAGCCGCGCAGCGACTGCGTGAGACCGCGCGCAGCTATGATCACGTCGGGCGCGTCGGGGGAGAAGAATTCTTGATCATCGTGCCCAATTGCGATCTGGTCGAATTACGAGAGTGCGGAGAACGCTTTCGGTCGGCTATCAGCGATATGCCATTTGATACATCGAGCGGGCAGCTCACTATAACGGTGAGCATCGGAGCGACGGTCTGGTCCTCTGAGCACCCATTGAGTCCGGAACTCTTGTTCAAGATGGCCGACTACGCCCTCTACCGTATGAAAAGCCGCGGCAGGAACGGGATAGACATCGTCCCCCACCCTCACACGCTTGCGACGGAGCAGATGAAAAAAGCAGGGTAACAGCCTCCTGCGCACGTCCAACGAAGACTGGTTCATCTGGTCTATCTCGTCTATCTGGTTGGTCGGACCGGAGATTCATCCAGAAGAACCAGACAGACCAGAAAGACCAGCCAACCAGACAGACGAACCCGGGCGCGTTGCGCGAGCACAGAGGACCGGTGAGGCTGCCCGCTCCCTATCTCCTCACGCCAACGCAAGGAGGACGGCCTGACTTGGTCCCCCACTGCGCACGTCGAACGACCACAGCTTCACCGTGGGCGTTCCGTGAGCAAAGGGGACCAGCTAGGCCGTCCCTCCGCTACCCCCACCGCATTTCCAACTCAGGAAATTTCGCCTTGTAATCGCGATGGCTGGTGCGGATCACCTCCAAGGCTTCCTCGCGACCATAGATACTCGTAATTTCGACTTTATGATGGATGCTGCCCGGCGCACTCTTATAGGTCAGAAAATAATGCTGTAAGCGATCGAGGAGCGCCAGCGGAACCTGACTGATATCGGTATAGCCTCCGTAGGTCGCATCGTCTTTCATGACGGCGATGATCTTGTCGTCCGCTTCGCCACCGTCCGCCATGCTGAGGCCACCGATGGGCAGGGCCGTGAGGAGAATGTCGCTATGCGGAATCGTCTTTTCCGTGAGGACGCAGATATCGAGGGGGTCACCATCCCCCACGACACCCGGGCGCTTGGCCCGTGCGGCAAACAAGGCCGCGACGCCGTCACCACAGTGGGTTTGCGGAACCAGTCCGTAATAGACGGGACAATAGTTCGAGAATCGCTGCGGGCGATCGACCTTGAGAAAACCGCTCACCTTATCGACTTCGTACTTCACCGTGTCGGTCGGCACGATTTCAATATATGCCGTCACCACCTCCGGGGCCTGGTCTCCGATGGAGACGCCATGCCAAGGGTGGGCTCTGAACATCAGACTCATAAGTCGCAGCACGGAATCGGCCTGGTTGCCGCTCATCACGTTTTCCTCCATTGCATGTGGTGAAAATGGAAACTGACTGTGTAGGACATATACCCTATCGGACAGGAAGGGGAAATCTGGGATCGCTCATCACTCCACGCAAAAACTATTTCTCGTCTTTCATCTCGTCCCGCTGCGAAGTCTCAGGCCGCTGACAATCTTATAAATATCCCTCCAAGCTCGCTCGTTACCCCTCTAGGGATGGGGGCTGATTGATCTTCCAGTGCGCGCGTCCAACGAGGGCCTTCTCAGGCCGCGCGTTGCGCGAGCACAGAAGATCATCAGGCTCCATCCCGCTCTCTGTTCTGCGAGCAAGAAGGGCACATCCCCTACTCAATGATCCTTCCAAGCTCGCTCGTTTTTCTTACAGGAGGTGGCTGAGGGTTCCCCACACTGCGCGCGTCCAACGAGGGCCTTCTCAGGCCGCGCGTTGCGCGAGCAAAGGGGACCCTCAGCTACCTCCCCCCTCTTGGCTGCTCCAGAAACAATCTCACTGCCACCTTCTGTCCTTTGATTCTGGTCCGGCTGAGGGTCTCGATGATCTCGCGGGCCAGCACTTCCGGCACTTCCACCAGCGAGAATCGATCCATCACTTCGACGGCGCCGATCACATTCGAATTGAGTCCGGCCTCGTTGGCAATCGCCCCGACGAGGTCGCCTGGCCGGATCCCTGCCTCCCGGCCTGCGCCGATATACACTTTGGCCATCCCCGCCGTTCGTCCGCCACGACCAGGCGCGTTAAACGGTCGGCCCTGTCCCTCTCGCGGCATCATGCCACCGGCCCGCCCTCGTGGATCTTCCATGGGGCGCCGCGCCATCGATGGTCGCTCCGGTGGTCTGCTCGATACTGTCGGAATATCGTGTTCCTTCCGCTCCCCGCCCTGCATGCGAAAGACGAGTTTAATGGCTGCCGCTGCTACCTCCATGGGGTCTCCCCGTTCGGCAATCGACGCGACAATGGCCCGGAACAGGTCCAGGTCACCGGCCGCAAGCACTTCTTCAATCGCACTCTTGGTTCGTGCGAGTCGTTTCGTGCGAAGGTCGGCGACGGTCGGCACTGGAGTCACGACAATTTTGGCTTTCGTGAGCTGCTCAATGTTCCAGAGCAACCGCTGCTCGCGTGGGTCAAGGACGGTGATCGCCGCCCCTTCACGCCCGGCCCGCCCGGTCCGTCCGATCCGATGGACATAGCCTTCCGGAGACGTGGGCAGATCGTAGTTCACCACATGCGACACGGACGGAATATCCAACCCCCGCGCCGCCACATCGGTGGCGACGAGGAGTTCGGTCTGACCGGACCGGAACGAACTCATCACGCGATCACGCTGGGGCTGATTCATGCCGCCATGTATCGCTTCGGCCTTGTGCCCACGACCTGTCAACATGGCGGTCAGTTCATCGACTTCGATACGCGTGCGGCAGAACACGAGAGCTGACTTCGGAGCCTCCATATCCAGAATGCGAGCCAGTGCTGCTTCCTTATGTGGTCTGGCGACGATGTAGGCCGTTTGGTGCACGCGTGGAGCGGCGCCCGCCTTGAGCGGCTCCTTGGCAATCCTGATCTCGACCGGGTCCTTGAGATGACGTTTGGCGATGGAGGCGATCCGGAGCGGCATGGTGGCAGAGAACAACGCGGTCTGCCGCTCTTTGGGTGTCTGTTCCAGAATGGCGTCCAGATCCTCGGCAAATCCCATGTCGAGCATCTCATCGGCCTCGTCCAGCACGACCGTCTGAATCGTCTTGAGCTGCAGCGTTTTTCGACGGATGTGATCCAGCGCCCGCCCAGGCGTCGCCACGACGATATCGACACCGCGCTTGAGCGCATGGAGCTGCTGACCGATGACCTGCCCTCCATAGACCGGGAGCACGGAAATCTTGAGTTCTTTGCCATAGCGCGTGACCGCTTCGGCGACCTGCATGGCCAACTCTCTGGTCGGTACCAGGATGAGCACGGAGGGGCAGCGCCGAGCCGAATGGGCGATGCGCTGGAGCAGTGGCAGCGTAAAGGCCGCTGTCTTGCCGGTCCCGGTTGCCGCTTGGCCCAAGAGATCGCGGCCTGCCAACAACGGGGGGATTGCCTCCCGTTGGATCGGTGTGGGCTCTTCATATCCCAGCGTGTCGAGCGTGGTGAGGAGGGCGGCTTCCAGGCCCAGCGCCGCGAAGCCGGGAGAAAATCCCTTCGCCGGCGTTTCCGTCGGTGGGTGGGTGGTTTCGTGTTTCATAGAATGCCTCGATGCCTTTCTGGATGGTGTCTCGAATGGTGTGCCTTCTTTAATCCCGCTACTCTCTCACAGCAAGGGGGATTGCCTCAATGCGGCCGTCGAACGCCTGTCCTTATCCCGTGCTCAGCGAGGGGCCGGCATAATCTCCACTGCGCGCATCGAGCGACCACCGTTTTATCGTGGGGGCTCTGCGAGCACGGAGACTAGCCAGCTTCCTCGCCTTCCTCCTCTGGCAGCTGGAGCGGCCCTGCCCACTCCCCTTTGGCCAGCGTCACTTCCTGAAATCCGCCGTCAGGCCATTGAAACTGGCCGACCTCATCTACTTGCACAATAAAGGGGTCTGCTTCGTGCGCCAGACCACGGAACCAATACCAGCCGGCTGTGGAGGGCGTTTTCTTCGTCCATTGATACTCAGACATGCATCCGTTTCCTTTTCTCATGTCTCGCAAGTCTGCTACAGTCACGCAGGATACTGAAATACCATATGAGCCCGGGAAAACGGTGCTAGAGGAAGTCCTGGACGTCTCTAGCATCACCCCAGGCTGTTCAAGAAGGCCGTCCAGCAAGGCCGCAGCCGATGGAAGCACCGGAGGCGTAGCCTCTGGGCTACGTTGAGGATGCTTTCGAGGCGAGAACGAAGCTGGCGGACTTTTTCAACAGCCTCTCAGAACGCCGAACCTATCATGTCCTTACTGCCAATAGAAGATGTACTGCCGACCCTTCGTCGCACGCTGGCGGAGGGACGGAATGCGCTGTTGACCGCGGCGCCTGGCGCCGGAAAAACGACGCGGGTGCCGCTGGCCTTGCTCGATGCCCCGTGGCTCGATGGAAAGACGCTGCTCATGTTGGAGCCGCGGAGGCTTGCCGCCCGCGCCGCAGCCCATCGCATGGCAACCACGCTGGGTGAATCGGTCGGCGGAACGGTCGGCTATCGCATGAGGCTCGACACGAAGGTGGGGCCCAAGACCAGAATCGAAGTGGTCACGGAAGGGATCCTCGGTCGCCTGCTCCAACACGATGCTGCGCTTAGCGCGTATGCGATCGTGCTCTTCGATGAATTCCATGAACGGAGCCTACAGGCCGATACGGGCCTGGCCCTCTGTCTCGAATCGCAGCGGCTCTTTCGCCAGGATCTCCGCCTGCTCGTAATGTCGGCCACGTTGGATTGCGGGCCGGTCTCGGATCTCTTGGGCCAGGCGCCCGTCATTGCCTGCGAAGGCCGGATGTTTCCGGTAGAGACCCGTTATCTTGATCAGCCGCTCTCCGGCCATCTCGACGTCGCAGTCGTACAATCCATCCGGCGCTCGCTCGCGCAGGACCCAGGCAGTCTCTTGGTCTTTCTGCCAGGCATGTCAGAGATTCGTCGTGTCGAACGGAAGCTGCTCGATCTGAATTTGGGTTCGAACATCCTCGTCGCGCCGCTCCATGGAAACCTGCCGCAAGAGGCGCAGGACCGCGCGATCGCTCCTGCTCCACCAGGCACGAGAAAGATCGTGCTGGCCACCTCGATTGCTGAGACCAGTTTGACGATCGACGGAATACGCGTCGTGATCGATGCCGGCTTGTTGCGCGTGCCGCGCTTCGATCCGCGATCGGGACTCACGAGACTGGAAACGATTCGCGTGACCCAGGATTCTGCCGAGCAACGTCGAGGTCGGGCCGGTCGTCTCGAACCGGGCGTCTGTTCTCGCCTCTGGACCTCTGCGGAGCACCAATCGCTAGCCCCGCGTCGTCCACCGGAAATGCTCGCCGCCGACCTGGCGCCCCTGCTGCTCGAATTGGCCCTCTGGGGCACGAACAATCCAGCCGAGTTGTCCTGGCTCACTCCCCCACCGGCCGGGGCTGTGGCCCAGGCGAAAGAGTTGCTCACCGGCCTCGGTGCACTCAATGCAGAGGGACAGACCACCGATCATGGTAGGGAGATGGCCGAGCTGCCGCTGCATCCACGGCTCGCGCACATGCTGCTCAAGGCCGTGCCATTAAAACTCACCGGCTTGGCCTGTGAACTCGCCTCCCTGCTCAGCGAACGAGATATTCTGCGCGGCCCCTCCGGCTGGCGCAACGCCGATCTGCGACTCCGCTTGGATGTCTTGCATGGACAGCACGATCACGCGGCCGGTGCGACCGTCGACCGCGCCGCCTGTCAGCGAGTGACACGCACCGCCGACTTGTGGCAACGACAACTTCCGCGATCGGCTCGTTCGGATCGGCAGGAAAGCCTCGATGAGGTCGGTCTGTTACTCGCTCTCGCCTATCCGGATCGCATTGCCCAACGCCAACGAGGAGATGACGCACGCTATCTTATGGCCAATGGTCGTGGCGCCCTCTTTCCGCACCCCGATCCGCTCGGCTCAGAAGACTATCTAGTCATTGCCGATCTGGACGGCGGCACGCAATGGGCCAGGATCGATCTGGCCGCGCCGGTGCAGCTGCGCGATCTTGATACCCTCTATGCAGATCAGATTCGAGTGGTGGATGACGTATCGTGGGATGAAACAGCACAGATGGTTCGTGCGACGAGGCAACGTCGATTGGGTCAGCTCATTCTGTCTGAGCAGGGGCTCTCGAAGCCGGATCCTTCGATGATTTCGACGGCATTATTACAGGGCATTCGTCGGGCAGGACTCGACAGGCTGGCCTGGACTCCGGAGCTTCGTCAGTGGCGGGCGCGAGTGGCATTTCTACGCCGGATCGAAGGAGAAGAATTACGATGGCCCGATCTGTCGGACGAGGCCTTGCTACAAACGCTCGACGACTGGCTTGCTCCCTATCTCGCGGGACTGACGACGCTCGACCGCGTCACGCGGTTCGATCTCAGCCAGCCGTTGCATGCGCTCCTCTCCTGGGAGCAATCACGCCAACTCGAGCGATGGGCCCCCACCCATCTGACAGTCCCGAGCGGATCGAACGTTCGCGTAGAATACGAGACACCCGATCTGCCCATCCTGGCCGTGCGGTTGCAAGAAATGTTCGGCTGCAAGGACACGCCGCGTCTCTTCGACGGGAAGATTCCGGTCCTGCTGCATCTCCTCTCACCGGCACGCCGGCCAGTCCAGATCACGAAGGACCTCTCCAGTTTCTGGAAGTCGGCCTATCTTGAGGTCAAAAAAGAACTCCGCGGCCGTTATCCCAAACACTCCTGGCCCGACGATCCGCTCACCGCCCCACCGACCGCTAAAGCCAAACGCCGGCTGCACTAGTCCTCCTTAGGAGCACACTCCCGCAGGCTGCTCAAACAGTCTGTCCAGCAAGGCCGCAGCGAGTGAAGGCCCGAGGCGTACCCTTGTGGTACGTTGAGGGTCTGAATGATGCGAGAACGAAGCTGGCGGGCTGTTTCAGCAGCCTGCTAAATGGGGATATCGCGAGTCCCATCATACGATGTTCGGGACTGGTGGGATAACTTCACAATGTCGCCGTCCTTCACCGTCGTATCCTCGCCACTCACTTTTTTGTTCACAGCAATCATGACTTCCCGGTTTAACAGAAACTGAAGCAACGGGCCTATGCGATCCTGGTTCGATTCAATGAGTTTCCTGACCGTAGTCGGCTCCGAGACCTCAAGCTCAAATTCCGTTTCTCCGACCGCATCGCGAAGCGTCAATCCAAAGACAAGCACTGTCACCATGGGTTTTTCATTCCTCGTCTTTAACCAGAACAGAGCTTATAGCAGATGGCATATAGCGTATGGCAGAGGCTAAAAGAGCAGATGGCTTATGGCAAATGGTTTTTAGCGCAAGCGAGCAAAATTTTCCTCGTTCGTACTATCGGCCATAAGCCATTCGCTATACGCTCTTCTTTTACCCCCATACGCCATCAGCTCGTCTGTCGGTCTGCTACCTCGTAGGCCTCTTGAATAAGCTGGGCCACGTGCTTGACCTCCGCTGCGCCCTGCAATCCCGTGCGCAGTTGAATCATGCAGGCCGGACAACTCGTGGCCACAACCTCGGCGCCGCTCTGTTCGACAGCCTGCCGCTTGCGCTCAACAATACGCTGCGACGTCTCAAAATCCTTCACGAGATAGGTCCCGGCTCCGCCAGCACAGCGATCGGCGTCCTGCATCTCCACATACTCGACGCCCGGCAAGCCTGCCAGAATTGCACGAGGCTCCTTCGTCACTCCCGCGGCTCGCAGATGGCAGGAGGAATGATAGGCCACCTTGCACTTCGTGGGCTGCGAACTGGCCATGGCTGGTTTCACCGGCGATTGCGATACGAACTCGGAAATATGTGTCACCCGCTTGGCTAGAGCCTGAGCCGCCGCTTGCTCCGGCTCCCCGGCGAACAAGGTGGGGTAGTCCTTCAGCATGAGGGTGCAGGAAGCGCAACCGGTCACCACCTTGTCGTAACCTGCCATGGAGGCGAGATTGACCCGCGCCCCTTCTTTGGCCAGCGCGCGATGTCCGTAGGTTTCGATCGGCGTCCCGGAACAGCGTTGCGGCGGCAGATTCGGTTCGACCCCATGTTTTCGTAGTACGGCGATCACGGCATCCCCTACCCCGTCGTCGAAGTAGTTGGCCGCGCAGCCATGGAAATAGGCCACCGGGGAGCGAGGCGTTCGCTCAGCTTGGGGAATCAGTTCGGGATAACGGTCACGGAGATGTCGCCGGGCCAGTCGCGGCAGCACAAGCTGAGGGGACAAACTTGCCGTCTCGGCTAGTCGGCGCATGAATGGCTTTGTCAGGTGATCGAGTAGCCGCCGCATCAGAGGTCGATCCCAGAGCGGCTGATACCTCGCGAGAAGCTTTAAGAATCGCTCGAATAGTGCTGTTTGTGCATGGAAACGAAAGATGACACCGGCCATCTTGTTCGGATTCTCGGCGCGCCGGTCCAGGATGAGCTTGGACACATCGACTCCGGCCGGACAGGCGGTACGACAGGACTTACAGTTGAGACAGGCCTCCACGACTCGCTTCGAATTGAGATAGCTATAATCCTTATCGGTGACGATTTCGAACCAGCCGCGCGAACTCATGTCTTCCGATTGGAACACATCGTAGACCGGGCAGACGGCGTTACACTTGGCGCAGGTTGCACAGGGCTTCGACAATCGCACGTAGTCGATATGGTCCGTGAAGGGCCGGTCGCTGATCTTGATGCCGGGGTTGAGCACCCCGGATGGATCGAAGCTCTGCTTCACCCGCACGAACAAGTCGTACAGCTCCGGACCAAACATCGTCTTCACGAATTCGGCGCGCACCCGGCCATCCCCGTGCTCCCCGCAGATCGAGCCACCGAAGCGACCCAAGACCGTTTGGTGAATCTCATGATAGCCCTGCACCATCTTCTGGAAATCGACTTCGTCGTTCACGTCGAGCAAGGGAATGATGTGGGCGTTCCCATTCCCGATATGACCGAAAATTGCGACTGGTACATGCTGCCCGGCGAAGAACTCTTCCAGATACCGGATCAGTTCGCTGATCCGTTCAGCCGGCACCACCACGTCGTCGACAAAGTTGATGGGCTTCTTCTTGGGGTCGAATCGATAGAGCGTGGGATAGAGAGCCTTGCGGGCCTTCCACAATTGGTCCCGTTGCTCAGGATCGAAGGCGATCAAGGGATCGGACGTGAGGCGATAGCGGCGGCAGATCTCGGTCATGCGCTCAGCCTTCGCGCGGAGATCGGTCCCTGTACCGTCAGCGTCCAACTCCACCAGCAGGGTGGCGGCCGCATCTGCCGGAATGCCGTGCTTCGCCCGCCCGATCAGATTGAGTGTGTTGGCATCCATCACTTCCAACGCGCTCGGACTCAACTCCAGCAACTGCGGCACCGCCTCGCCAACATCTTCCAATCGGTGAAAATGGATGAGCGCCGTGAGGGTTGCTCGGGGTTTCTCGACCAGCTTAAGGGTGGCTTCGCTAAAGAGACCGAGCGTGCCCTCGCTGCCGATAAACAGTTTGGGAAGGTCGAGCAGGCCTCGCGCAATCCCATCGGCGAGACCAAAGAGGTTATAGCCGCAACTGTTCTTGCTGACCATCGGACGTTTCTGCGCAATCAGCGTGGCATGGTCTTGTAGCAACGACCGTAATTCCCGAAGCGGCTGGTGCGCTTTCAGCAGATCGGCGCAGTTTGGATCGTCGAGTCCATAGGCCTTGGCATCCAACCACTCGCCGGATTGCAGGCAGACACGGAGCGCCGCCACATTATCTTTGACGGCGCCGTATCGTAGCGTGTGGGGACCGGAGGAGTTGTTCGCCAACATCCCCCCAAGCTTGCACATCTCGCCACTCGAAGGATCGGGCCCGAATAATAGTCCATGCCGGCCCAGTTCTTTATTCAACTCGGCGAGTACAATCCCCGGTTGCACCCGCGCCCAGCGCTCTTCACAATTTAACTCCAGAACCCGATTCAGGCGCGAGATATCCAAAATAATCCCGGACCCGATCGCCGAGCCGGTCAAATTCGTCCCGGCGGCACGCGGCGTCAGCGGAATGCCACGTTCTACGGCGTACCGCACCGTGGCGGCGATATCCTCCTCAGACTCCACAAGCACGACGGCCTTAGGCGTCATACGATAAATACTCGCATCCACCGCATAGGCAGTGAGCGTCGAATAGTCGTCCTTGACTTTATCGGCACCTATCGCGGCGCGAAGGTCTGAAGCTACGGCGCGGGAACGTTCAGGCAGAATGAGAGTTGGTGCGGTCATAGTTGAAGGCGTCTTTCATTCTAGACGGACTCTTAAGACCAGCACAAGCCTGGGACAAGCCCGGTCTGTCTGGTCTATCTGGTTGGTCTGGTCTATCTGGTTAGTTTCGTTGAACCAAATACACGAGACAGACCGAACAGACCAGATAGACCGAATAGACCAGACAAACCAAATAACGGTCTTCTTCTGCTGGCGGACTTTTTCAGCGTCCTGTTAAGATGTCCCAGATAGGAGCACGTATCCGTGACACGTCCCACCCTCTACCTTTCACGTCTTCTCCCCGATCCCGTCATGGCCATCGTGCGGGAGCGGTTCCAACTGGTGCAGGAACCGCTCGATGCGTTGCCCGCTCCGTCGGCGCTGCGTGAAGGACTCTGCCAGGCCGACGCCGCGATCGTGACCTTGGGCGATCGCATCGACGCCGAAACTATTCATGCAGCCACTCGGCTGAAAATTCTGGCGAACTATGCGGTGGGGTATAACAATATTGATCTTGCCGCCGCGCGAGAACGCGGCCTGGTCGTCACCAATACTCCGGACGTCTTGACGGATGCCACCGCGGATCTGACTTGGGCCCTGCTCCTGGCGACGGCACGCCGCGTCGTCGAAGGCGACACCCTCGTTCGATCCGGCCGTTGGACTGGGTGGAGCCCCACGCAACTCTTGGGAGCGGAAGTCTCTGGCAAGACCGTGGGGATTATCGGCATGGGACGGATTGGGCAAGCGGTTGCCCAGCGCGCGGTAGGGTTTCGCATGCTGGTGCGCTACCACACCAGCCACCCTCAGGCCTCTTCGACTCTTCCCTGTGAGTGGGAGTTCCGATCGTTACGGGATCTCCTCGGGGAAGCCGATGTCGTGACGATCCATGTGCCTCTTGCGCCCGCCACCCATCATCTGATCGGTACGCGCGAATTGGGCTGGATGAAACCCACCGCCTATCTCATCAATACCGCTCGTGGCCCGATCGTTGATGAAGAAGCGCTGGTCGACGCCCTCAAGACAGGAACCATCGCCGGCGCGGGACTCGACGTCTATGAACAGGAACCGTCCCTCCACCCAGCGCTGGCTCAGTTGAAGCAGGTGGTCCTGCTCCCCCATCTGGGCTCTGCCACCGTGCAGGCGAGGGTTCAGATGGGACTGGTCTGTTTAAAGAATATTCAAGCCGTGTTGGATGGACGTCCGGCCCCAAACCACGTTCAGTAGACTGGTTTATTTGGTTTGTCTGGTTGATCTGGTTTGTTTAGTTTATGTGGCTGATTTGGTTCATCTGGTTAGTTTCGTTCAACCAAAAAAACAAAACAAACCAAACAAACGAAATAAACCAAATACCTGCTAGTTTGCGAAGCGGAGTGCGGAGGTCGGTTGAACTGAGCTCTTGTGTGCGCGAGCTGATTCGAGTCGTTGCGGTACGTCGTGAAAGGTCGGAATCGATTCGTAGATTGCGGCAGCCTGGCTCCACAGTTCTTGGGCTTCGTAGAGTAAGCCGAGTTCATAGCGAATGGCTTGCGCCTTGGCCCCTTGGCACTTCGAATCCTTCAGCAGCAGCTCGAGCTGTGCACTCGCCGAATGGCACTCTCCCTGTTCTTTCAAACAGACCGCGATCATGAGACAGGAGTCCGAGAAAAAGTCGTGGCTCTTCATCGAGAGACAAAACTCTTCCTTCGCTTCGTCCAGCAACCCCATGTTCTTGTAGGCCACTCCCAGCGTGTAGTGGGTCTCCGGGTCAATCTCGCCCCCGGGCTGAGCAGAAACCGGCGTCTCGACGGCAGGTACTGACGCCTGCGGCTTCGGCGAAAACGTCGCGGCCCATTTGACAACCAGCGGGCTGGCCGGAGCTAGTTCTTTGACTTTCGCATAGAGACCCGCCGGTTGGGTCGTATCCTCATTATTATCTGGATCTGCCAGGAGCAATTCGAGGGCGCGGGAGTATTGCAAGGCTGCGCCGGCGGTATCGCCCTTGGCTTCAAGCAGGGAGCCGAACAAATCTCGGGCCTCTGCATCGTCGGGCTGCGCCGTGACTAAGCGACTGAGCCATTCTTCCGCCTCAGCCTGCTGGCCGGCCGTCACATAGGCCTGGAACTGCTCGCTTGTCGAGAGGACAGGCGAGAGGGGAGCAACCGAACCTGCCCCTTGCGACAACGGCCCCCATTGATCGTCCGGAGCAGCATTGGCCGTCGAAAATGTTTCCGTCGCCTGGACTGAGCTCGATGGGATCGCAGCTGTCGGAGACACAGAGGTCTTGGATCCAGCCGGAACAGGCGGTTCATCCACTGCAGTGCCATTCATGAGAGCAGTCAGCTTCTTGACCGTCTGGCTATCCGGCGCCAGCGCGGTGACCTTCTCGAACAGTTCCTCATGCAAGGTCGGCATCCCGGGCTCGGGATGTTCCAGCAACAACTCAATCGCCTTCCCATACTGGAGCACGGCGTTGGCGGCGTCGCCTTTCTCTTCGTAGAGTTCGCCGTAGAGTTCAAGCAGCGCAACCGACTGAGGTTCGACCGCCAGAAAATCTGTAATCAGCGTTTCAGCCTGCACATAGTCTTGCGCCCGCAAGGCCGCCCCTGCAAGGTAGCGATATTCGCCGAACGCCACCTGGAGATCTCCGCGTCGTAGATGCAACTTTGCGAGCAATTGACATACTTCCGGATTGCCAGGCTCTTTGGTCAGCAATTGGTTGAGAATGGCCTCAGCGCCGGCAAATTGTTTTCCTTCGATGCGGCGGGTGGCTTCTGACAGCAGATCGAGCGGCTCTGAACTTTTTGACTGGCCTCCAGCTTGAACCGCTCCCGCCTTCGCGGCGCGGCTAGGATTCCCACCGGTCTTTTCGAAATGTTCGATGAACTGGGCGGCCTCACTGTTGGCAGGATCGATGCGCAACACGGCTTGATACGCATCCTTGGCCTCAGCATAGCGCTGCTGCGCTGACCGCTCACGCCCCAACTGCAAATAGACTTTCGTGGCTTCGTCCTGCATATTTTCTTGCAGGCACAATTCTGCCACCCGCTGCTGGGCATCCAGATTCGAGGGATCCTGGCTGACGATCTTCTTATAGATGTCCAGCGCGTCTTTGCTTTTTCCCGCTTTGAGGTAGTGTTTCCCGAGGGTGAGATAATCTTGGACCGCGCTACTCAGCAGACCGCGTTCAGCATTGAGATCTCCCAGATGCCGGAACACATCGTACCGTGAAGGATCAATCTTCAAGATCTTCTTGAACGTGGCGATTGCCTTGAGGGTGGCCCCTTCGGCGCGGAAGGCATTGGCCGCCTGAACAAATGCCGTTATGGCATCGGTGGTGGCGTGGCGTTTGAGGTGTAACTCCCCGATTGAATTGAAGATACTTCCATCGCCCGGCGACTCGGCGGAGAGCTTCTTCCATTCATTGATGGCAGCGTCGAATTGGCCCCGTGACGCAAAGAGCTGTGCGCTAAGCAATACGCTACTGCGGTCGATCGCCAAGTCAAACCTCCCTCACCCGCATGATTCATGAAGATTCTGCTGCAAGCACGGATACGCGGCTGCAACGGGCAGTCTCGCCGTTCAGCCCTTCGACATACTGCGCGGGTATGCCCCAGGGCTTCAAGTCTTCGAGTGACCGTCTCGCTTCGCGTCTACACGCTTTCGCGACGAACCTTCATGAATCATGCGGGCTAACGATCAAACGCTAACAGTGTCATTGGATATTGTCAACGAAATGGGGCATTTGGATGCAGCGATACTCAGCAGAAATACGAAGGCCTGCCCCCGACATGAAAGGCAGGCCTCCCTGTGCACAATCCCGCAGAATGAACACGTCAAGACTCGGCGACAACCGTCTTCAAGACGTTCGAAGCCTGAGGTCCTTTTGCACCTTGCACGACCTCGAACTCGACGTTTTCCCCCTCTTTCAAGGTCTTGAATCCTTCTCCTTGCAGCGCGGAATAATGTACGAAGACATCATCCCCGCTCTCAAGGCGGATGAACCCAAATCCCTTTCGATCGTTGAACCACTTGACCGTACCTTTTGTCTTCACAAAAACCCTCCTTTCCTCAATGACCACGCCTAGTTACGTGGCCGGCCCCGGAACCAAGTTGGCGACACACATGATGAAGAGAAAAAGACAGGAAGAAGAGCAGGCTGGAATGACGGGCTCATTGGAGAGACAAAATGAATCACGAAACCCATCTCAGTTACAAATCGCGCAGCATGTACCACGGCGTTTCAAATCTTGTCAAGCCATTCTTTGACCGCCCGCTCGCCGGCCGTCAGGTAGACAAGCCTCGTCCGCTCGCCTTATAGTGTCTCGCACCGCGCGAGGAGCGTGATTCTTCGAATGTTTCTACGAACCCTGCTGGATCGCTACATCTTCACCGAACTCCTTTCCCCTTTTAGTGTCAGCCTCGGGGCGCTGTGTTTTGTAATGCTCACAAAGGAACTCCTGCGCTTAGTGGAACTGCTGGTCTCCAAAGGCGTCGGGATCGTGGCGGTCTTGCAAGTCTTCGTCCATCTGATGCCGTCGTTCCTCGTGTTGACCCTCCCGATCGCCGGAATCATTGCCTCGATCACCGCGTTCGGACGACTGTCCTTCGACAAGGAATTGGTGGCGATGCAGGCTGCGGGCCTGAGCCTCATGCGATTGGCTCGCCCCGTGCTGCTCTTTGCCCTGCTCGTGTTCGGGTTGACCTTGTGGCTGGCGCAGTGGGGGCAACCCTGGAGTTCCGTGAACCTCAAGAAAGTGGCGTTGAATCTCCTTCGGGATCAGCTGGTGCTGGCGCTGGAACGGGGAACATTTAACGAGCCCATCCCAAAGATGATGATCTATGTCCCGGATGGGGATCCCGGACAGGCCACGACCGGTATCTTTGTCTCCGATGAACGGAATGCAGATGACCCCCGCATCATCGTGGCGCAGCAGTTCGAAGTCTTGATGGATGCCTCCACCAATCAGGTGGCTTTACGCCTGCAGCACGGAGTCATTCACAGCCGACCGAATCAGGCTGATCAATACGAGCAGGCGTCCTTCGAAAATTACGATCTGAAGCTCTCGCTGAACCAAAGCGGCTACTCAGCCACGGAAGAACGTCCGTCGTACGATGCCATTATCGCCCAGCTCACACAATCTCAATGGCGCGATCCGGCCGCGCTCCGTCAATTGATGGAGTATTATAAAAATCTGGCCTTCCCCACTGCCTCACTGGTGTTTTGTCTTTTAGGCGTCCCGGTCGGCATCGTCTCGAAACGGTCCGGACGAATGGGCGGATTTGCGGTCGGCGTGTTGGTCGTGATCGTCTACTATATGCTGAACGTCGCCTGCGAATTCCTGGTCACGACGGCAAACCTGTCGCCCTTTGCCGGGGCCTGGATACCGAATGGCATTTTCTCTCTTACCACCGTTGTGTGGTTTTACATTATGAGTCGCCAGTAACCCCATGCCCATTCTCTTCCGCTATCTCCTCCGCGAATACGCCAAAATCTTCACCATGTGTTTCACTGGTTTGATGACGATTTATCTCGTCATCGACTTTTTCGAGAAGGTGCGCCGGTTCTTGCGTTACGACGCCAACTGGCTCGACGTCCTGGTCTATTTTGCGCTCAAGACTCCCGCGATTTCCTTTCAAATCGCGCCGCTGGCCATCCTGATGGCTACATTACTGACCTTCGGATTGCTCTCCCGCAGCCACGAAATTACGGCCATGCGCAGTTGCGGCATCAGTTTACCCTGGATTACCTCCCCCTTCATCGCCTTCGCTGCAGGAATTGCCCTCGTACTCTTACTGTTCAGTTCCACCGTCATCCCGCTGGCCGCGAACAAATCAGAAGAGATTCGGACCACGCGCATCGAGAAAAAGCCGCCCGCCGCAGCCGTGAAACTCCAGCAACCCTGGATGAGAGTGGGAGCCGACAGCCTGATGCATGTCACGAGCGTGTCCGTCGGCGGGGAACTCTTGGGCGGCGTGCGTCTCTTTCAGTTCGATCGCAACTTCCAACTGGTCGATATGACTGAAGCCGACGAAGCCCGCTATGCCGATCAGACGTGGACGCTGTACCAGGGACGGCACCGACGATTTTCCCCCGACGGAACCGTTTCGGCTACCGTATTCGACCGCCAAGCCATCGTGCTGACCCTCATTCCCGATGACTTCACCACGTGGCTCGCCGGCGACTCCGAGTTGATGACGTTCCATGATATCCGGGCCTACACCAGACGCCGGCAGCAGCAGGGCTCCCAGGCCGCACGGCTGAAGACAGACTATTACAGTCGGATCGCGTTCCCGTTCGTCACCGTGATCATGGTCCTGGTCGGCATTGCGCTGAGTCTGCGCCGGAGTGGCACCAGAGGGGGCAGCATGGCGATGGGCATTGGGCAGGCGCTCGCCGTCGGCTTCTGCTATTGGACGACACACTCGATCGCAATCGCGCTCGGCCGCGGCGGGGTCTTGACGCCTCCGATCGCCGGCTGGATGGCGAACGTTCTCTTCATGAGTTTTGGCCTCTATCTGATGCTCAAGGTGCGCTATTAGTGGCGCGTGAAACGCGAGACATGCGAGAAAAGCGCGACGGGCGTGATCGAAGTTCGGAGTTCCGGAAATCTCGAACTTCGGACCTCGAACCCTCATCCGTCCCGCTCGTCCCACCAGTCCCGCGAGTCTCGCGAGGCAACTGGTTGACTGATCCCGGTGCTTCCGGTAAGTAGAGGCCAGAGCGTTACCGAAAGGATTTGAAGAAGATGCGGGCACGTGTCGTTGTCACAGGGCTGGGGGTCGTCTCTCCGATCGGTATCGGGGTCAGTGATTTTTGGAAAGCCGCCCTCTCCGGCCAATCCGGCATTTCGGCAATTACGTCGTTTGACCCGTTTCCCATGGACGGCTACCGCTCCAAAGTCGCAGGCCAGGTGCGCGACTTCGCGGTCGAACGGTTTGTCGACTCAGCCCATGGCGAACGCGTGGACCGCTACGCCCAGTTTGCCCTCGTGGCAGCAAAGGAAGCGCTGACCGACTCGGGCCTCCAGATGGCGAAGGAGAACCCCCACCGCGTCGGGGTCATCGTGGGAGCCGGCATGGGCGGCATGATGATGGGCGAGCGTGAAATCACGCAGCTCTATCAGCAGCAGAAACCCCATCGCGTCCATCCGAACTTTATTCCCGTCATCACCCTCAATTCGGCCTCCGGCATTATCGCGATGGTGTACGGCGCCAAGGGCCCCAACCTGACCATCTCGACCGCCTGCTCCTCCAGCGCCCATGCACTCGGGCAAGCGCTCCACTGTATTCGCGAGGGCCGGGCGGATGTCGTGATCACCGTGGGAGCCGACGCCAGCATTACCCCGCTCGTCTTCGCCGGATTTTGTTCCCTGCGTGCCCTTTCGTCCAAGTTCAACGATCACCCGGAGAAGGCCTCTCGGCCCTTCGATCGGTTGCGCGACGGTTTCGTCATGGGAGAAGGCGCCGGGACGCTGATTCTGGAATCGGCCGCGCATGCCAAGAAACGCAAGGCGAGAGTCTATGCCGAAATTGTGGGCTACGCCGCCACCAGCGAGGCGTATCACATGGTCATCCCTCGTGAAGATGGCGTGGAAGTGGCCCACACGATGCGGCTTGCCCTCGCGGATGCCGGCATGACCCCGGCACAGGTGGATTACATCAATGCTCACGCCACATCGACGACCATCGGCGACGCCGTTGAGGCCAGGGCGATTCGGCAGCTCTTTAAATCACGTGCGGACAAGATTGCCATCAGCGCTACCAAGTCGCTGATCGGCCACACGCTGGGCGCCGCCGGTGCCATCGGGGGCATCGCCTCGGTGCTGGCCCTCCACACGGGCCAGATTCATCCGACCGCCAACTATGATGACCCAGACCCGGCTTGTGCGCTGGCAGGACTCTCCCGATCAGCGCAGGAGCGTCGCGTGAAGGTGGCCTTGCTGAACGCCTTTGGATTTGGCAGCAACAACGCCGCTGTGGTATTCAAACACGTGAAAGGTGAAACGTGAAACGTTTCAGAGGAAGAGCACTCGGCAGTCCTACGTTTCACGTTTCACGGATGGTGGTTTTTCCAGTAACCGGTAAGAATACGACGGAGAGAATCGAGAGATGGCAACCGATCCCACTATATCGCTGAAAATCCGTACCGCCTTGGGTGAGTACCTGAAACGCGATCCGGCCACGATACTGATCACACAGCATCTGCGTGACGATTTAGGTCTCGACTCTATGGCTGTGATCGAACTGCTGTATCGCATCGAGGAGGCCTTCGATCTCCAGATCCCCGACCAAGACCTGGTGGGGCTGACGAACGTCGGCCATGTCGTGAATTATGTTGAGAAGCGGTTGGGGAAAACCGCCTCAGCGGCCCCGACCAAGAAACCAGCGAAGCCGTCCAAGCCAAAGGGCAAAAAGAAATCCTAATCCATATGTCGACGCGGGCACGCATTCCTATCTCACTGGCACAGATCCACGACGTAGTCGGCGGAGAACTTGTGGGGGCACCACAAGCCACCGTCACGAGCCTGGCTAGCTTTGAAGAGGCAGGCCCGAACGATCTGACCTTTGTCACCGGGGATCGGATGCTCAAGACGAGCGGAGCCACCGTTGCCGGAGCACTCCTCGCGCACCGGCGTCTTGCTGAGATCGCCAATCCCCACATCGTCGTCGCCAATCCCACACTAGCCTTTGCGCAGGTTGCCAAGGCCTTCTTTTGCCCAGTGGCCCCTCCCCGCGGCATTGCCGCAGCCGTTGTCCGTGGCATTGACACTCAGGTCGACTCCGATGTCTCGATCTGGCCGGGAGTCACCCTGGGAGACCGTGTGACGATCGGGGCGCGAGTGACGCTCTATCCTGGCGTGTTCATTGGCAACGATACGACCATCGGGGACGATACGCTGCTGTATCCCAACGTCGTCGTCAGGGAAGGCTGTACAATCGGAGCGCGGGTGATCATTCACAGTGGCACGGTGATCGGAAGCGACGGATTCGGCTATGTGCAGGACCAGGGACGGCATTACAAAATTCCCCAGCTCGGCGGAGTCACGATCGAGGATGACGTCGAGCTCGGAGCGAATGTCACGGTCGATCGAGCCACACTCGGCCAAACGGTCATCAAGCAGGGCACCAAGGTCGACAATTTGGTCCAGATCGCCCATAACGTGACGATCGGTGCCCATTCAATCTTAGTATCACAGGTCGGGATCGCCGGCAGTACTCGCGTGGGGCATCACGTCATGATCGGTGGACAGGCAGGGCTGGCAGACCACATCGTCATCGGAGATCAAGTCATGATTGCCGCTCGTGCGGGTGTCAACCGCAGCCTCGAACCCAACCAGATCGTCTCAGGGGCTCCCGTGATGCCGCATGAAGTCTGGGTGAAGGCCCAAGCTGTGATTCCACGGCTTCCTGAACTCCGACAGGCCGTACGCTCATTGGAAGAACGGATGAAGCAGCTTGAAGCATCGTGCAGGGCCCCTTCAGCCTCCAAGACGAAGGCCAAGAAAAGGAAGCGTAAAACGTAAAACGTTAGACGTAAAACGTGGGAACCGGACCGACCAGATAAACAAAACAAACCAGATGAACCAGACAAACCGGGTTACACCACAACTCCACGCCAACTAAACAATTTGGCCCAGTAAAATCCGGCCCAGGGCACCAACAGAGCCGGGAGCGGGTCTAGGTCTCCGCGCATGATGGCCGCGGCTGATGCGCCAAAGATCAGAACCGCTCCGGCAATGGAGATCGCAGTGACAAAGCCACGCCCTGGGTGCTCGATCGACGGCACCTCCGGCTCGGCCTTGGCCTTCTTGCTGCGTTGAGCCACAGCTGTTCGCATTCGTGCCGCATACACTTCGGGGAAGTTCGCAAACAGATAGCGGTGATAGCGACTCTGCCCCCACCCACACAACGCGCCAACCACAAGCAGACCTGAACTGGCGAGAAACGTCAACCAGGTGTAGGTATGGTTCGCCAGTAGTTGATAACCGAGTGACACCACCCCACCGATCAAGCAGACCAGTCCGATCGCCCCGGCGGGGTAGAGAATATAGGACTGGATATAGTAGCGAGCTTGCTCCTCAATCTTCTCCGGTCGCAAGACCGTTACAAGTTTCGGCATCGAGCGTTCTCCCATCGCATACGCTGCCAGACTTCTCGTCCTCGACAAGAGAAGGCAGCAAGACGGTCGCATCATACCATCCTTCCACGGCTTGTCACATGGACGTGGAAAGGATATTCAGCGTTTGTGTCTGGCCTGATTGAACAGGACGCTCAATCCCCCTGACTAGATGAGAAATTGTGGATGACACATGAGCAACGGTAGACGGCATGCCTGGTTTTCATATGATGGGCACTCATCTGCTCACTCCATGGTGCGCAGGGAGACGTCGGCGCCGAATCGCCTCTCTCAGATTGGTCTTTCGTCGTCATCCGCATGAAGCTCCGCGAAGGAAAAGGCGACGGGGACTCAGGACATTGGCGCTCACACTCTCGGTGTCCCCAGTAGATGTGCATGTCTTGTGGATAACCATGTGGATGAGCGACCAATACCATGCCGTACCACAGCACCTCGCACATTGCCCAATCGGTAGGCAGCGCAATCCGTGCAATTCCACCGAGATGCGACCTTTTAGTAGAAGCTCGAATGGGACAAGAAGTGCAGATCACGCACGATCCAGGAGATTCTCTAAGGCCGAGCGCACAGAAGTGTGCAGACTGGCAGGGCAGAGCTAGGCCGGCAGGATGTCACTAATGGCCGATCGTTCGACGCGCCCGATATTCACCCACTGTTCCGCCATCGGAATCAACGCATGAATCCTCGTCTCGACGGTTCCCAGTCGCTGCGCCAACGTCGACGTTTTCCGGTAGGCCGCGACCATAAGAAAGGATCGCAGCCCTTGCAGAAACATCGTGATCATCGTCGCCTGCACATGGCTGGCCAGATCGTAGAGGGCCTCGACCTGCTCGAGAATCGGATCGAGCTGAGACGCCGTCACGAAATCCGTCGTCCCTTGTGCGCGCAAATCCGCAAGAGTGGAACTGATGACCGGGACTCGACGACGGACTTCTTGAAGAAACTCTTCGTCGAGTCGGTCAAGTCCCGTTAAGATGCGCCCGACGCCGGCGACATCAAGATGATCGACTTCCCGCTCGGCTCGCTGGATCACCGCCTCCAACACATCGCGGGCCGGCTGCATTGACCGGGCACGAGCTTGCTGCAGGTCCCGAAGGGCCTGGATGAGCGGAACGCTGGAGTTCACGGTGAGCAGAGCCGGCGATTGCGGAGCATCGGGTAACTCAGTCACGATGACAGCAAGAGCCTCCATGGACTCGCGTACCGTTCCCACAGGAACGCCATCATCTCCAGCAGGTTCGTTCTCTTGAACTCCTGCTAAGCGACGCACGGCCAGACTGATCCGATCCAACCCCTCCTGAAGCGACTGGAGCGCTGCCGTCATTGCACGTGGTTCTTGTCGGCCCACATCGTGGAGAATTGGAAGCAGATTCGAGGCCATCTGCTCGATAGTCCGGAGTTGCACCGTCGATGCAGATTTGGCAAGATTAGTGATGCCGTGCAAAAGAATCCCGTAGAGCTTCGGACGTACCGTTCCGTTGGCCCCTTCGGCGAGCTGTCTCACCGCCATCTGGATTTGCGCCAGCCATTCGTGCGCTTCGAGGGCGAATAACCCGATCACTTCCTTCTCAAAACTGGCATCTGCAAGATCCTGCGCAGGAGGCCGAACTGTCCATTGATGCTCGCCCAACAGCGACGCAGTCCCGCCTTCGGGCACAGAAGTCCTGGACTCGACGGCGCCTTGAATCGCACCCGCGAGAGCGTCCAATCCTTCCAAGAGCGACGTGAACTGATCGGAGGCCGAGGGGGCGACCTCAGATGTCTTGGCGCGCGTCTCATTCCCTGGAAACGACACGCGTGCGACGTCAGGCGGCTCCAGTGTTTCGATGATCGACACGAGCGGAGTGATGCTCAGATCGAGCTTCCGTCCCTCCTGGCCGCGGGCTGCATCGCCCTCGATCCACACGACCGGGCGGAGCGGATAGCGCGTATTGACGTGCATGACAGACCCGACTTCGCCGGTAGTCAATCGTACCGAGGTACCCAGCGGATAGGCCGACAGCTGTTCGACCAAGGCTTTGACGACCTCGCGAGGGAACGCCGTTCGTTCCGCCACGATCAATTCCCGCACCGCTTCATGCGGAAAAAATCGGCGGCGATACCCGCGCGGGCTCACGAGGGCATCGAAGATATCCACCACGCCGATGATTTGGGCAAACTCGCTGATCTGCCGGCCCTTCAGCTTGTTCGGATACCCCTGCCCGTTCCACCGTTCATGCGCCTGGCGTACCACTTGTGCCAACCACTCGTATTCCGGACCCGCCTTTCGAATCGCCTCATAGCCGAGTTCGGGATGTTGTTCAATGAGCGTACGTTCATCATGGGTCAACCGGCCCGACTTGGTGATCACCGACTGCGGCACGGCAAAGAGACCGATGTCGTGCAGGAGCCCCGCGAAGGTAAGCCGTTCCAGCTCTTTCCCGTGATATCCCAGCCCGGCACCGACCTTCGTCGCCAGAATTCCGACATTCACGAGATTCGTAATCAGCGGAGGGCCTGCGGGACCGCTCATAGCCTGAACGAGCAATTGGTCACCTCTCTTGAGCGCCTCCCCAATTCCCGTCGCCAGGGCAGACAAGGCCTCCAAGTCGAGGTTGTCTTGCCGCTGTACGGCAAGAGCCACGCCCGTGAGTTGCTCCTGCGCACTGCGATACCAATCTGTCGTACTGTACTCGCTCATAGCCTGCAGCCATCCTCGTTGAACATTCGACCATACATCATATAAATTGCCCGACCAGTTGAACAAGCCGGTCATCGATCTGTGAGACGTTCTCGATTGCTCCGGCAAAGAGACATCGATCACACCGGGCATTAATAAGCCGCCCGATCCCCTTGCTTTGCTCGTAAATGATCGCCACCGCCTCTTTCGTAAGCACGCCTGTTCGATGAGTCGCGGCTCCCATGCGTGCCGTAATATACGACGCCGTCTCCTTTGCCGTGAAGGGGCCCGGATGCGCACGCACTGCGATCCGCTGGTTCAACTGCGGAATTCTCGCAACACGATGACGCAATTTCGGCTGGCCGACCAGCACGGCGGTCAACAGAAATCGGTCGTTGAGTTGGAAATTCGTCAGCAATCTGAGCTCCTCAAACCCTTTGACGCTTTCAATCGCTTGCGCTTCATCCACGAACGCACCGAACTGATCCCGCGCTGCGCATTTAATTGCAGGCGCTCATTGAGTATCCGCAATCGCCCGGCTTTTGATCGCACAAGGTCGAGCCCGAACTGAGACAACACCTCACCCAGCAATTCGGAGGGAGACAACGCGGGATTGGCAACAAGCGCGACATTATACTGAGCAGGCGGCAGTCCGACGATCAGCCGACGACTCAGCAACGTTTTCCCGCACCCGATGTCACCCGTGAACAGGGGTATGCCTTTACGGTTCTGAATCCCATAACTCAACCACCTATGCGCCGCGTCTTGTTGAGAGCACGGGACATAGAATCGCGGGTCCGGCACATTGTTGAACGGAAGGGCCCGGAGTCCCGAATATGTCGTATAGTCGACTGCTGAGTTCATCGTGCCATCCTCATCACTCGGATGGTATGATTCCACCACGCATCCCGACGAACCTGTGTGCGGGGTGCCGACGCATCGATTATGGGTGGCTGGGAGGGAACAACTGATTGATCGCGTCACGCTGGGCCTGCCCATGCTCCACCCACTGGTGAATGGCACCGCCCATCACGTGCAGCCGCGTCTTCACCGATTCCACTCGGGTGGCAGCCAGAAACATTCGACGCCGCACCACCACCGTCAGTAGACTGTGCAGACCTGTGAAAAACATCACGGCCGATCCTGCATTCACCCGCTGCGCTTCTATGCGCAGACGTGCGACATCCTGAAGAGAATCCTCTAGGGCCGTCATGCGTGAAGAGGCTTCATCCCCGTCCATCTTGAGGGCACTCATCTTCTTAACAATTTCGGGCACCTGCTCGACAATCACCTTCAGAAACGACTTTTCCGCTTCGGACACCCGTGCAAGAGATCCTTGGATGACCGTGGCATCCATACGTTCGACACCTGCCAGAACCTGTTTTTCCATATGCTCGATCATGCTGCGGATAAGGTTGCGCCCGGACGCTGCACCGGGAGACTGTTTTTTTTGTAGTTCCTGAAGCGCCTGCAGAAACTCCCCGGGAGAGAGACTCACATAAACCGCCTCAGCCGCCGCACCACTCCCGTCGTCTTCAAAGGAGATGCCCGTCGCACGGGTCAACGCCGTATGGATCTGTCCCAGCTGTTTACAGAGCGAAAGAAAGTTCTGAGCAGAGAGCGCCTTCTGTGGGTCCTGGATGGCTGCGATAAAGGGAATCGTCGCGAGGCTGGCACGCTCGACGTCTGGAAAATTGATCGTGGCAGCAGACCCACCGAGATTCATCACTCCGGCCGAAATCGTCCCAATCAGCTTGGCATGCCGCTCCGGCGCTGGGCCCTGTTGCAGCTCATCAAGAGCGACATGAATGTTCTGAAGCCATTTATGTGCTTCCTGAACAAAGAGACCGACCAGCTCTTTTTGTAAATCGTCTGTGTTGTCGGCAGCCATGACGTCAGTCCTTCACGACAGTGACGGTTCGCGGAAGGGATCGTACAGGATCAGGGCCGTCGCTTTCCGCTCCCCAGCTGAGCGGCTAATCCCGCGATCTCCCCGAGCTTTGTCGCCATCTCTTCAAACCGCTTGGTGGCGAGCTCGGACGCTTGTTCAGTTTCAGATACGTGCCTCGCCAGAAGGCTATTTCGTTCTCGTTCCGTCTGAAGCAGTGTTTCAAATTCCTGGGCCTTCTGCGAAACGCGCTCGCCCTCGGAGAGACGCGCGGCAAGACCCTTGCTTTTTTGCTCTTCAGCAGCGAGCGCTTGTTCTAACATGCTCACTCGTGCGGCACCCTGTTCACTCTGGGCTACACGACGAGTCAAGTCGCTCGTACGCTCCTGCTCCTGCGCAAGCTGCTGCGCCAATTCCTGAGACCGAGTCACCGACTTTTCCATCGCGGTCATCTGTTCAGCCAGTTTCGTGGCTGCCTGGCGCTCGGCATGCAGAGCCGCCTCCAGTTCCTGCACACGCCCGCCCAGGCTCTCCGCCACGGATGCCTGCTTCTTGGCTTCAGCCGTCCGTTCTCGTTCGGTCTTGAGTAGGGACTCAAGTTCTTGCACCCGAGCGGTAGCACTGTCGGCCTCTGCGAGTTGCTTCTTCATCTGGGCAGTCTGCTCTCGCTCCCTTGCCGGCATCGAATCGAGTTCTTTGACGCCACCCATCTGTCCTTCGAGTTGCGCTACTTGCTGAGTACTGTGTGTCGCTCGATCTTGTTCGACTCGAAGTTCTTCCTCTCGCGGCTTCAATCGCGCTGCTGCCTGCCGATAGGCTTCTAATTGTTCGTCGCGCTCTCGCGTGCTTTGAATCGGCTCGATGGACTCAGTCACCTTCTCGATACTCTTCGCAGCAGGCGCGGCCACGCCTTGCCGCTTTGCCAACAGCTCGATCACGCGATCCTTGAGAGACGTGCCCTGGAACGGCTTTTTCAAGACCCCGTCGGCGTGACAGGATTCAGCCTGCTTCATCACCTCATCGTTCACAATGCCAGAGATCAAGAGCACTGGCGTGTTCGCTAACGCTCTCTGCGCGCGCACAAAAGCGCAGACCTCATAGCCGCTTTTATCCGGCATAATCACGTCGGACACGATCAAGTCAGGCTTCTCTTTGGCCAAATAGGCCACGGCCTCCTCGCCGTTCGCAGCAAGAACGACTCCAAATCCAGCCTCAGTCAGCAATCGTTCGGCAACTTTCCGGACCGCAATACTGTCATCGGCTATCAATACTTTCGGCATAGCAGATTCCTTTCCCCAGTACCCTTAACGTCAGACGGCATCCTGTCTCGACCGGCCTAGTTGCTGCAAGGCCACGATGGCCACATCTTCTCCGCCAATCGTGACTGAGCCCAGCGTTTCAATATCCCCTCTGCCGTTCGGTCGAATTGCCGTCGCATCCACAGTCTCAAGAGACGGCACATCAGCATCGATGCAGATGGCCATCGGCCCGTCTGGGTGGCGAGCCACCAGACACAGCAACGGATTACCCTGCAGTTTGCGACTCAGTCTGGTCGCCAAATCGTAGACCGGCATCACATGATTGTCCCGCTTCAGCAAGGCCTGCACGAATGGCGTCCGACTCGGCACCGGAATACTCTCAGTCCATGGCGACACCCCCCCCACATCTTCAGTTCGTGCGGCCAACTTCAATCCACCAACGGAAAATATCACCACATTCCACAACCGTTTCGTGGCCTGAGTTTGCTGCTGTCCGCGAGCTGCCCTCAGCATGATCCACCGACTGCTGCCGGAGTTGCCGCAATCATCAGCTCCGCTTGCCCCACGGATGCTGGCACGACGTCGGCCAACTCTCCCAGCGCCCACGAAGGATTTATGATCAACACCAGATGATCCTGATACAGCATCATCCCCCCAAACCAGTCCCGTTCATCGCGTTGAAACTGTGGCGGCAACGGAAGACAGTCCTTCCGTGCTACGTCCGTCAAGCCCACAACCTGCTCAACGCGAATCGCACCGTGGGAGCGGCCGTTCGAGTACAACACCGTCCTCATCTCAAGACCGGACAAGTCGGCGAGCACCGAAAGCCGTTGGGCAAGCGCCACCGGTTGGTAGACGGTCCCCGCTGCAGTCACGGCCTGTTCGTCCCCGGCCTCTTCTCGCGTGAGAACGCCACGGACCCCATCCGCGGGCAGAGCCACGTAGCTGACCCCCAGACGGGCGACCAAGAAACTGGCCGTCTCCACGAGCACGTTCGTCGAATGATGATGACCTCGTAAGCTCATAATGAATACCGCTTGTGCGACTGTGCCATACCAGGGCCCCTCCAAGAATCTGACGATATGGATTCTATTGACGCGCGACTGCTTCCTTGCCGATCCAGCGTTCGACTTCCTCGATTAAAGCCCGCTCCTCTACAGGCTTGGCAATATAGGAACTCGCTCCGATATTGAGTGCCATTTGTCGGTGTTTGTCACCGGCTCGCGTCGTCATGACAATGATCGGTGTCTGCTGTGTTTGCGGTCGGCTGCGCAATCCCTGTATCACTTCATAGCCATTGAGCTTCGGCATCTCAAGATCGGTAATGATCAACCGATAGTTTTGCGCAGACGCCTTACGGAAACCATCTTCTCCATCCACCGCCGTGTCCACCGTATACCCGGCCGACTCCAACATCCGGCCCACAAACTTTCGAATGCTCAAGGAGTCGTCGATCAAAAGAAGCAACTGCTCCGACGCTTTCGGTTCTGGCGCCTCGACGTAGGGAACCATCGCATCCTCCGACGCCGTCGCGTCCGACGACAACTCCGGGGCCGCAGCGGCTTGCGCCTCACGCGCCAGCAATCGAGCAGGATCCAACACGAGAACCACGCGACCTTCCGGATCGATAGTCGCGCCGCCGAAGCTGGAGCGATCCAACGACTTAAATGACCCCAACGGCTTAATGACGATTTCCTGACGACCGAGCAATTCATCGACCAACAGGCCGATCATCCCAGCGGCTGTTCGCACGATGACAACCGGCTTCCCGATTTCCACCGGTACCGTGCTTCGATGGAGGAGCTGCTGGAGCGGCTGCACCTCGATCGCCTCGTCCCCGATATGCAAGATCGATCGCTCTCCCATCCGTTGATGCGAGATGGACGTTAGCATGATGACTTCGCGTACCGCCGGCAGAGGAATCGCGTAGCGCTCGCTCCCTGCCTGCACCATGAGGGCCGTGGTAATCAATAGTGTGAGCGGAAGGCTCAAGGTAAACTTCGTCCCCACGCCTCGAATGGATTCGACGTCGATGTGGCCGTTCATGCTTTCAATGGCTCGCTTGACCACATCCATGCCGACTCCTCGCCCCGCCTGATCGCCGATCTGGTCGGCCGTCGAAAATCCCGGCATGAAGATAAACTTGATGACTTCGGATTCGGGCAACGAACGGGCGACCTCCGGGCGAATCAGTCCTCGCTCTACCGCCTTGGCCCGGATCTTTTCGACATCGAGCCCGGCCCCATCGTCTTCCACTTCGATCAACACCGCACTCCCGCGATGCGCCGCGTGGAGATAAATCGTCCCGGTCGCCGGCTTCCCTTTCGACACGCGAATAGCTGCAAGCTCGATCCCGTGATAGACCGCGTTGCGCACGAGGTGCACCAACGGATCGACCAGGCGCTCCACGATACCCGTATCGACTTCGGTATGTTCACCGGACGTGACCAAATTTACTTCTTTCCCTGTCGCGCGTGCCATCTCACGCGTGGCGCGGCGGAATCTGGTGAAGGGTGTGCCGACCGGCACCATGCGGGCCCGAGCGATTTCATCCCGCATTCCGAGGGTCAGCTGTGCCAAGTGACTCATGTCTTCATGTGAACGACGAATCGATCTGTTCAGCTGCGTCATCGACTCGGTAATATCCGCCGTGACCTCACTGATACGGCGAGCCAGAATATTGAAATCGTCGTACTTGTCGAATTCAAGGCTGCTGAAGTCGCTGAGACCGGTGAGTCCTTGAGCCGGGGCAGTCACCGGACCAGAGGCAGCGGTCGGAAGGGTAAAGGTATGTTTCTCCTCAAACGAATGGACCGATTCGACCAGTCGCCCTTTGTAGGCCAATACTTGTTGCGAGAGTTGCTCCAACATATGCAACCGCTGCTCGAGCCGTCCTCGACCGATGACAAGCTCACCGACCAGATTCAACAATCGCTCCAACCGATCGCGGCTGACGCGGATCACTTCGCGATCTTCTGCGGCTTTACCTTCCGCTGCCTTGGCAGGCTCGGTTTCTTGTTGATCGCGTGGTTCTTGGTCGAGCGGCACCTCGACGCAATGGACGGCTGGACCCGCCTCAACCGCCTGATCCGCCACCGGTCGATCCAGCTGTTTGAGTCCTTGCATCGCGTCAGCAAATCGCTGGCGCAGCATGTCGAGGGACGTGGGGTCTCGCCGCATCAACAGGCGTACCACATCGACCGATCGCAACAGCACGTCCGTATGCCCAGGGAGAATCTCGACGCGGCCCTCGCGCACCGCCCCCATGAAATCTTCGAGATAATGCGTCAGATCGCCGATCGACTGAAATCCAACGGTATAGGCAGACCCCTTGAGCGTATGAGCTGTCCGGAAGAGTTGATTGATCACTTCCGGATTGTGCTGTTCCTTCTCGAGACGAAGCAGCTGGGCTTCAAGAGACTCCAGGTATTCCTGTGCTTCCGGGGCAAAATAGGACAGCACTTCGGCGTCAAGAAGCGGCAACAGATACTCATCCGTCAACGTACTCGATGCAGTCGACGATTCCACCTCGGAGCCGGAGGATTCCTCGGGACGATCCATGACGGCCGTCGCAAGTTTCACCACCGGAGCGATCGGAGCCGCCGCCTGAGCCGACACCGTCATCTGTTCCCCGTTGCGAATCTGCGCCAGTGCCTGAGTCACTTCCGGCACATCATGCTGTAGCTGGACGACCTTGCCGCCATCTCGGTGCATCAACGACCGAATGACCTCGATGGCCCGACCGATGACCCAGAGTACATCCGACGAGAGGGCAATCCGTCCTTCACGGATCGCAATCATACAATCCTCGACCGGATGGACCACGTCGCCGATCACCTTGAATCCGATCGTGTGTGCAGACTCCTTGAGCGTGTGGGCTGTACGGTAGAGCGCCAGGATGGTCTCCCCATCCTGGGGGTCCTGCCGCAGACGATGAAGCTGCGACTCCATGATTTGCAGATACTCATCCGCTTCTGGAGCGAAATACGACAGGACCGCGGTATCGAGAGTCGGCACGAGATAGTCCGGCGCGAGCAATGCCGCTTCAGAGGGGGCCACGGCAGGTAAAGACGGGAACAATCCGGCTACTTCACCTTTCCATCGCGCACTGACCGATAGGTCTTCAGCGCCCCCACTCGCGACGACTTTCAATTGAGACTCGAACGAGGTCACCATCCCACGTAAGATCTCCAACGCCTTCGGCCAGAGGGAGGCCTCTATAGACGGCGCCTGTTCCAGGGTCGATTCAAGCAACGCCCCCATCAGGGCAAGCCCCTCGTATCCGTAGAGTGCCGATGCCCCTCGAACCTTATGCGCCCACACGTACTGCTCTTGCAGTTGTGCCGGAGTTGGCGTCGCCCCATCGGACGGATGGAACGTCTTTGTAAGCACGTCCATCGCTTCCGACGCTTCGGCAACGAAAATCTCGACGAGGCCCTGTCGGTCAAGTTCGGAGCTCATCCCTGTCCTTTTCTTACCCGGAGCATCCAGAGGATGCTCCGGTAATCCGACCTAGGCCAATTTGAACTGCGCGACGGAGGAGGTTAGCCCTTCGGCAAGTTTTGCCATGGATTCGACGGTCACACGCGCTGAGTCCGTCGCTTTTTGTGTCGCCACCGCACCGCCGGCGAAGTCCTTAATCGAGCGACCCACTTGATCTGTCGAGGCGGTCTGATCCACCGCGGCACTGGCGATGGTCTGTGCCAGTTCAGACGAACGCTGGGCGATCCCTGAAATTTCGTTGAACACTTCACCGGTACGCAGCGCGGAGGCCGATCCGGCTTCCACCGCCTGAGTTTCCTGCTCCATGGCCACGACCGCGACCTGCGTTTCCGTCTGAATCATCTTCACGAGGTCGGCAATTTCCCTGGTGGCTTGCGTCGAGCTTTCGGCCAGTTTTCTGACCTGGTCGGCGACGACGGCAAATCGGGCTCCGGCTTCGCCTGCGCCGGCCGCCTCAATGGCCGCGTTCAGCGCGAGCAGGTTGGTCTGATTGGCGATATCGCGAATCGTCGACACGATCTGAGAAATTTCCACCGACCGGTCGCCGAGCCCCTTGACCTGCTTGGACATCCGTTGCACGGATGAACGAATGCTCTGCATGTCCTGCACGGTTTCTTGCACGGCCACACGTCCTTGTTCCGTCGCCTGCAACACTTGCTTGGCAGACTCCGACGAGGCACCGGCGGTTTTCGAGACCTGGCGCATGGATGAGGCCAACTGCTCGACCGCGCCCAATGTCTTGACCGATTCGTCGGCTTGCTGCTTCGCGGTGCCGGCCATCTGATTGGCGTTTTCTCGGAGCATACCGGCCGATTTATTGACGCGTTCGGCCCCCTCACGAACTTGTGTCATCAACTGTGCAAACCGCTGAATCATGAGGTTGAACGCGTCGGCCACGTTCCCGAACATGTCAGCTGTCACCTCACCTCGCTTCGTCAGGTCTCCCTTACCGACGTCCGACACCAAGACGAGGAAGACCATTAACCGCTTTTGCAGCTCGTCGCGTTCACCTTCCGCCTTCGCGAGGGCCGTCGTAATGTAGTCCAACATGGTGTTGAACCCGGTAGCCATCTGACCGAGCTCCTCTTTCGTCGTCACTTTGGCACGGGACTGGTAGTTGCCGGAGGCAGCCAACTGCGCGACCTGCGCGATATGGGTCAGGTTCTTCGAGAAGAATTGGGCAATCCAATACCCGATACCGAGCCCGAGGACCACCGCGACGAGTCCGCCGATGATCAAGATGTTCATACCGTTGGAAGCCATGGCCTGGGCATCTTCGTTGAGATCCTTCGCCACATCATGCATATCCAATACCTGCACATGCTGGCGTGCGATGACCTGATCGAATGGCTGTTGCAAATTCACCCTCAAGGCCAAGATCCCGAGGTCTCGCATGTTCTCAGCCTGTGCCGGCGTCAGGGACTTCCCGAAACTATCGGCCATCGCACTCAGAGCTCCATCGGCCTCCTTGAAGTATTGCTCAATGGCCGGTTTCAAAATCGCCAAGTCCTTCGTCTCGTTACGGCCCGATCGAGACACGCGGAGTACGGTCGCTGCATAGTCGATGATCACTTGGTTTATCTTCGTGCGATGCGGTGCCAACCGATTGAACTCGGACACGAAGTCCGAGTGTTTCGTGATGTTCGTCATGTTGGTCAAGATCTGATGGTGCGACGTTAATGCCGAACCCATTTCAGCGAAGTCGGATAGCGGGACCGTATAGTCTACGTAGACCGCTTGCGACGCAGCGCTCAACTTCTGAAGCGTCAGCACACCGACGGTCGCCATCACGAAGATGACCAAACTGACTAGACCGAAGCTCGCAAGAAGCTTTGTCCGCGTCTTGAGATCCTTGAAATTGTAGAATGGACTCCTGAGATCTGCCTTCGCCATCGCCATCGCCATCGCGTCCTCCTTCTCTCTGATCGTGCCTTGAATTGCGTGCAATCTCTGCTTGATACGTTCTTGTTAGCTCGTCCCCTCGAAATGTGAAAGCATCACAGACGCTTCCAACACGCCTCGGAGTCGATCCTCCAACTTCACGACGGTCGACACAAAGGGAAACGCCCCTTCCCCCGTGCCGGCTGGAGCGGGCAGAAATTGATCTTTGGCAATGGTGCGAATTTCCGGAACCGTATCGACGAGGACACCGACCTGCCACATTCCGTGCTGCACCACGACGGCATACCGTAAGGCCGCCACGGCATTGAGGCCGAACATCGGTCTGAGGTCGAGCAACGGAATCACGGTGCCGCGGAGATTCGTGACTCCCACCAAGCCGGAGGGCATCCCGGGAACCGGGGTGATGGATTCGACGACAAAGACTTCTCGCACGCTTTTCAGGTCGATCGTAAAGAGCTCTTCCCCCATAGAGATGATCGCGGCACGCATGGTCGAGGACCTGGCCGCCTGGGTCTGACCGGATCCTGACGAAGAGGTCCCCTGTACAGTCAGGGCACAATCTGCAGCCATTGAGCGCTGTGCGGAGTTCATCAGCGTTAGCCCATCACCTTCTTGACGGCGGCCAACAGGTCTTCAGTCTTAAATGGCTTGACGATATATCCGTTCGCCCCTTGCTGCTGGCCCCAGAACTTATCGCTCTCGTTGCCCTTGGATGTGCAGAGAATGATCGGAATGTTCTTGCAGCGGTCATCGTTCTTGAGGTCGCGGCAGGTCTGAAAGCCGTTACGTCCTGGCATGACCACGTCCAACACAATCAAATCCGGCTTCTCGATGGCCACCTTGTCCTCCAGCTTGTCGCTGCTCGGAAAGGATAGGACCGTATGGTTCGCCCCTTTTAAACAGCCTTCGATCATCTGAAGTTCGGCATAGGAATCATCCACGACGAAGATCTTGCTCATTCGGCATCTCCTTATGGTTCGATGTGTGCTAATGCGCAGGTGGTCAGTGAAACCGCCCCGTCTTACTTACTTCAACGGAAGGACCAGACTGATCGCTCCGGCCAAGCTCCCTTCCTTCCATCCTTCCTTCTTCATCCCCGTGATGTCCTGCTCACCCTCAGGCATTCCGTGGCAGCTCAGGCAGGAGGCGGCTGCATATTCGGGGTCCATCATACGTAGCACCGGTCTTCCATCGACCATCGTGTTGCGAACATAGACTTGGTCCATCGGATGGCGGGGATCGCGAAACATCCGAAGCACTTCCTGCTCGAAATCGTCCGGCTTGCTGTTCGGGCTTCGATAGTCGATCCCGGTCAGCTTCATACGAACACCGGTCTTCTTATAGAAATGTTCTCCGACGCGGCGGGCGAACACGGCATGATGGAATCCCTTGAAGCCGACTCCTTGTCTATTGATGACCGGCTGCGCCTCGTCTACCACTTCTCTCTCTGCTTCTACCAAGGCGAGATAGAAGTTTGCTTGGGGAACCACATTGGGAATGCGGAGATCGATCTTGGTCTTTTTCTTGAACCGTTCCATGACTTGATCGGCTACGAAATCGGCCGTAAAGCCCTTTTCAGCTTTCGCAGCGTCATTAATGGTGGTTTGATGGTCCGATACAACCCCGCGGCCGATATTCACCAATTCGATCAGGTGCTCAGCGACTTCGGCCTCGTTCGCGGCTCTCGCCTGCGTAGTCCACGCCAACGAAATCGTCGTCATCCCCACTGCCACCATCATGAGAACCTGTCTGCGCATAGCCATCTCTCCCTGCGTCGGGTCAACTTGTTGCCGTTAGTTGTTTCTCTCGGACTTGAAATATCGTCACTCGAACTTGAGTGTAGCCGGTCATTCGACATTGGCAAGAGAATCGACATATTTAACATTTCTCGAATCTCATGCCGTCAGTGGATCATTGGGTCTTCATGAAAGAGGCATCATCAACCACGGCCACAATGCCCTGGCTGGACTCCAGCAACATATGTGCCGACACAGGAACGAGAATGATCGATTGATTTCCGATCAAGTTGCGCATGTACACAAATGCTATTAAATCAACAACAACAGGCGTAACCGCTATCGATAGTCATAAACCTGGTCATCATCTTCGCATTTGTGCACAGTTGTGCAGCGCAGACGAATTTTGACTTCTTCCGGCAGGTTCATCTTCCAGCGACGAATCCGTCTGCCACACGGTCGTGCACATGAGCCGATTCGCGTTTTCCGCACGGTGACAGGGGATTTCTTATGCTGTCAGTCCATCCATTCCCTTATAAAACCGCACCCTCTGCTAAACCAGAACGAGTGCCTATATATTGGCCCAGGGAGGATCTTGAGTAACGTTCGCTGGCCGTTGGAGAAAGAAAGGTCTGACCTCAGTACCGGCGACAGTGATGGCGGAATAATGATCGGCTGAGAACACATGTCAGGAGTCAGTATTTTGATCGAGCTGCTTTTCATCGTATCAATTGGGCGCAGCATCAGGAGATCGCTCGCTGAGCTCAAAGAGGTGACAGATCGTATCGGTAAGGGACATTTGCCACCCCGCTGACATCAATCTGGAGGATGAAATTGGTCAGTTGGCCGATGCGATCAACCGACTGCAAAAAGCTTTAGAAGGCAGCAGTAGAATAAAGGCCGCCGCATAGAAACCGAGCTCTCGGTGCGGCGGAGCAGGATACCCAACGCGATGGAACAGATAGCGGAATCAGCACTTTCAAGGCAATGCGATCAACGAGGAGAACTACGCGTCTAGCCCGGATTATTCATGACGGTTCGTCGGCCCCCCCACCCCTCCCTCCCCCATAGTTTGGGGGAGGGAGGGGTGGGGGGCCGAGACGGGCGCGCGGAGCCGCGAGGAAGGGAGGCATCCTTGAACAGGATGTTGACCGACTGAGCGGCGAACCCGCCCGCCTGCACACCGGGAAACCGTGTGCAGGCTCGTCGCAGCGGCGAATCCGCGATTGCAGCAGAAGCGCTCATCAAGAATGCGGGCTAAGACAAGCTCGGTCTGTCTGGTCTATCTGGTTTCTTTGGTTTGTTTTGTTTATCTGGTTGATTTGGTTCATTTGGTTAGTTTCGTTCAACCACAAAACCAGACAAACCAGATGAACTAGACAAACCAAATAACGGTCTTCTTCTGCTGGCGGACTTTCTTATCATCCTGCTAAGAAGACGGAACTCGAAGGGCACAGTTCAGGTGCCCTTCGGGTCCCGTTCCCACAAAAACTCCGGCTCACTCTGTTGCTTGGCCATCCAACGGGCCAAGACAAACAACGCGTCGCTCAGGCGATTCAGAAAACGCACGAGAGCTGGATTCAAACGCTCTTCCCTCCCCAATCGCACACAAAGGCGTTCAGCCCGTCGACAGATCGTTCTGGCCTGGTGTAACAAGCTGGAAATCTTCCCGCCCCCTGGGAGAATAAATTCCTTCAGAGGCGGCAAGTCTTTCTGACACCTATCCATGAGTTTTTCCAGTCGGGTCACGTCCCGTGCTGCAACCGTTGGCATATTCTTGAACGTCTGCCCGGGCGCCGTGGCCAGCAGCCCACCCACATCGAACAGCTTGTTCTGCATCCAGCGCAGTTCCTCTTCTAACCGATCGGCAGCCGGATGAATCCCGACCAACTCCGCATTAAACGCCCTGACGACCCCGATCGTCGAGTTCAGTTCGTCCACGTCCCCATAGACCTCCACCCGCAAGCTGTCCTTCCAGACCTCCTGGCCACCAGCCAACCGTGTTTTCCCCTTGTCGCCGGTTTTCGTATAGACCTTTGTAATTCGCATGCCGACTCCTCCTCTGTCACTCGACCTGAAACTGCCCGTTCTCATAATCCTTCGAAACGATAGCTGAGTCCACCGTAGATTGCGAACGTTGGTGCAGGAACGACGAATTGCTCCAGGGCTCCTCCTCCCGTGAGCGTGTTGGATGCCATGGTACCGGAGGTGGAGTACTTTGTGTTGAGTATATTATTGAGCAGCAAAAATCCGGTTAGCTGTCCCCCTGGCACCGGACGCTCGTAGGCAAGTCGGCCATTGAGGAAAAAATAATCTGGCAGACGCGGTTGCGTGTTGGTTTCATCATTCAGATAATACTGCGACCCCACATACAATCCGATCAGTGACAGGGTCAATCCTTCCCTGGGGTGAACGTTGCCGGTCACACTCAATCGATTCTTCGGAACGAGTGGAATGGTATTGCCAGGCATGATCGTCTTCGTCGTGGAGATGTTAAACGCGGACTGGAAGGTGGCCTCCGTATAGGTGTAGTTGATGGCCCCATCGAAGTACTCGTTGTATCGCCCCTTGAAGCTCGCCTCAACCCCTTGGCGCCTCGTGCTGTCGATATTGCGATTAAGTCCGTCGAAGGCAATGCCAGCACAGATTGTGCAGGTGAAATAGATCTCGTTCCTCACATCGGCAGTAAAGAGAGCCAGACTGGCCTCCCCCCAATTCCATAGTCTGGTCTTACCCCCGACTTCAAAATTGTCGGACGTGACCGGCTTCAAATTGGAATTGGAGAACCCCGCGGCCGGAAAGAGCTCAAAGAATGTGGGCACTCGAAACCCTTGGCTGTAGTTGAAATACAGGCTGCTGCCAGGAAGGAGGAGATAAGTCAGTCCCGCTCGTGGATTAGTCCGGTAGAAGGTTTTCTTATTCACGGTCGCCGGGGTGACGAAGGGGCCGAAGCCAAAGTCGGAAACGTCCTCGAAGTTCGTCTCGATGCTGTCTTGGTCATACCGAACGCCCGCCGTCAAAAGGAGGTTCGGGAGCAGACTCAGCGTATCCTGGGCAAACAAACCTAGGATGTTTTCATTGCTGTCTGTACGACTATTGAAAGTGAATGGGGCAAGGGGAATGCCTGCTGCTGCACCAACACGGCTTCCAAAATCATTGCGCTGCATGTCGGCCCCGAACACAAGGCTATTATTATGGCCCCAGATTGGAGTGCCTTGCGCCAACTGCACTGTGCCACCCCAGGACTGGGTTGTGGAATTGTTCTGGGATGTCGAATTTTGGGTCCCCGCGGGGAAGGGCTGCCCAACCGTAAATATCTGCTGGTCAAGATCTCGATAAAAACCGTTGACGTTGAGCGAGAATCCCCAAGGCAAACCCTGGCGTCCAGTGAGCCTGACCACGTTGCTGTTATTATCGACAAAGTCGCCCGGCGTAAAATTCGCTCTCGGGTTCACTGCCGCCACACTCAAGGGGAGTGCGCCTGCCTGATACAGTTTGTCCGTCACATAGGTGTATGAGAGTGTGATATCGCTCTCCTCGGACGGACGATAGCCGATTCTCCCATTGACACGTGAGATGTTGGAACCAGAGTCGTCGCGGTATCCGTCTTCCTTCTCCTTGCCAAGATTGAAGTAATAGTCGAACTTGCCGACCGGCCCACTCGCGTTGAGGGTATATCGTTGGCGACCCCAACTGCCAAACAATGCTTCGCCTGTCACCTGCCGATTCTCGCCGCCACGTTTAGTAATGATGTTGACCACACCTCCCATTCCATTCTTCCCATAGATCGTGGCAGGACCGGGAATAATTTCGATCCGTTCGATCGTGTCAAAAGGGATCAGGTCGAAGTTGATGGCGTTGAAATCTGGCTCGTTGATCCGTTGACCGTCTACAAAGACGCTCGTGGAAGGAACCGGCTGGCCGTTAAACCCACGCAGATCGATGGTTTGCTGGAATGCATTACCGACCTGATCGTACATCACGATGCCGGTTGCCCATTGTATGGCTTCTTGTACCGTCTTCGCTCCGCTCTTTTGAATATCCTCTGCCGTGATGACGGTCACTTTTGCCGGAAGCGTTCTAGCATCGACTGGTGCGT
>Ga0315290_10000085_pt1 | contig 50436 bp, 46 predicted proteins | sample YL17G12_0_MG_FD_203627 | JGI IMG/M metagenome (GOLD analysis project Ga0315290, IMG submission 203627) | Sediment microbial communities from Yellowstone Lake, YNP, Wyoming, USA - YL17G12_0 | ecosystem: Environmental > Aquatic > Freshwater > Lake > Sediment | place: USA: Wyoming | collected... | reverse complement strand
AGCCAGTAGTTGTTTGACCGGCAACCGTTCTTGACATCCACTCTTGCATCAGATAGAATACCGTTTGCCCTTTTATCGGGCCTGTAGCGCAGTTGGGAGCGCGCCTCAATCGCACTGAGGAGGCCAGGGGTTCGAATCCCCTCAGGTCCACTAATATTATCAACGGGCTTTTTATTCTCTAAAGTTACCTGGGAGTAAAGGCCTAAAGCCACCCATAAGTCAGCACTTCCAAGATCGATATCCTTCAAGCAATGACCTGAGCTTTCCAAAGAGGGTTTTGGCGATCTACCTGTCGATATAACCGATGCGCTGGTGACGAATTACATTAATCCATTGTAAGGCAAGTGCCTCAGATCTCATGGATCTGAGGCACTCTTGTACTTTCTGAAAATGATGAGTTTATTCACTTTCGCGACGCGCAAGGACGCGCACGGCATTGAGGATGGGCTTCTCCGAAACGAGGATAAGATACCCACCGCCGCCCGCACCGGAAAGTTTCCAACCGAGCGCGCGGTCACGGAATTCAGCGATGAGCGCAGAGACGCGATCGTTCATCATGTGCGGGAACATGGCGACTTGCGCCTCAAACCCTTCACGCATGGTATGCCCAAATGCAACGATATCTTGATTCAATATCGCATCCCAATGACCGTCGGCCGCATCTGCTAATGCCCTGGCACCTGCACGGTCAATAGTTGTATCCGACAGAACATCGAAATCGGGGTAGCGCGGACCAAGTGACACCAGATAAAGCGCGTTCTCAACGAAGCGCAGCAGAGGTTCATCCAACCGATGCTCAATACGTGAAGGCCAGTAATTGTTTTCATAAGAGGCATACGCCAGCCCCGGAAATACCAGCCCGATCGAATCCTGGGAACCAGAGATGATCTTCGTACCTGGAGGGTTGTCAAAACTAAACAGGATTTTCGCCAGTTTTTCATAATTCCCTGGCGGAATTTTGACACCCCACAGTTCCTGGGCATGCCTGCGCGTGGAGGATGCCATACCGCTCCGTTCGTTGAAATCCAGCGTCGGCTCAAGCGAAATCGTCACCACCGCGCCGGGATAATGCTTCGAGACAAAGGGTTGGTCAAGCCAGCCCCCGGCCAGATCAATGCGATAAGGCAGGTAATTTCGCCCGCGAAGAGAGGTGGTTGAGCGTGCCTCCAATCCTTCATAGGGTTTGCGTTCAAGAATAATGTATTCAATGCCGAGGGCGTGGCATAAGTCGCGTTTTTCAGTGAGGTGCCCATCGGCATTAACCACGAAATAATCTGGGTGTATTTCGCGCAGTTCATTTTCAAAATCAAGAATGCCTGAACCACTTGAAACAAACGCATCCTTTACCCAAGAGACAGACTTTACCATGAAGGCGCGTTCATTTTCATCATTGACCGTCTCGCGCCCCTTGAGATCGAAAACGGTTTTATCCGAGCCAAGCGCCACATACACATCGCCGTATTGCGCCGCCTGTCGAAAAAACTCCACATGCCCGCTGTGCAGCATGTCAAAGCATCCGCTGACGAAAACCTTCTTGATCAAAAGGCCCTCCTACTAAAGAATAAATTCATGCAACTCCACCAGCAAACTTCCCCGGGAGCAACCGATGGAGATCGTTCGCGTACCGGACAAAGACTGGTTCGCTGGCGATTATCCAGCACTAAAACTTGCTGTATGAATCGCTCATCCCGCGATACTCGATGAACGGCTCATTGATCTGCTTGGTGAACAATGCAATCTGGCAGGCTTCTTCCAGCGTTGAAGACCAGAAAAAGGCTTCGTCCAGCGTCTGGCCGGTGGCGAAACTGCCATGCCCGCGCAGCATGATGATCTTATAGTTCTGCAACGCCGCGGCGACTTTGTTCGCCATCTGCGGCGTACCGGAGGCAAATTCCTCAGTGATCACCGGGATCTTCTTGAGCAGGTATGAAGCCTCGTTGTCGATCGGCACGATTTCCTCGCGCGAAAGGGAAAAGGCGATGGCTGTGCGCGGATGGCAATGACAGATGGCCAGCGCAGGTGTATTTAGATACACAGTGCGATGCACCAGCAATTCAGTCGAAGCCAGAGCCACCCCGCTGTCATTTTTATCCAGACGGGTCTCGATCAGATCGTGCATCTTGAGATTGCCCAGCATCGCACCTCGGCGTTTGATGATCACCCGGTCGCCCAGGCGGATGCTCAAATTTCCGCCGTGTGATGAAATCATATTGGCGGTGTAAAGGTCGCGGCCGATCTCACGGAAAATGTCATAAATTCGTTGGTCAACCATGGTTCTCTCCAATCACAAATTCGCCAATCCAAGTGCTTCCAATTTCTCCGGCTTCGGAACACCGTACTCATCCCATCCGCGCCCTCGATAATATTCCTTGAGCATCGGTTCCAACTTAACCACCCAGCCTTTGGAGGGACCCACCGTTGGGGCATCCTGAAGGAGACGAGCAGGGAGCGTATCGTCTTTGGCAGTGAAACCTTCGCGAAGATTATAGAGCCGTTCAAGGTTCCAAACGCGCTCACCCACCCGGGTCATATCGCCAGTTGAATACTGAATGCCTGTGACAGCGCTCAAAACACGCGCAAAGTATTCATCCGCCACACCCATGTTGGTGAACTTGCAAACCACGAGCGAGTCGATCGCTGCCGAAACATTCTGGTGCAATATGACAAAACTGCTTTTGCCCTGCACCTGGAAACGGTCGATCAGCTTGGGCAGTCCCAGAACTTCAAGACCCACCATGTTTCCACGCATGTGGCATCCGCCGCGGTTGGAGGTGGCGTATAGCAAACCCTGCCCCTGCATCCCGCGCGGATCATAAGCGGGAAATTCCATGCCCTTAGCGGACATCGACAATTCGGGATGTCCGTACTTTGTCGCCAGACGCAACGAGCCATCCGCCATCTCAGCGCCCAGGTCACGGCGATAGGCCATATCTTCCACGCAGCGCGCCAGCAGATCGGCCCGCCCAAATCGCAAATCAGAGTCAAGATAGCCTTTTTCGCTCAATTCCATCGCGCAGGCAATCGTCGAGCCGGCCGAGATGGTATCCAATCCCAGGTCGTTGCACAGCGAATTGACTTCGATGATAGCCGGTAGGTTATCCACACCGCACTGGGCGCCGAACGCCCAGGTGGTCTCGAACTCGGGACCTTCGCCTTCCACCTTATCGGTTTTGCTGATGCGGGTACAGCCGATCGGGCACGCCCAGCAAGCGGCATTTTTAACCAAATATTTCTCGGTCAATTCCTCGCCCGAAATCGCCTCCGCCCCCTCGAACTGGGTCTGCTGGTGGTTGCGGGTCGCCAATGCCCCGATGTTGTTCATAATATTCATCAGCACCACGGTGCCGAATTCGGGCAGCGCCTGGCTGGTCAGAGGGCTGGCTGCCAGCAGTTTGCGCGTCTCGTAAAGCATGAACTTAAAGCGTTCTTTATCATCAATCTCCGGGCGCTGACTGCCTTCCACAACGATCGCCTTCAGGTTCTTGGAACCCATCACCGCACCAGGACCCCCACGTGCCGCTGCCCGTTCGCGGTCGTTCATAATCGCCGCGATCCGGCTCAGATTTTCACCCGCCGGACCGATGCACAGTACATTGCGCTTGTTATTATTCTGTCCAAGTTTCTCGGTCAACGCGTAAACGCGCATGCCCCACAACTCGCTGGCATCGTGGAACGTTAATTCGCTGTTCTTAATCTCCAGCCAGACCGGCTTCTGGGACTTTCCGCGCACAATCAGCACATCGTAACCGGTCTTTTTGAACTGCATCCCCCAGAAGCCACCTGAATTCGCATCCAACACGGTGCCGGTCAGCGGACTTTTCGTGGTCACCGAAAAGCGGTTGCTGGTCTGATAACCGGTACCTGTCAGCGGGCCGTTGGTAATGATCAGAACATTTTCAGGGCTCAATGGGTCAACATCCGGACCGACTAAATCCCACAGCAGGCGCGCCCCCAATCCGCGGCCGCCAACGAACTGCTGCGCCATTTGCATATCAAGCGGATACGATTTATGGGTCTGTGTCGTCAGGTCAATCTCTAAAACTTTTCCGTTCCAACCTTTCATAAATATTCTCCTTGTCCGCCGGCAATGGGCGGGAAAATTGCGATTTGGTCTTGCTCGGTGACCAGGGTATCCATATCCGTTGCAGGATGCCCATTAATCGTGATGATGACATGCGGACGAATTTGTCCGTTTTCGAGCAAATGCGCCGCGAGATCCGGGTGACGCTTAACCAGTTCAGAGATAACTTCCCCGGCGCTGGCTCCCGTTATGGATAACTCTTTTGTCCCTGTGACTTTTCGCAAGCTGGCGAATAATTTTATATTAGGCATATTTCATACACTGTCATTATGAGTGAGTGAGTTCCGCAACCCTCGCAAAGATACTTAACTCCGTTTCGACAATTCCTTCTTCTCGTAATCTTTCACCATGCGCATAAATTCCATCCCCACCGGCACGCTTTTCTGCTCACAGTAATAATCCCAGACAGCGCTGAAGGGCATGGACTTGAGCTCCTCCAACAATGCCAACCGGCTGGAGAAATCGCCTTCGACTTCATACTGTTTCAACGTATTGAGCGGCTCGAGTAACGCGACTAACAGAGCTTTGAGCGTGTTCCGCGCCCCAATCGTCCACGCCGCGATGCGGTTAATGCTTGCGTCGAAATAATCCAACCCGATGTGGACTCGCTTCAACGCATTGTTGCGGACAATCTCCTGCGTGATGGCTTGCAAGTCATCATTATAAATAACGACATGGTCGCTGTCCCAGCGCACACCGCGGCTTACGTGCAGCAACATCTGGTCAAGATATAACAACAAGGATGAGATTTTATCTGCAATTGTCTCGGTCGGGTGGAAATGACCCGAGTCAAGCGTCAGCAAAATTTTGCGACTCAAGGCATATGCCGCGTAGAATTCCATCGAACCAACCACATAACTTTCAGAGCCAATACCAAAGAGTTTTGGCTCAACAGCGTCTAGGTTGTAGCGCGGATCAATTTTGTCAGCTAGAACCAGGTCAAGGGATTCGAGAAGCAGACGTCGGGGAGTCTGGCGATCGGAGGGCGTGTCCTTGATCCCGTCGGCGATCCAGATATTTGTCACCGCCGGCGTGCCCAGTTCCTTCCCAAAGTATTCGCCTATTTTTCTGCTGGCGATGCAATGCTCAACCCAAAACTGACGGATGCCGGGGTCACGGTGTGAGAGTGTGAAACCATCTGCCGCATTGGGATGCGAGAAGCAGGTCGGATTGAAATCAATCCCGTGACCACTCGCCTTCGCCCAATCCTTCCAAGCTGAGAAGTGGCGCGGCTCAATGGCGTTGCGTTCAACTTTTTTATCGGATTCGAGATATATGGCATGCAGGTTAAGTCGGTGCGAGCCGGGTAAAAGGCTGTAGACCACGTCAAGGTCACGGCGAAGTTCCTCTGCATTGCGGGCTTTGCCTGGGTAGTTGCCTGTGGCAGCAAGACCGCCGCCGAGTTCACCACCAGGGTTTTCAAAACCACCCACGTCGTCACCCTGCCAGCAGTGCAGGCTGATTGAAATGGGTTTTAGCGCAGCAAGAGCCTTCTCGGTATCCACGCCAAGGATGGCATACCTCTCTTTGGCAATGGTATATGCGGATTCAATCTGGGACTCAGTTGGCATGATGGCTTCCTTTTAGGATCGAATTTCACGAATTGCTTGAAAATTGGGTAATTCGACATTAGAAGATATTCTGCTTGATATCGAACGTTTTGCATATCTCGAGGATTTCATCTTTGCTTAGGCCTGTGCCGATTTCGCCAACGGTCAGGTTGAGATATTCATACTTGGCAGCGGTTTCGGCGTATTCCACGCGGTCAGCAGCACGCTTGATGGAAATATCGGAACGCGCCATAACGCCGTGCTTGGCCCAGATAACGATACGATGCTTGCGCAGCGCCTCGATATTGCCCGCCATCAACTCCGCCGAACTCGGCACCTGAAACGGGATAAAGCCGATGCCCTCAGGGAGATTGATGATCGTCTCCGGCTGCCAGCGCAGGAGGTGCGTGTTAAGATATTGCACATCGTTGTAGCGCGGAATATGGCTCAGGTAGGTTAGATGAATCGGCTGGCCGTGAATAACAGCATGGAAATTTGTACCGCTGGACAAAATCTGGTCGTAATGGACAGCCAGGTGCGAATTGAATTCGCTGGTAACACGTTCGAAGCGGCGATGATGCGATGTGTAGAGTTTGCCGGTGCGTCCGCCTTCGTTCACCACAATACAGGCGATATTGGCGGCTGGGTCATCGATGATTTCGCGCAAACGGCGGCCAGAACCGCTAACCAGGAAAGTCGCGCCCGCCAGTTCAGGCACCTGTTGAGGGAGTTCCATTTCTTTCACCTGCGGGAAGCGGGTCCGCGGTTCCACCGGCCAACGCAAGCAGACGGAAATATTTCCTGCCGCGCCTTCGCTGGCTTCGATATCAGCCAGGTGTCGACCGGCTTCTCCCATCATGTGGAGCAGGTCATCAAGTTCGGGGTAAGGAGCTTCTAACATTGTTTATCCTTTGGTCATTTCTACCAATTTGGTTATTTTTCAGCATACCTGTTGAAATTCAATACCAAGGATCTCGGCGAGTTTTTCGAGTTTGCCCGCCACATGGCCTATCCCGATAGCGCAGTGATGTGACGGTCCTGCTTTCGCCCAGGCATTAATGTAAGCCTTCGCACCAATCGAGAAGCCAACGTTTATTTGATGACGCCTTTTTTCAAGATGATATTCGCGTATAAAGCTGGTTCGCTGCTGGCCAATACCGTATAGGCCTTTTTCGCCCGCTCATAAAAAGCAAAACGCTCAACAAACTCAAACTCGGTAAAATCTGTTTCGCGGTTTTTCACAATGGCGCGATATTCGTCCCAGATGACAGGCTTGTAGGTGTCTCCTGAAACGACAGCCATCAACGCAACAGGTTTTTCGACGTATTGATCCAATGGGAACAACGCCAAAATTGCATCAAGCAAGACAGGCACACCCAACCCGTCAGCCCGGACAAGGCGTTGGGCAATGCTGGCAGCGGGGAAATTACCATCAGCAATGACGATTTCATCGCCATGCCCCATTTCCATCAATATTTTGATGAGTTCCGGCGAAATGACCGGCAATATTCCTTTTAGCATGTTTGCCTCCGTATTTCTATTTTTTTCGCAACAGCAGCTTTGGTATAAATTATGACCTTTGAACGAACTCGCTTCTCCGCAATTGCAAATAGCGCCCATAAGCGTCTTCCCAGACCTGCCTGTTGGCAGGCTGGAAAGTGGACACATCAAACGAATCGAGGATAAGCGCCCGCCCCTCTGCAAGGGATGCAACTTGTCCCAAGGCGATGGCCTGGACGATGATATTGCCAATCGCCGCGGCTTCGACCGGTCCGGCCACCACCGTGCAGCCGGTGGCATCCGCCGTGAACTGGTTGAGCAGACGGTTACGAGAACCGCCTCCAATAATATGAATGACCGAGAGAGGTTTACCCGAAAGTTCGCGCAGTTTTTCGGTACTCCAGCGATATTCCAGCGCCAGGCTTTCGAGGATGCATCGAACAACTTCCCCCTCTGATTGCGGAATAGGCTGGCTGCTTTTCTGGCAGAACTGCTGAATACGCCTCACCATAATTCCCGGAGCCAAAAATGAATTATCTCCAGGGCAAATAAGGGATTTGAGCGCAGGTGCTTCTGCTGCGAGTCGAGTCAATTCGTCATAGGAATAATTTTTCCCGGCATGGGACCATTCACGGCGGCTTTCCTGCAAAAGCCACATGCCCATGATATTCTTCAGGAAGCGGATGGTGCCACCCACGCCGCCTTCATTGGTCAGGTTGTATTTCAGGCTGGCGGAATTGATGATTGGCTGCCTTGCTTCGATGCCAATGAGCGACCATGTCCCCGAGCTGATGTAGATGAAATCCTCACTTTTAGCCGGAACCGCAGCCACCGCTGAAGCTGTATCATGACAACCCACCGCCACCACCTGAGTGCCTCCGCAGGCGGCCTCATCGGCCAGCCAGGGACGCACCTGTTCGAGCACCGTTCCCGGTTGGATGATGGGTTGGAAGATGTGTCCGGGAATTTCGAGTGCGGTCAGCATTTCATCAGCCCAGCGTTTTTCACGCGAATTGAAGCATTGGGTGGTGGTGGCGATCGTAAACTCATTGGCTTTGCGTCCGGTCAGCCAGAAATTGAACAAGTCAGGGATGGTTAGAAAGGCGCTGGCCATGTCCAGAGTTGGATCGTTCTTGCGCCGCATGGCAAACAATTGGAAAAGCGTGTTCAATTGCATGAACTGAATGCCAGTCTGGTTGTAGATCTCCTCACGCGGGACGATTTCACAGGCTGCTTCGATCATCCCGTTAGTGCGCGCATCGCGATAGTGATAGGGATTCCCCAACAGCCGGTCGGCAGAATCCAACAGGCCGTAATCCACACCCCAGGTATCAATACCGATCGCGGTCAGTCCTTCCTTGTTGTATTCTGCCGCCAACCGCAGCCCGGTCTGGATTTCATTCCAAAGGTGTAGAACATCCCAATGCAGTTGCTCCCCGACACGCACCGGGCCATTGGCAAAGCGATGAATTTCTTCGATGGAAAGGCGGTCGTCGAGGCAGCCCAAAATGGCACGCCCACTCTCTGCACCGAGATCAATTGCTAGGAAGGCCGAACGGGACATAAGACAATCCTTGTTTCACCAAGAATGTAGGTGCGACTTTAGGCGAAAAAACAACTGCTAAAGCCGCACTTACGCTACCAGGATTAACCGTAAATCGGACCGTAATTGGCGCAAGCCCGGTAATCAGCCCCGATGTAATCGGATGAACCAAATGCGCTCCACGCACTCGGCCGGAAAATTCTCTCCTCGGACACATTGTGCATGCAAACCGGGATGCGCAGAATGGACGCCAGGCTGATGATATCCGCACCGATATGGCCGTAGCTGAGCACGCCGTGATTCGCGCCCCAATTCGCCATGACGGTGTACACATCGCGGAACGCCCCCTGCCCGGTGACATACGGCACGAACCAGTGGGTCGGCCAGGTGGGACTGGTGCGCTCGTTGAGTGTCTCGTGGACTTTTTCGGGCAGGTCGATCGTCCAGCCCTCGGCGAGCTGGAGGACAGGACCGAGCCCCTTCACCAGGTTGAGCCGGAACATTGTGACCGGCATATTGCCACGGGTCAGGAACCCGCTCGAGTAACCGCCGCCCCTGAAGTAACCGGTATCGGCTGGATACCAGGTAGTGGCTTCGAGGCATTTCCTGGATTCCGCAGCGGTGACCTCCCACCACGGCTTGATGGCCGGCTGCCCATCGATTTCGTGCCAACCGGTGGCATCGAGTGTGGCGGCGCCGGAATTGATCAAATGGATGAAACCGCCTGCCGCGCGTCCGTCAACTTTATAGCCGGTAACCCGCTTGACGGCTTCAGGACTCCAATAGGTCCGCACATCCGCAAACACCTGGGCAGTGTTGGTCAGCAGGTGACCGAACAGCATCGTTGCTCCATTCAAGCTGTCATTTTCGGTGGCGACAATATAGGGTTGGCGCTGACCGTTCCAATCGGAGGATGTGTTCAGGATAGCCTCGAGAAAATCACCGTTGGGTTGGTAATCAGTCCACTGACGCTGCCCCTGGAAGCCTGAGAGAATCGCATTATGGCCGAGAGCTTCCTCGGGAAATCCCAACTCCGCCAGTCGCGGATTGCCGTTCATCAGGTCTCGGGCAATCAACGTCATTTTGACGACTTTTTCCCAGTCCTGGTCTTTTTGGGCACGGGAGCGCTGTTTCTCTGGCGCATTGTATTCGCGGCCTTCCTTGCAGTTTTCCTTGACCCATGGCATGGCACGCCTATATTCTTCGGGATCGTAAATGCCGAAATCGATGCGCCGCAGGAACTCTGTCGTGTCGATGGCCTCCACGCGCATTCCCAGATATGATTCGAAAAATGGCTGGTCAACGATGGAGCCGGCGATGCCCATCGAGACACCGCCCATCGATAGATACGATTTGCCCCGCAGGGTAGCAGCCGCCAGCCCGGCACGCGCAAAGCGCAGCAACTTTTCCTTGACGTCATCGGGGATGTTCGTATTCCCGGCATCCTGCACATCGTGGCCGTATATCGAGAAAGCGGGCAGCCCTTTTTGGTTGTGTGCTGCAAGCACTGCAGCCAGGTACACAGCTCCGGGACGCTCAGTCCCGTTAAATCCCCAGACCGCCTTTGGGATGAGGGGATCCATATCCATCGTTTCAGAGCCATAACACCAGCAGGGTGTCACGGTGATTGACAAGCCCACCCCCGCGCGGGCGAATTTTTCGGCGCAAGCAGCAGCCTCAGCCACAGCCCCGATGTTGGTATCTGCGATAACACACTCCACCGGTTGCCCGTTGGGGTGGCGCAGGTTGGCAGTCAGCAAACCGGCGACAGCCAGGGCGAGTGCCATGGTCGACTCTTCAAGCGACTCACGGACACCCTGGTAACGCCCGTCAATGGCGGGGCGGATTCCGATCTTCGGCAGGCTGCCGATCCAGCGGTTGGGAGCATGTTTAGTAGACATAATTACCTCCAAAAGAGTTTAATCGTATAGGTTTAAATCTATTTCAAAGAGCGCGCCGCCTTAACCTGGGAATCGATCCACGGGTAGGTCAGGGCAATACCGTCTTTCAAGGAAAATTTGGAGCTCCAGCCCAGTGATTCGATGCGCGCATTACTAAAATTACGCGACATAACTCCAACCGGCCCGTCAACATGCTTGATGTGGAACTGTTTCCCTGACACTTCCGCGACTGTGGCAACCAATTCATCCACTGCTACATACTGCGGGCAGCCAATGTTAACCGCGCCGATCAGGTCGGATTGCATCAAGCGGTAGACGCCGTCGACCATGTCGTCCACATAAGTGTAGGAACGTACTGCCGTACCGTCGCCCCACACTTCGATTGTGCCGCCCTCGTCCGCTTCAGCCACCTTTCGGCATATCGCCGCCGGAGCTTTCTCCCGCCCACCCCGCCAGGTACCTTCAGGTCCATAGCAGTTCTGAAAGCGCGCGATGCGAACCTCCATCCCCCGGTTACGGGCATAAGCCATTGCCATGCGCTCAGCGTAGAGTTTTTCCCAGCCATATTCATTGTCAGGGTGCGCGGGAATGGCATCCGCTTCAGTCAACTCGGTCTCTCCCACTTTCATGTCCCGGTAAACACAAGCTGATGAGGAGAAGAAATAACGAGGCATCTTCAGCTCAGATGCAGAATGGGTCATGTTGATATTAATTAGAGCGCTGTTATGCATGATCTCGCATTCAGCTGAATGGATGAAACCCATGCCGCCCATATCAGCAGCCAGTTGGTACACTTCGTCGAAGGTTCCATCACCAAGCTTAAGCGCCTGGATACAATTCGACTGTTCGCGCAGATCGAGTACTAAAAACTCATTGGCAGCACTAGGGTTGAACTCGTGATTTTTAATATCAACCCCGCGTACCCAGTAACCTTCCCGCCTGAGGCGCTTTATCAGATGCCCTCCGATAAAACCGCCAGCCCCACATACCAATGCTTTTTTCACTGGTTATTCTCCCTTCTAATGATTCGGGTATCGTTCAAATAATCGCTGAGAGGATATAAAAAAATCTGTAGACCTAATTCAGCAAGGCACAGCGATGGAAAATGAAATAATTCCTGCGAGCAATTACCCAAGCACAATCCAAAACATTTGGCATCTTCTAAAGAAGATGCCCTACACTAAACCTGGATACAACATCCCATTATTAGCTGTAGGGCATCTCTCATGATCAGCCCTCAATGAGGGCGTTTACCCGATCCGCTGAATAAGTCGAAATTACTTGTACAGCACAGCCTGGATTTCGGGGTTGTCGATATTGGTCTTGTCGTACCACATGAAGCCAGTATCGATCACCTTGGGCAGAGTCTCACCCTTGGAGGCTTTGAGAGCGGCTTCGACACACTTGTAACCGATACCGATCGGGTTCTGCGTGATAGCACCTGATTCAGCACCGGAACGGATAGCATCCATCTGCTGTTGACCAGAGTCGTAACCGATGATTATCAGCTTGCCTTCCATACTAAGTTCCTTGGCAGCATTCAGCACACCGATGATCGAGCCTTCGTTGGCACCAAAGAAACCCTTCAAGTTCGGGTGAGCCTGAATAATAGCCTTGGCAAGGTCGGTGGATTTTAGCTGATCGCCAGCGCCATACTGAGTGTCAACAATGGTGACATTGGGATACTTGGCTGCGATCTGATCAGTGAAACCCTTGACGCGATCGATGCCGGTGCGGCTGGTCTGGTCGTGCGCAATGATGGCTACTTCGCCTGAACCACCGATCAATTCGACCATCTTGTCGGCTGCAAGAGCGGCAGCGGCAACATTATCAGTCGTAGCAGTGGTAACGGGGATGTCGCTGTCAACACCGGAGTCGAAACCGACCACGGGGATGCCTGCAGCTTTGGCTTTTTCAAGCAGGGGCTGGAAGGCTTTTGAGTCGACGGCAGCCAAACAAATGGCGGCGGGTTTCTTGTCCAGAGCAGTCTGGAACATTTCAACCTGCTTGTCAACCATGGCTTCAGATTCCGGACCTTCGAAGGTGATATTGGCGCCTAGTTCAGCAGCAGCCTGTTCGGAGCCTTTCTTAACTGCTTGCCAAAACTGATGCTGAAAACCCTTGGAGATCACGGGGATGTAGGGTTTTTCACTAGCCGCGGCAGTCGGGGCAGCCTGGGGAGCGCAGCCGGCGATCAGGACCATAACGGCCATGATGCTTAGCAGGGTTATTGCAATTTTCTTCGTGCTCATGTGTTTCTCCTCTTATATGAATGTTTGGTTTTGGATAAAGTGTTGAATCTTCACGTTGATTATTTTTTTAAATTTACCACCTCCTTTTGGTGTTTATTAGTTCAATTAGAAGCAAATCATTCTTATCGGCGACGGCGCAGGATGTCGAGGAACACTGCCAAGACAACAATGGCACCTGTAACAACCATTTGCCATTCCTGCGGCACAGAGAGAATACGCAGTCCATTGGTCAGTGTACTGATGATGAACGCCCCGATGATAGTTCCCAATATCGAACCTTCACCACCGCTGAGTGACGTACCACCAATTACAACGGCAGCAATGGCGTCCAATTCATAACCAGCCCCAAGAGCGGGCTGAGCTGAATTCAAGCGGGCTGCCATCAAGACGCCTGCCAATCCAGCAAACAGGCCGGACAGAAGATAAACAGCAGTCTTCCATACTGCTACATTAACCCCTGAAAGGCGGGTGGCTTCTTCGTTGCTGCCCAGGGCAAATGTGTAGCGCCCAAGAATGGTACGTGCCAAAATAAAATTGGCGATGATCGCTGCACCAAACATAATCAGTACGGCATTCGGAACCTCAAACCCCGGGATAACTCTTCCTAGAACGGAACCCATCGCTATTTCACGGAAGATGGGTGTATCGTTGAAATAGATCGGTTTCAACCCAGAAATAACCAGGGAAAGACCCTTGGTTGCATATAACATACCCAGGGTGGCAATAAAGGGTGGAATTTTCATCCGCGAGATCATGAGACCGTTGACCAAACCGGCCGTACTCCCAGCCAGAATACCGCCAAGGATGCCAATGGGAATCGGTAGGTGCATATTGGTAACAAATACACCGGTCATCACAGCGGAGAAGGTCATGACTGTACCGACTGACAGGTCTATGCCGCCCGTGATAATGACAAAGGTCACACCTAGTGCCAGAACACCATTAACCGCAGTTGCCAGCAATATTCCGACAAAGTTATCGAAGGTGCGAAAATATGGAGAAGCCAGCGAAAAGCCAATTGAAAGCACGATCAGGGCACCGAATGCCATAATCCGCTGCATGGCATCAGATCGGAATAGGGTCTTGGCAGTTTTAGGTTCACTCTTCATAGTTTTTCATTCCCGTGGACAAGAAATTATCAGCTAATCTATGAGCTTGGCTGGATCACACTGCTGCGCATGGTGGCGAATTTCATTATGTTTTCCTGGGTGGCTTCACCGGCATTCAAAATGCCGGTCACCCGGCCTTCACACATCACCACCACGCGATGGCTCATGCGCAATATTTCCGGCAGTTCAGACGAAATCATGATAATGGCTTTTCCCTGGTGAACCAGGTCATTCAGCAATTTATAAATTTCACTCTTGGCACCTACGTCAATCCCACGAGTGGGTTCGTCAAAAATTAGAATGTCAGTATCAGCGGTCAGCCATTTTCCAACCACAACTTTTTGCTGATTGCCACCGGAGAGAAACTTCGTTTTTTGCTCCAGGGTTGGCGTTTTGATATTCAGCGCTTTGACCATGTCATCACCCCTGACAGAAATCTTTTTGAAATCCACCCAACCAATCCGGGAAAGGAATTTCTTCATCGCTGCCATGGCAACATTTTCTTTTACATCCATGCCCAGAGCCAATCCATACCGTTTGCGGTCTTCAGATAGATAGCCAATCCCATGGGTCACTGCATCGCCGGGGCTTTTAATGTGGACTTGCTGCCCTTTGATGTAAATTTCGCCTGAGTCATATTTATCCGCCCCAAAAATGGCCCGCGCCACTTCTGTACGGCCGGCGCCTACCAGCCCGGCGAAGCCCAAAATCTCGCCCTTTTTCAAATCGAAACTGACATCCTTTAATACCCTGCCCCGGTTGAGATTGCGCACTTCGAGCACTACTTCCTGGCTGGGATTTTCCGGCAATTCTGGAGTCGCTTCAAAGATCGTGCGTCCCACCATCAGGCTGATAATTTGATCAATACTGGCTTCGCCGGTCTTCAATGTATCGATGTATTTCCCATCGCGCATGACCGTCACCAGGTCCGAAATCTGCTTGAGTTCTTCCAGCCGGTGAGATATGTGGACGATCCCCACGCCTTTTTCACGCAACTGCCTGATAATCCTGAACAATTCATCGATTTCAGTATCAGTCAGGGCTGCGGTAGGTTCATCCATGACAAGAATTTTTGCATTGAAAGAAAGTGATTTGGCAATTTCCACCATTTGTTGCTTGGCAACAGTCAGGTCAGCGACTTTCGTATTCGGGTCCAGTTTCAAGTTGAGCATCCCAAAAAGACGCTCAGCCTGCTCGTTGGTAGCTTTATCATTCACGATAAAAGAGGGTTTCGAGCGCGGCTCCCTCCCAATGAAAATATTTTGCGCCACCGTCAAATGCGGCATCAGGTTGAGTTCCTGATGGATGATGCTTATCCCAAGCTGTTGGGCCATGGCAGGGCTGGTGATTTCGACTTCCTTACCTTCGAGGGAAATGCGCCCTGCGTCCTTGTGATAGATCCCCCCCAGGATTTTCATCAATGTGGATTTTCCTGCACCATTTTCCCCCACGAGCGCATGGACTTCGCCATAATGGAGATCGAATTTTACATCGCTCAATGCCTGAACACCGGGGAAGGATTTGTAGATTCCCTCCATGCGGAGTAAGAGTTCAGGCTTTCCGGAAACAGTTGAGAGGTTCGTCATCGTCATCCTGTTGAAATTAATTTGTCGAGCAAACCGTAAAGGGTATGCCTGCGTCTCGCAAGCGTTCCGCCCACTCGTCGTTTAAATTAGAATCAGTAAAGACATGAGTAATTTGTTTTATGCTTGCGAAGGAGGTTAAGTCTTCCTTCCCCATTTTACTTGAATCTACCAGGGCAATCACTTCACGAGCGGAAGTAATTGCCTTACTTTTGAGTTCGGCCTCATCCAGGTGAACATCTGTCAGCCCGCGCTCCAAGCTGAATCCGCTGCATGAGACGAACGCCCTCTGGACGTGCAAATCATGGATGATCTGTTCGCTTAATGATCCGGTGACTGAGGATCCATAAGGGGTAACCACTCCACCCAGCAGCACAACAGTATTCGTTGTGTTCCTGGCCAGCAGGCAGGCAACATCGATACCATTGGTGACCACGCGCAAGCGGATGCGATCTTTCAAATTCAGGGATAAATAATAAGCTGTGCTACTTGCATCAAGCAGGATCGAATCCCCATCCTGCACCAATTGAGCTGCTCTCTGACCAATGCAATTCTTTTCATTGACATGTTCTTGGTAGCGAATTCCAAACGTCGAACTGGAGCTTTGCAACTCATTATTCAAAACTGCGCCGCCATGCACTCGAGTAAGCCGCCCTTGTTGCTCAAGTGCATTTAAGTCGTTCCGTACAGTCCCATCTGAGATTCCCAGTTCCCGAGCCATCTCCGGCACGCGCAAGCCCGGTTGCTTGCGCAACAGTTCCAGTAGAGATTGACGGCGCTCAAAAGAGGTCAAATCGAACCACCTTGCGGCATTTTGTTGGAATTTGTTGATATCAACAATAGAATAATACAGATTTTGTTGATGCTTGTCAATGCTTGATTGATTTCGCCAACAATCAAAGATGTCACTTCTTTTTGTGACATCTATACTGACTCGTTCTACTAATTATAGCTAGCGATAATTAGCCCTCATTATTGCTTTATTCTCAAGTGACAAATCCAATATACGCATTAATAAGCACCATTCGGGTTCGTAAGAGGTTGACGACAGGAGACTTTTTCCAAAACTAAGGATTTCCCTGCTTCATCCTTTAAGTCTTTACTGCAACGCCTCGGCCATATGCGGTATTTGAATCGTCTCACTTCCCATCAGGTTTGCGATGATATAAACGCACTGATACATCGGTTGTTGTTAAATAAATAAACCATCTTTTAGCATACTATCTTCCATGTGAAGCCGCCTCGATTTGAACCATGGACAAAGCGATTAAGATCCCCCTGATGCAACACCACTCTTCAAATAAAACCTTCTCGTGAAGGTCTCGTCCTTTATTGACGGGTGGGTTTTAGTTTTTTGAATTCTTTCTCGATCTGGTCGATGGTCAGCCCTGAGAAATCCTCCCGGCTGAAAGTAATCATATTGCCCGAAAGTTCATAAAAAGCGAAACCGCTCGTCCAGGATGCATGCCGGTAGGTGCTCTGCCGTTTGCGCTCAAAACCGAATAGCCTTCCAGGGGTATAAAGTAAATTGAAAGAGGTCGTGTCTTGCTTGTAAATTCGCTCCATCCAACGCCAAGACTCCTCAAAATTATTGAAGGCCATGCACTCCAGTGGGTACTCTTTATGACCCCCGTTATGTCGCCAGACATTGCTTTCGACAGGCATCCCGCGCGGTTGAATGAAAGATTGGAAATGCAGATGGTTAACCGATGCGAACGTTCCAAGCGAGTTATACCCCAACCCAAATCCAGGTAAATCATGGGCAATGGACTCGGTCACCTTCCATGCCCACTGATGATATTCCCGGTCAAGATATTGCCTGATCTTTTTATTGGGTTCTGGGATCAATAATGCATGCAGCCTGGCAAATGGATATTTGTTATAAAGCAAATAGGTATTCTTTTCCATTAATGGACCGGACCAAAAGCTTTCACGGCGGCAGAGGGCATCATCATAGTGAAAGCTATTCTCATTAAAAGGAATATTTATAGATGCCACTGCTCTCGAAGCTGTCCGTTGAGGTCGAAAAGATCGAATATGATTGAATTGAAGCGTCCACTCATCAAGTGACCTGATTTCCGCCACCTTTAATTGCTCCATTCCAATCAATGCGATTTTTAAAAAGACCAGCAGGTCCTCTGCATTCCGCTCATTAAGGATTTGACCTTCGGTAAATAAACGGCTATATTTTTTACGAATCTTGAGAAACGACTTCTTTAAATCACTGCCCAATTCATCGAGAACATCGTGATCAAAATACGCATTCGCACATACAAGGATGAAAGCACTCAGACCGAAATCGGATGTATTCCCTTTCTCGCGCAACAGCAAAGTTAATTGGTTTCTATAATCATCCAGGAAATTCTGCTCGGATTTAAAAAAAGTCATGATCCACCTATCTAGAAACCGCGCAATACGCTACTCTCGCGACGAGGAAGCCCTACACGAGGCACGCGCCTGAGAACAATATAGTCCAACCCATTCGCTTTGCAAAAAGCACGTTTTTCCGGATTATCACCATCATCATTGACTGCATAAGCATCGATCCCGACATGCTTAATTTCAGGAGCGGCATCCATCCAGCCACTCCCGCTTGTGATTAGAGATTCCTTCACATAGCAGATGGACTGCACCATGTATCGACGTTCAGTCTCCGGAAACATTGGATGCCCATCCCCTTTGAGCAGACGAAGGTTGGCATCATGCCCAACTCCCACATATAACTCACCCAACCCCGCGACTTCCTCGAAAAAGCGAACGTGTCCTGAATGCAGCCAGTCGAAACAACCGGTGACGATAATTTTTCTCTGGTCCGTATGGGCATATTTTTCCGCAATGGTCCACTTTGGGATATCCCTCAAGCAGGCTTCGGGGATGACCACATACTCAATTCCATGCGATTCGCAATATTCCTGTTTGATGGGGTTATCCGCAGACTCATCCACCACCCACACATCCGGCTGGATACCACTCACGCAGGGCAGGGAATCTGGTTCGACAACGTTATCCGGGCATAATTCCACGCCGCTGACATATCGAATAGCGTTTAATAGGTATAGCCTTTCATCCAGGATAAATTTTGGCGGATGACCTTCCAATCGTTCCACCATTGCATCAGACCACAGCCGAACAAATAATGAGCCCAGCTTGGAGGCCTCATCCAACAGCCGGATATGCCTTAAACGGAGATCGTCAAAACTTCCGGAAACAAAAATTTTTTTCATCGTATCTTCTATTCCTCTATAAAGAGGAGAGCGAAAAACGAGGGTTATTTCCTTCTCACATGGATTTTCAGAGCACCTGGAACAGGTTCGTCAGAAATCACGTATAAATAACCACCACCACAGCCGGAGTACATCGCCCCGAAATAACGCGATTGATAGCAACGCATTAATCCGACCAGGTCAACGGATAGTAATGGATGGCGGACAGTCTGCGGTAGGAGCGTCTCCCAGCAAAGCATACATTCATTGAAAGATGCGCCTAACGCTCTTGCGTCCATATTGGTGGCTGCAGCGAAACAGTCCTTGCCGGTTTGCCCCAACCGCTGAATCCAATCGGGGTCGAGCTTTTTTTCCCCCAAAGGAGAATATCCTGGCGGGCGCTGGTTGACCGGAAGAACGTACAGGACGCTCTCCAGCCAGGCAGCTACATTCGGGTCGCTATTCGATTCAATGTGCGTAGGAAAATAGCCATCGTCCACTTTCGCATCATAGTCAAGACGATTAATGCCGGGGTAAATTATGCCGGCCATATCCTGCGAACCAGAGGGGTCCGGCTTGCCTTCATTTTCAGCGCGGTATAACTCCCTTACAAGGGAAGCAGGCTCACGAGCAGGAATTTCATTGTCCCACAATTGCAAGGCAACCCTACGGGTGCTGGTTCCCATCCCGCAGCGATCCATCCAGTAAGAGTCAGGTTCCAATCCGACAACCACCATTGACCCGGGCGGTGATGGGTTGAGGCGCGATATGAATGGCTGGTCAATCCAACCACCTGCCAATGCTGCCCTATAAGGGATCCCACCAAAAACACTACGCAGCTCGTTGTCCATGCTCAAGCAGGAAGCGCGACCGGGGCTTCGGTGACGACACGTTTGCCGGCTTTGCGGTCGTTATACTGACTTTCAATCCAACGATAGGTTTTTTCCATGCCCACGCGCAAGCTGGTGGATGGTTCCCAACCCAGTTTATTTTGGATGAATGTATTATCGCTGTTGCGCCCGGCGACACCTTTGGGGGCATCCAGCTTGTAGCCGCGTTCCAGTTTTACACCTGCAATCTCCTCGACCAAGCTCACCAGTTGGTTTATGGAAACCAGCTCGGACGAACCCAGGTTGATGGGTGTGGCGATCAGGTCTTCGCAGTGGGTGATCTGGTCTATGCCGAAGGTGCAGTCGTCGATATACATAAAACTGCGCGTCTGTGAGCCATCCCCCCAAATCTCAATCTTGCCGGAGCCGCTGTCGATGGCTTCGACGACCTTGCGGCTGATGGCCGCAGGAGCCTTCTCGCGTCCTCCGTACCAGGTGCCGTTCGGTCCATATACATTGTGAAAGCGCGCGATGGCAGTTTTCATGCCTCGCTCCGCCCAATATTCTTCACAGAACATCTCGCTGATCAATTTTTCCCAGCCATAACCCCGCTCAGCCATCGCCGGATACGCGTCACTCTCTTTCAACGCCACCACGTCGGGGTTTTGTTGGAGTGTGGTGTTATAAGCGCAAGCAGAAGACGAGAAAAAATAGCGCTGCGTTCCTGCGCGGAAGGCGGCTTCAATCAGGTGGGTATTAACCAGGATCGAGCGCAGACACTCGACGCGGAAGCGCTCGATGAAACCCATCCCGCCCATGTCCGCGGCCAGGTTGTAAACTTCCACCGCTCCTTCAGCTGCACGCACAGCGTTTTCTTTTTCGCTCAAATCCATGCACAGCACTTCGGTACCGGGTACACGCTGGTACCACTGCGGCAGCGGTTTCTTGTCCACAGCACGGATATTGGTGAAGCCCTGGTCGTGGAACCGGCGCACCAGTGAGCCGCCGATAAATCCGCCCGCTCCAGCGACGAGAATCAGATCGTCCTTTTTTAGGTCAGGACTTGTGGATGCTATTACATTATTTTTCATGGGATTCTCCTGTTGATCAATTGAAAATGTATTGCGATTCAAAAAGAATAGGACACTTCTGAAAACTCAAATTACTCCAGCCTGCTGACTGATTTTCTCTCTATGATTTCTACCGGCAATATAACTTCCCAAGGAGCGTCTGACTCATCTCCCGTTAGCCGTTTGATCAACATCGTTGTCGCTTCCCGCCCCATTTCATACGCTGGTTGGGAAGCTACCGTTAAAAAGGGATCGATCAACAACGAAGCCGGCAAATCATCGAATGCCACCACTGAAACATCTTCGGGCACGCCAATATTTTCCGCACGCAGGGTCTTCAACAATCCCAGGGCAATAAAATTGTTCGCTGCAAAGATCGCTGTCGGGCGCGGCGCGGCTGCCAACGCCTGGTGCGCCATCGCCTGCCCACTTTCAAGATTGAAGGCACCGTAAAAGACCATCTCGCCGTTTTCATCGATGTCTGCTTCGCGCATTGCCCGGCGATATCCATCCAGCCGGTCAGTGACCGTGGCAACATGCGGCGAGCCGGTCAAAAGTGCGATTCGCCGGTGACCATTCTCGAGAAGCAAACGTGTCAACAGATAAGCCCCCTGTTCCGAATCGCACCTTACCGAATCTGTCAAAGGCTTGGGCAATCGACGATCAAGAACCACAAGCGGTACATGTAATTTTTTCACCTGCTGGATGTCGTCCATTTCTTCACGAGCGGGAACGAGCAGGATGCCATCCACGCGTTTCTGAAGCAAAGCACGGAGGTAACCTCCCTGCTTATCAATCGACTCATCTGTATTGCATAAAATAACGTTATATCCGGCTACACTGGCGGCATCTTCAACACCGCGAGCCACCGTTGTCCAAAATGGATTGGTGACATCGGTGATCACCAAGGCCAGCATGCCAGTCTGTTTCCACCTCAGGCTTTGCGACAGGGAATTAGGCATATATCCTAAAAGGCTGGCAGCATCTTTCACTTTCTGGCGCGTTTCATCACTCGCATAACCAGAATTATTTAATACCCTGGAGACAGTAATTGGGGCGACCCCTGCAAGCTTGGCAACTTTTCTAATGGTTGTCATGATAATTCGATAAATATGGTACCGGTACCATGAGTATAGCATCAATTGCTTTTTGCGAATATATTGGCATGATTTTTCATAGCTGGGCTGTTGCGATCAGTAGCATCCAGATCTCAAACTTGGTTGCCTGGATCGTAACGATCGTGACCTATCTCTTTTCCCCCGTGTTCGTTGTTTATGTGCCTGTGCCCGTACACAAGCATGGCTGTAATACAGGCTTGCTTGAATCGGTTGGCGAAAGTGATGTGTTCCCGACCGTGGCTTTCGCCCTTGTCTTCATGACATGGCGTGAAGGAATCCTACAAGCCAACCAAAACAGGGATGACCTCGCGTCTAAAAGACCGATTAATTGTTTTGTGGAAAATTTGGAATTAGGTTATAATGTTGGCCGGTTGAAATATCGCTATCCAGTTTGCTTGCCGTCTGTAACTGGTGTGACCGTTGAGGTCCACCATGATGCAGATTGACGATTGAGGCAAAATTAAATTACGATCCGCAATCGTCAATCGAAAACCCATAGATGGGCCCATAGCGCAGTTGGGAGCGCGTCTCAATGGCATTGAGAAGGTCGCGAGTTCGAATCTCGCTGGGTCCACCAAAATCTGCACTGGCGGTTGGTTATTGGCGTTTGCCTGTGCCAATCGCTCAGTGTTATAATAAGCGAAATAAAAAGCCACGGCAGGAGTAGTAGGTCATCCCGCCAGCGAGATGGGAGAGCAAGGTGAAAGCCCATCATGGCGCACACGGGAGCGCCTCACATACCCGATAGGGTATTAGAGACCGAACTCGCCTGTCACCCTCCGGGGAGGCTGCGCTGGTGAATTAAGTAGTCAGCGCCGGGAGAGCCCGTTAAAGCGAACTTGAGTGGCATCCTTTTTTAGGATGCAACCAGGGTGGTACCACGGAGTAACCCTTCGTCCCTGATTGGATGAAGGGATTTCTATTTAATATTCAAAAGGAGGCTGCTATGAAAAACATTATCCGTAAAACGAAGAAAGCCGTTCACTCCCCCGGATCCCTTCTCGCGCGCCTCCTTGCGGTTCGCCATGATATTTTGTGCACGCACTTCCCGTACGCCGCACTTCCCGATCTCTAACGACGAGTCGGACACGGCATATTTACTTTATCAACTTCACTTTTCATTCACGAGGATAGAATGGCTACTAAAAAACCTGTAAAAAAGAAGATTACAAGCAAGAAATCTGCTGCAAAGAAGCCCGTCCGCAAACCAGCGAAGGCGACCAAGTCGGATAAGCCCAAAGCTATAGCCGCGCCAAAGGACAAAAAAACAGTTGGTAGGAAGACTACTGCGAAACCTCCCAAAAAGACAAGCCGAGTCAAAGCGGAAATTAAGACGCCAAAACAGCCGGCAGGAAAATCATCCCCTCAGTCTGCTAAGATCAAGAAAAAGGCCGTCATTGCCGTGCCGGTCAAATCATCAAACAAGAATTCCGCCCCGGCTAAATCCAGCCAAACTCCCAAGACTGCGGCGGTGAAAGGACCCAAAGTTAATAAGCCGGTAACGATCCAGGCACCCGCAGAGGATATATCGTTTAATCCGAAAGCCTTTGAAACGAAATGGCAGGATAAATGGGAAGCCGACGGGCTGTATCATGCGGATATCGATAATTCAAAACCCAAGTTTTACGCGCTGACCATGCTGCCCTACCCCTCGGGCGACCTGCACATCGGTCACTGGTATTCCATGACTCCTCCCGATGCGCGCGCCCGCTTCATGCGCATGCGTGGATTCAACGTCATGTTCCCGATGGGTTTTGACGCGTTCGGCCTGCCCGCAGAAAATGCCGCCATCAAAAGTGGTATCCACCCGAAGAAACGCACCCACGACAACATTATCAAGATGCGCAAGCAGATGCGTTCGATGGGCGCGATGTTCGATTGGCGGCGTGAAATGGACTCGTCCGACCCGGACTACTATAAGTGGACCGAGTGGTTCTTCATCCAACTCTATAAACACGGGCTGGCTTACCGCAAGATGTCGCCAGTGGATTTCTGCCCAAATTGCAATACCACCCTGGCGCGCGAACAGGTTTGGGGCGAGGACCGTCACTGCGAGCGCTGCGAAACGCCGGTCATCAAGAAGGACCTGGACCAATGGTTTTTCAGAATAACCAAATATGCTGACGAATTGCTGGATTTCTCGACCATCGACTGGCCAGAGAATGTCCGCACCCTGCAAACCAACTGGATCGGTCGCTCCGAAGGCGCCTCAGTCATCTTTAAGACGGAGGCCGGAGACCCGATCGAGATTTTCACCACCCGGCCGGATACTTTGTGGGGCGCGACCTTCATGGTCCTATCTCCCGAGCACCCGCTGGTTGATAAGATCACAACTCCCGCCCAGAAGGGCGAGGTCGAAGCCTACAAATTCGAGGCATCCCGCCAAAGCGATATTGACCGTGAAGCGGCGGACAAGGAAAAGACCGGTGTTTGGACCGGCGGCCATGCCATCAACCCGGTCAATAATTCGCGCATCCCGATCTGGATCGCCGACTACGTGTTGATGACCTACGGCACCGGCGCGATCATGGCTGTGCCGGCTCACGACGAGCGAGATTTTGCCTTTGCCCGAAAATATCATCTGCTGGTCATGCCGGTCATCCAGCCTGAAGGCCAGCCGAAGCTGGATGGTGCCATCATGGAAACCGCTTATATCGGTGGCGGACACATGGTCAACTCCGGCCAGTTTAACGGGACTATCGTCAACGAAGAAAAGGGTCGAAAAAACCCGGGCATCTCCGCAGTAACAGAATGGCTGCAGAAGAATGGCATCGGAAAATTCTCCACATCCTATCGTCTGCGCGACTGGCTGATCTCCCGCCAGCGTTATTGGGGTGCGCCTATCCCGATGGTATATTGCAAGGATTGCGGTTGGAACCCCGTGCCCGATGACCAGCTGCCCGTCCTGTTGCCCGAGGACGTGGAATGGAAACCCACTGGTGAAAGCCCGTTAAAGTTACACCCGACCTGGAAGTATACGACCTGCCCGTCCTGCGGCAAACCCGCCGAGCGCGAAACAGACACAATGGATACCTTCATGTGTTCGTCATGGTATCACCTGCGCTACCTGAGCCCGTGGTGCAAGACTGCGCCCTTCGACGAGGCCGAGTACAACTACTGGATGCCGGTGGATACTTACACCGGCGGCATCGAGCACGCCACCATGCACCTGATGTACACGCGCTTCTTCCACAAAGCCCTGCGCGACATGGGCTTCACCGAAGGCGCGGAACCTATGCAGCAGTTACGCAACCAGGGTATGGTGTTGGGTGAGGACAATGCAAAAATGTCCAAGAGCCGCGGCAACGTGGTCGCACCCGATGAACTGGTCAAGACCTATGGTGCCGATACGGTACGTGCCTACATAATGTTCTTTGCCCGTTGGGAAATGGGCGCGCCGTGGAATTCCAAGGGAATCGAGGGATCCTCGCGCTGGATCCGGCGCGTGTGGCTGTTGTTTACAGATCCGCCTCGCCCTAATAAATGTTCTGCTGAAACAAAACGGGCGTTGCGCCGAAAAGTGCACCAGACATTAAAACGGGTAACGCGCGATTTTGAGAAATTTGAATTCAATACCATCGTCTCCTCGCTGATGGAATTGTTAAACGAAATGTACAAAACCCGCGAAGAGGGTGCATCTGGGACTGCAGAATGGGCCGAAGCACAGGATATCTACCTGCGCATGATGGCGCCGGTCGCTCCGCACATCAGTGAGGAACTGTGGCTGCGGCTGGGCAAACCCTACTCCATCCATACCCAGAGCTGGCCTGCTGTGGACGAAGAAGCCGCCCATGAGGATGAAGTCACGTTGGTGGTGCAGGTCAACGGCAAACTGCGTGACCGCGTCACTCTGCCGGCGGATGTATCCGAGCAGGATGCAAAAGCGGCAGCACTGGCCAGCGAGGCGGTGAAGAAACACCTCGAGGGCAAGGCGCCCAAACAGGTCGTGTACGTGAAAGGACGGCTGGTAAATATTGTAGTATAGGATAAACAGTGACGGGCTTTTACCCGTCGCTGTTACTATCAGATTATTTCAACTCTTGATGGAGTCGCTCATGACCATACTGCTAGACCCCGAAGAAAACGAAACCCGCGCATTGATGAAATATGCAGGCAGCCTGGCTGGGAAATCCGTGCTGGAGATCGGCTGCGGCGACGGGCGGATGACCTGGCGTTATGCGGAGCATGCTGCCCACGTGACCGGCATCGACCCCGATGCAGACAGAATCAATCGAGCGCTGGCCACCTTCCCGACCCACTTGCAACAAAAGGTTGAACTCCTCAACATCGGCCTGGACGATTTTGGCGTACACACGCACACCGACCAATTCGACATCGCCATCCTGGCCTGGTCGCTTTGATGAATGCCACCTGAGCGCATGGTCCATGCGCTGGAGACGGTCCACTCGTTGATCAAGCCCGGCGGCCTGCTGTTGGATATCCACCCCGGGACGGAGAAAGCCTGGCTGGAAGCCAATGTCAACGGGAAGGAATATTTTCTCGATACGCTCGAGGAAACGGATGACTACATCGAATACAAGCAGGCAGGAGATGCGCTGGCACACGTGATCCGCCAGGGATTATTCTCTGTCGAAGAAAATGGAAAATTTTCATTTATTATCCACGCTGGGACGATAGAAGAATTGCGGGGTTTTCTCACCGAAAACTGGAAGGATGCCGTTCTCAGTGAGTCGGTGGATGGCAAAGCCAGGGAGTACATCACATCATCAGTGGAAAGCTATGAGGTGCTGGTGCGGGAGGAAATCCTGATCGCAAGATACCGGCGTAAATAGAATCAAAAAGAGATACGCCGATCGGCGTATCTCTTTTTGATTCCGCGTATGGTAGCTAACCACGCACAATCTTTAATGCGGATGGTAAAATCTCGACCGATAATTTCCGCAGATTCGACCCAAAGCTGGTGTAAACTTCCCCGTCTGCATGAATATAAAGCGGTCTGTCGGATGCCAGAGACAGCCGTGTGAAATTCCCCATACGAACGCAATCGAACCGCCCATGCGTGCCGTTCATCACTTCGGGGATAAGCCGGAACATCATCAAGCGGGAGATTTTGCGCACCGCTGCATAATGCAGGATCCCGTCATTGAGCGCAGCATCCGGCGCGACGTGAAAACCACCACCCTCCCGTGGGCCGTTGCATAAGGTAAACATGAGGGTGCTTTCATCCCAGCTTTCCTTATCAGTCTCGACATGCAAACTGGCAGGGTCAAAGTTTAGGAGGATCGTCTGGATCACAGCCGTCAGGTACATCATGAATCCGCGCAGGATCGGCAGGCGGTGCGAGCGGATGGTCACCACCGCGTCAAAGCCGATGCCGAGGGTATTGTCAAAGTATTCCTTACGCCCTTGCTCATCGGTCAAAAGGCCAACATCGATTGTTGACGGCTCGCCCTTCAAGGCATAGGCCAGGGCATAATCCGCTTTGGCTGGAATACTGACTGCATGGGCGAAATCATTGCCCGAGCCAAGCGGTACCACACCCAGGATGGGGCGCTTCTCGGCAGGGACCTGCATCAATCCGTTCATTACCTCGTGGACGGTCCCGTCTCCTCCCAAGGCGATCACCATATCATACCCGTCGAGGGCAGCCTGCCGCGCCAATTCAGTGGCATGAGTCGGGTAAACTGTGCCGCTCCAGTCCGCGTGACCATATTCGGCAACGATGGGCCGCAGGTCATCCGCCATACGCCAGGCATTACCCATGTCGGCCATCGGATTAAGGATCAACTTGACTTTACGGGGCATGTTTTCCTCCAATAAAAAATAATCCCTGCGAGATTCTCACAAGGATTACAACACATAAAAGTCAAAATAGTTTGCAGCTATTTTGCATCAACGAGATGACGTAGTTCGCCGGTGTTTTTGACCGCCTGCATGAAAGACCCTCTCGCGTTTCGCTTGGCACGGTAAAGAGCACCATCTGCGGCGCGAAGCAGGTCTGACGCAGAATAGGCATGGATCGGGAATATGGCAATGCCGCCGGAAATATCAAAAGCCTTGCGGGAGCCGTCGGGCATATCGATGACCATGTGGCGCAAGGAACGCTGCAGTTTCTGGGTCACCATTAATGAAGCCTCAAAAGTCGCTTCTGGCATGATCAACGTCAGTTCGTCGCCTCCATAACGGGCGAGGAAATCGGTGGAACGCAGGCTGCTCGCCAGTACTCCAAAAGTCTGCTGCAGTACACGATCACCTGTATCGTGACCAAAGGTGTCATTGATCGCCTTGAACCCGTCGAGATCCATCATCACCACGGCAAAAGTATGGTTGAAACGGCGGGCGCGTTGTACCTCAATCTCAAGGCGTTCATCCAGGGCGCGACGGTTGGGCAGCCCGGTAAGAATGTCGGTATAAGCCTGGCGGCTGACTGCCTCATGCAGGCGGGCATTGATAATAGCAATCGCCGCTTGGTCAGACAGCAGTTGCAGCAGTCGCATTTCCTCGTGCGAGAATGGACCTGTGATGGAGCGAGAGAGGTTCATGACGCCAACGACGTGCGTGCCCATCTTCAGCGGAATGCCGATGATTGAGCCGATCCAGTCCTTGGGTGCTCCCTGGTAAAGAGGGTGATTCTGCATGTCCTCCACGATCACCGTCCCCGAGGTGCGGGCGACGGTATACGTCAAGCCGTTCGGCCGGGGTTCGGACACGAGAACATTACGCCGACCGTCGCCGTCAAGCGATGCGCCGAATTTCAGCCGGTCATTTTGATACAGGAAAATGTGAACAGTTTTCGCGTTCTGAACCAGTTTGATGGCTTCGAGTGCAACCGTGTAGAGGACATTTTCCAACTCAAGGGAAGATGTCAGGTTGAGGCTGATGCGTTTAAGTGCATCCAGTTCCTGAGCCTGTTGCTGGACAATTTGCAACAAACCAAGGAGCAGACGCTCATCATCCTTGTTCAAATTACCGGAGAGAAGCCGTTGGCGAGCAAGGAATAAGGCTTCCGACTTGAAATCCACCATTCACTCTTCCCAGAAAAAAAATGGAAAAAACCTACCCTATACTTTAGCATACTATTCGCTTCATTCCAAGTGTTACTTTAAGGTGAATTTTATGGTAATAACTGGTAATTTCACGCCATTGAAGGCATTAAGTTTTCTTTCGGTAACGATAGTAAGCTTTTGAGACTGTGCTAAAATGGCTGTTATAAATTGTGCTTAAATTCACATCCTGACCAAAGGGGCTGCTCATGCCTGAACCGATCATTTCAATTCCTCCAACCACTCCATTAAACCCTCGCAAACGCGCCATCCTGGTCGGGGCTTCGAGCGGGATTGGAGCAGCACTGGCACGTCGCCTTGCCCGTGAAGGTTACACGGTTGCCTGCCTCGCACGCCGCGCTGATTTACTGCAAGCCCTGTGCGCTGAGATCAACCAGGCTTCCGGTGAGATTCGCGCGGTGTCATACACCCATGACGTCACCAACGCCAAAGTGATTCCGCAGTTATTCAAAGACATTGTTACGGATTTCGGTGGACTTGACCTGTTCATCTTCTGCGCCGGTATCTCCCTGCCCACCGGGCTGGAGAATTATGACTTTGAAAAGGACCACGCCACGACCGAAGCCAATTATATCGGTGCGCTGGCTTGGCTCAACCCGGTCGCTGAATTGTTCCAGAGCTTGAAAAAGGGACAAATTGTCGGCATCTCTTCGGTAGCCGGTGAGCGTGGAAGGGTGGGCAACCCATCTTACAATGCGTCAAAGGCAGCGTTGAGCAGTTATCTCGAAGCGCTCCGCAACCGATTGACTCGCCTTGGCATCCATGTGCTGACCGTCAAGCCAGGCTTCGTCCAAACGGATATGGTCAAGGGCGCAAATAAGCTTTTCTGGGTGGTCTCGCCCGAGCAGGCCGCTGAGGATATTTGGAAGGGCATTTACAAGCGCAAGCAGGACATCTACGTCCCTGCCCGTTGGCGATTGGTGATGTTCATTATCCGTCTCATCCCCTCGGTGATTTTCCGCCGGATGAAATTCTAATTGCTTGGAACAGAGAAAACTGCGCGCCCTCAAACCTTGGACGTAAATCCTATGCCCACAAACCTCCCCTACGAAAAATTGACCACGCTCGAAAACTTCGGACACTCGTTTAGTGCCTCGGCATTTCTATACCAACCTTCCAGCATGGATGAAATTCTTGAAGCCTTCCGCGCTGCAAAGAAAGAGGGGCTGACCGTCACCCTGCGCGGTGCAGGACGCAGCTACAACGACGCCGCTCTCAATGGTTTCGGCGTGGTGCTGGACTTGAGAGGGTTGAACAAGATCCTGGAGTGGAATTCCGAAACGGGCGTGGTGACCGCCGAGCCCGGTGTCACCCTCGAGAAACTTTGGCAGGTCGTCCTGCCGGACAGCTGGTGGCCGCCGGTCGTTTCAGGCACGATGACCACCACCCTGGGCGGCTGCCTGGGGATGAACATCCACGGCAAGAATAATTTCAAGATGGGCACCATCGGCGACCATGTGCTAGAGTTTACCGCGCTGCTGCCCACCGGCGCCCGAATCACCTGCAGCCCGAAGAAAAACGGTGACCTGTTCCGCGCCATGATCGGCGGGATGGGCCTGCTGGGGGTGTTCACCTCGATCACACTTCAGATGAAGAAGGTGCATTCGGGGCTGCTGCAGGTCCATGCCTACCCGGTGCGCAGCCTGCATGAACATCTGAAAGCCCTGTTGGACGGGGCGCCTCAACACGATTACATCGTCGGCTGGTTGGATACGATGAATGGTGGGAAAAGCATTGGCCACGGTCAGATTCATGCTGCCGATTATTTGCATGATGATGAAGACCCGAACCCGCGTGAGACGATTAAGCTGGAAAACCAGGTGTTGCCGCCGTACATCTTTGGCGTATTCCCCAAATCCATTTTGTATCTTTTCATGCGCCCATTCTCGAATAATCTGGGCTGGTGGGGAGTCAGCACAGCGAAATACATTGCATCGCTTCGTCGGCACACTTTTCGCCAACCTCATGCGGCATTTCATTTCCTGCTTGATTACGTTCCGAATTGGGAACTTTCGTATGGACGCGGTGGTTTAATACAGTATCAATCCTTCCTGCCAAAGGAAACAGCACTGGATGCCTGGACCGAATTGCTCAGCCTTTCTCTGAAGCGTGGCATGCCTTCCTACCTCGGCGTGACCAAACGCCACCGCCCGGATGACTTCCTGATCAGTCACTCGCTGGACGGCTACTCGCTAGCTTTGGATTTCAAGGTTACCCGCTCCAATCGATCAAAGCTGGCCGCCATGCTGCAGGAATTCGATGGAATTGTGCTCAATGCAGGCGGGAGATTCTATTTCGCCAAGAACAGCGAGACCACGCTAAAGACCGCCCGTCGCTTTTTAGGCGAGGCGGTCATCGAAGAGTTTAAGGCGCTCAAGAAACGGACTGACCCGGACAATCTGCTCGAATCAGACCTGTACCGGCGGGTATTCGGATGAAACCATCAGGGGCGGCCAAGCTGGTCGCCCCTGATGCTCATTCCATTCATGCCAATGACTATTTATTCATGCTGGCCGGCATGGTCATACTGATGGGTTTTCTTTTCCCAAAAGGTCGCCTTGAATTTCCTCCCCGGGATACGGATCCTGCAGGTTGATCTTTCGAATGAGATAGGTCAGGATCTCTCGAATGGTTCCTAAGAGGGGAACCACCAGAATAACCCCCAACACCCCCCACAGGACCGCACCAATCACGAGGCCGAGAATGATCAAGAATACCGGCAAGCGGACTGCTTTGCCGGCCAGTTTTGGATAAATGACCAGGCGTACGAACTGGTTGAAGAGCAAATTGATCCCCAGCACTAAAATTGTAAGCGTTAGTGGGTCGAGGTTAATCCAGGACGAGCCCTGGGTGTAGGTCACAATAATAATCAGGATATAGGTGATCAAGGGGCCAAAAGTCGGGATCAGGTTCAAAAATCCTGCAGCAACGCCAATTGCCCCGGCGTAGGGAATACCCATCACATAAAGCTCCAGCCCGGTGAACGCACCAATGAGCGCCGCAGTGATCACCGTGGACCTGAGCCAGCCGTTCCATACAACCGCCATCCGGTTGAATAAAATTCCAAACTCGCGATGGGAAACACCTGAAAGAGATCGAAATGAACTTCGGAAAATGGAAGGCATCTCGAGCAGGAACAGAAATGCCAGGAATAAGCATGTCCAGCTATAAACGAAAAAAGATGTCGTAAATCCGAGTAGCGCCCCAATATATCCAGCTACTCGACTCAGGATTTCTTGTGCGCCTTGAGGATCTCCCTGGACTTTCGTCAAGAGGTATGTAAGTAATTGATTGAGTTCTGTATCCCCATGGAGTTGAGCACTCAGTGACTGAACGGTCTGAACAAACCAATTTGTCAGACCAGAGGTGAGAAGAAAAAGAATAACGGCGACCGGCAGAAAAACGAGGATGGTCGCGACAGCATTGGGCAGCTTTGTTTTTGTACGAATGAGATTTAAAGGGAAAGATAGAATCAAGATGATAATCCCTGTTATGGCGAGCAGGTTTATTATCGGAAGCATTATGTTGACCACCAGCAGGGATGCGATGATCAGGAGCACGATCACCAGCTGGCGCGTAAATTGACTCCATTGACCGGGCGGAGGAGGCGGGGGCGGTTGATACTGTTGCAATTCGATCTCTTTCATGATTGCTCTCCTTAATATTTATTAACAAGTTATTGATTATTCCCCTAGAATGTATTCAAGGTGCAGCGGCATTGATAAAAGATGTTATATGCCCGATGAATAAACCTTATTATAATTGAATCGCTCTTCTTTTATCGCTCCATATAATTGGAAAATGAAAGTCTTGTGTCTTCTAGATGAAAACACCTTGTGACTACTTTGACCTCGGCCTTGTGCCCTATAATGATGCCTGGGCGCTGCAGGACCGCCTCGCCGCTGAGATCGCGCGCGGGGAGCGCCCACCTGCGCTGTTGTTATTGGAGCATCCTCATATTTACACTTTTGGTCGGCGTGGGCAGGGGCAGAACTTGCTCCTCAACGAAGCACAACTCAAAGAGCGCAGGCTGACCGTGACCTGGGTGGACCGGGGCGGCGACGTGACCTATCATGGTCCCGGTCAGTTGGTTGGCTATCCATTGATCCCGCTCGGGCGAGTGGACCAGAACACGCGCCTGCCTGAGGTCGATTACACCGGTTACTTGCGCCGGCTGGAAAATATGCTCATCATGACACTGGCAAAGCTGGGAATTGCCGGGGGACAGATTCCGGGGATGACCGGTGTATGGGTCCAGGCGGATGTCTACTCGCGCTGCCCGCGCTGCCGCCCGGAAGATCGGCAAAAGCCCGCCAAGATCGCTGCCATCGGCGTGAAAGTGGATGCCAACGGGATCTCGCGCCACGGCTTTGCGCTCAATGTTGATCCAGACATGAGCTACTTCGACGGCATCATCCCATGCGGGCTGAACGAACCGGTGGTCAGCCTCGCGGAACTGCGCGACCCTATTCCATCGATGGAAGAAAACAAACGGTTAGTCGCAGATGCTTTTGCAGAAGTTTTCGGTTATGAAATGACCAGACAAGGCGGTTTTTTTGTTTGACTTTTTATGGTTTAATCGGTACACTATTTCTAGTTATACGACATTACCTGGAGGAGTCTATGCCTGAATATCAAATCGTCATGCGCGCCGGTCCAACCCCGGGCAAAGTATTCCCCGTCAGCGGAGAGTCCTTCACCATTGGACGCGAACCGGGGAACGGAATTGTCATCAACGACGCCGAAATTTCGCGCAAGCATGCCCGTATGTCGCAACAGGGAACTACTTACTCGATTGAAGACCTCGGCTCAACCAATGGAACCTTCGTCAACGGCGTTCGCCTGACCGCTCCACATGCCCTGCGCCCCAACGAAGTAATCGCATTTGGCGAACAGATTTCCGTCGTCTTCGAAGCTGTAGTGGTAAGCGACCCGAACGCGACCATGCTGCATACCGCCAAGCCCTCGACACCAGCACCGGCGCCGGTGTCCCAGCCGGTTTCGCAGCCCATCCCCTCCTATGCCGGCCAGGTCCCTGCCGGACCCGAACCGGTCACTCCTGCGGCGAAGAAGCGCTCACCTGTTACAATGATCATTGTGGTGGTCCTGATTTTAATGCTGTGTATCTTCTGCCTGTGTCTGGGATTCTTCTGGTGGATCGATTCGGGCAGCCGTTGGTGCCAGTTATTACCTTTTATAGTGCCACTTTTTGGCGGCTCGTGTCCGTAACTTTCTGTCAACAGCTTCCCCCTCTCCCACAACAAGGAGAGGGGTTTTTATTTGGATTTTTCGAGAATATCCAGCATCACATTGAGCGCCTTGAGCTTTTGTGCGGTATTTGTGTAATCCCCCGACCGCAGGGCGGTATCCGTTTCAACCAGCAGGGTTTCAAGATACTGATTAAGGAGTCCGTCCGGCCGGCGGATGTAATCGGCCGTGATATTCTTTTGCCTCATGGTCGAGGCATCCGCCAACCAGGCGGTCTGAAAGTAAGCCGACGGGTCGAACAGCTGTTGGTAGCGACGAACGGTATCATAAAATTGGACCGATGACCGCACGTCATCAATGAGAGAAAGGTCCACCGGTTGGGATTTTAATTGTGCGAGGAAATTCGACTCCAATTGGTCAAGAGTCAGGCTGAAGTGAGTCTGCAGGGCCCGGTCGATCGCCTCAGACTGTAGTCCACTGGGCGAGGGGTGAATATCCCGATAGAAGGAATTAAAAGCCTGCCAGCCATAGGTCTCCACCAGATATTGAACCAAAGCGCCAGCTTCGAGATAACCGACCTCATGCTGGGATGGATAGAAAGAATCCGCCAGGGATTTCAAGGGGATATACCAGTTCAAACCAGGCAATGCCGCCGCGCGCGGGATCAATGCTTCAGGTTTAAAGTGCCCGCCTGTTTGATAAACCGCCAGCCCTTCAAGAAAAATGGTCGGGCGCAAATCGCCGCCCAGTTTATTATCGAACCAGTGGACCGCTTCGTGATTCAGAATCATGTCAAAGGTGCTGCCGGCGTAATTCCGGTCGAGATAGGAAACATAAATTGCATCGGTCGTAAAACCGCCGTGCCCCAGTGTGCGGGACATGATCACGATCGGGATCTTCTCATTGCTGGATATGGGATTCGACGACGAAAGACGGGAGATGATCGTATCAGCAGTCTGGCCCAGTTTTTGGATATCACGGGCGGCGTCCGTCCCGGTAATGTAGTTGAGCGTACAGCATTCTGTGACCAGGCTTTCCCAATGGGCGTCCCGCTCGGACGCCGGCAATGAATCGCGGGGCAGCAGATGAATGGATTGCTGCCAGGTGGGTCCGTCCGGCGTGAAAGCAAACGAAAGCTTCTGCACTCCCGGCTCGAGAGTGGACGTATCCCAGACCCACCACATTGTTGCCTGCTGACGCCCGGCGAGCCCATAAGGGTTAAAGCCTGCTCGCCCGATAACCTGGTCGCCAAGACGGACCTCGACCTGCTTGTCGTGTGGTTCGAAGCTGGTGGGGGTGATGATTTCAAAGCTGACCTGATCACCCACGTAGAGCGGTCCATCAGGGTGGAGGTTGACGCTGAACCGGGGGGCGGGAGTAGGCGATGGAGCAGCAGCAAGCGTCGGAGCGAATGTCTTATCGACGGTGCAACCAGCCGGGGCGACGCATCCGACTAAAAGAGTTATTGCCAGAATAAGCAAAAGGCGGCGCATGGGCGCTATTATACTAGTTGTATAATTGACTGACTGCCGATAGAATGAAGGTAGCGAGGCCGAATGGAGCAAAACAGCAAACCCGAATCACCAAAGTGGGGAAACAGCACCAAGATCATCGTGGTGGTGGGGTTGCTGGTATTGGCAGCCGCGGTTGTAATCCGTTTTCAGAGTATTATTCCTCCGTTAATCCTGGCGTTGATCATCGCCTACTTGTTATACCCGGTCGCGTCACTCCTCGAACAGCGCGCCCGCATGCCCTGGGGGTTGTCTGTCACGATCATCTATATCGTTATTACCCTGACCGTCATTGGGCTGCTGATCTTGAGCGGGCTGGAGATCGTGGCCCAGGCACAGAGTTTCATCACCCTGATCCAGACAACGCTCAACCAGATTCCAGGCGCAATCAATTCCATCCAACTTGGCAGCATCACCCTGGGAAAGTTTTCCTACAATCTAAGCAAACTCGGGATCGACCTGAGCGGCCTAAGCAACCAGGTCATAAATACCGCCGAACCTTTACTGGGACAAACCGGCAGTATCATTGGGAAGCTGGCCAGCAGCGCCATCTCGACCATCGGCTGGCTGCTGTTCATCCTGATTGTCTCCTACTTCCTGCTTATTGAAAGCGGCGGCTTGCGGAACGAAATTTTTGCCATTGACCTGCGTGGATTCAACGACGATGCCCGCAGGTTTGGCGAACGCTTAAGTCACATCTGGAACGCCTTCCTGCGCGGGCAGCTGATCATTTTTTTACTCGCCTTTGCCATTTATCTGGTGATGTTGAACTTACTCGGCATTCGCTACGCCCTGGGAATGGCCCTGGTAGCTGGGGTGGCTCGCTTCCTGCCTTACATTGGTCCGACCATTAACTGGATGATGCTGGGGCTGATCGCCTACTTCCAGGATTACAAACTTTTCGGGATGTCGTCCATTGCATACACCTTGCTGGTCATCGCCTGCGCCGTGATCATTGATTATTATCTCGATAACCTGGTCGCGACGCGCATTATGTCGCACACGCTCAGGGTCCATGCGGCAGCCATCATGGTGGCAGTGATCATCGCTTATGAATTGCTGGGATTCCTGGGCGTGGTTATTGCAGCGCCGATTCTGGCGACGGTGCAGCTTGTCCTGACCTACCTCTTCAGGAAATTGAACGATGAGGATCCCTGGCCGCCCGATGAGGACCGCGAGCCTTATTCAATCCGCAAACAGTTCAAGGAATGGCTGAACAAAATCAGCACGACGCGCAGGAAACCTGTGACATAAACATGCCAGCTGTGCTTTATAATTTGAATATTCACACCCAAGGAGGAGAAATGCCCAAAAACGCACCCGAACCCAAGACCGAAACGCTCGCTGAAACTGAGGATTATCTGGTCTGGAGCGCCGAGGAACCCGATGGTGAGACCACCTACCATGTGGAACTTGGCAACGTGACCGTCCATTTCTTCCGTGAGGAGTGGGACCAATTCCTCGCACTGGTAAAGTCACTGGGCAAATAACCGCCCACAGGATAGGGGCGCAGTTCGCTGCGCCCCTATCTGATTCCCATGACAAATTCCATCACAGATATCCACGGAATTGAAGTCGGCCACGCCACGGATCTTGACGCCCTGACCGGCTGCACTGTCATTCTCTGCCGAAAAGGCGCAACGGGCGGTGTGGATGTGCGCGGCGGCGCGCCTGGTACACGCGAAACCGACCTGCTGAATCCGCTCAACCTGGTCGAGAAGGTCCATGCCATCGTGCTGGCCGGCGGATCTGCTTTTGGGCTGGATGCCGCCAGCGGAGTAATGCGTTTTCTCGAGGAGCAGGGACTCGGGTTCGACACAGGCGCGGCAAAAGTCCCGATCGTCCCCGCTGCGATCCTCTTTGACCTGGCTCTCGGCAGCGCAAAAGTCCGTCCGGATGCAGAGATGGGCTATCGCGCCGCAGCATCTGCCACCGCCGAAGCCTGCCCGGAGGGAAATGTCGGCGCGGGAACCGGCGCCTCGGTGGGAAAAATCTTCGGGATGAAGAGCGCGATGAAGAGCGGACTTGGCTCGTCCTGTGTGGCTGCAGGCGGCGGGGTCATGGTCGGAGCGCTGGTGGCGGTCAATGCGTTCGGCGATGTGTTCGACCCGCTGACCAATGGAATCATCGCCGGAGCGCGTTCAACTCAGTTGGGTCCGCTTCACCTGGGGGCGCCGGGCTACTTCGCCAATACACTTGAAACCATGCGCACCTTTGCCGGCCGTACCGTGCTGGGATTCGCCACCAAGTCCAACACCGTCATCGGCGTGGTAGCCACGAACGCCCAGCTGGACAAGGCAGGGGCAAACAAAGTAGCCCAGATGGCGCATGACGGGTTGGCGCAGACCATTCGTCCAGCGCACACCATGCTTGACGGAGATACGATCTTCGCCCTGTCCACAGGGAACAAGAAAGCCGACGTGACAACAGTCGGCGCATTTTCAGCAGAAGCAATGGCACAAGCCATTGTGAGGGCGGTTCAAAACGCGGAACCGGCAGGAGGGCTGCCCGGCATGAAGTCCGGTTAGGCTAATCCGCCTTCATCCAAAGCAGCGTCCGGTGAACAACGAACCCGGCGGCTTGAATTGCATCTTCAGACAGGTGGGCAGGGTATTCCAGCAGCAAGCCGCGACGAGAGCTCATGGATGACCGGATACGCGACAGCAGGGCATGGAGCGCATCGTTCGAACCGTCAGGGGATGCTGCAGCCCAAAGCGTATCCACATGGTCCCTCCCATAAATGACGGAGGCTGCTGCTACCATCACGCTTCCGCGCGAGGCGATCCAATGATCCACATTAATATCTGCCAGAAAATTACCAAGCGTATTCATCAACCCCGGCTGAAAAACATTCCAGAAATTCGAATAATACCAACTGATCCCCTGAGGATGAAGACGCTCCAGCCAGGTGTTCTGCCTGGGCCAATCCGTCGCGCGGCGGGACCGGATTTGAATACCCTGAGCCACCGGCAAAACTGGAGCGCTGGAGGACGAATGGTAGGTTGTGCGCCGAAATAATTCGCGGAAGCCAAGTTCTTCGTAAAGGGTGATCGCGCCGGGGTTGTCTTCGCGGACTTGCAGCCAGATTTCATCGGCGTGCTTATTTCGAGCCTGTTTCATTGCGGCATCGGTCAACAGGCGGCCAATACCCCGGCGCCGGTATTCGGGGTGCGTGGCTACGTTTGCAATCAAAAAAACACGTTTGTTTCGCCGGTTGTACGGGATCAAGCTGACGTTGCCGACGATCCGCCCGCCATCCTCCCAGACAAAGCCGGTAAGCGGCAGGGAGATGGTATCCGCTGTTCTGCTCGCCCATTGCAGGAAGGAGGTGTTCTCCGCCGAACGGCGCATGTCCTGAAGATAGCGTTTGCCATCCCTGTCCATGGTGCTCTGGAAACATATCTCGACCAGGTCTGCAACAGCCGGCAGGTCGCGAACTGGATTCAGCGAGCGGATTCTTCCAGGGGTATCGGGGGAGACAGCAATGGCGGAAGCGGTCATCCTTCCTATTATATTCTGGTTTTTCAGCCGTGATAGGCAGCGAAAGCAGCCCGCCTCAGCCAAACCCGTGTAAAATAATACTCATACACATCTCTAACACTTCTCTTTCAATCCACAGGCTGCGCCTTTGCTATAATCACGCTCAAACAACACGAGAAATTTACTGGCATCTCCATTGCCTGAACGAGAGGACTACCGCTTATGATGCGTTTTGACCGATTCACCGAAAGAGCGCAGGAAGCTGCCCAACGCGCCGCTGAAATCATCCAGCGTTACGGGCACAACCAGATCGACACGGAACACATCCTGCTGGCGCTGATCGAACAACCCGGGGGGGTGATCCCGCAAATTCTTGAGATTCTCAACGTCAACGCGGATGCACTGTCCGAGCGGATCGACTCTGCACTGCGTTCCACACCCAAGGCCAATATTTTTGGCGGCGGCGCCGGACAAATATTCATCACCCCGCGCGTAAAAAGAATCATCGATCTTGCCAACGAGGAAGCCAATCGCCTCAAAGACGAGTACATCTCCACCGAGCACATTTTCCTGGCAATCCTGACCGAGCGGAACACACCCGCAGCCCGCATTCTGGAAAGCGCCGGCCTCAACCGCGACCGGGTCTTTGACGCCGTCATGCAAATCCGCGGCGGACAGCGCGTAACCGACCCCCAGGCTGAGACGCGCTACCGCACCCTCGAAAAATATTCCCGCGACCTGACCCAGCTCGCCCGTGAAGGCAAGCTCGACCCGGTCATCGGTCGCGACAATGAAATCCTGCGCCTGATCCAGATCCTTTCCCGCCGCACCAAGAACAACCCGGTACTGATCGGCGAGGCCGGCGTGGGCAAGACCGCCATCGTCGAAGGACTTGCGCAAAAAATTGCCACCAATGATGTGCCGGAAATTTTGACCGGCAAACGGGTGGTCGCACTCGACCTGGGCGCATTGATCGCCGGTTCGCGCTTCCGCGGCGAGTTTGAGGAAAGACTCAAGGCCGTCATGGAGGAAGTCCAGCGCGCACAGGGCGAAGTCATTTTGATGATCGATGAATTACACACGGTGATCGGTGCCGGCGCAGCGCAAGGCGCCATGGATGCATCGAATATGCTCAAGCCCGCCCTTTCGCGCGGCGAACTGCAGTGCATCGGCGCCACAACCCTGGACGAGTTTCACAAGCATATTGAAAAAGACGCCGCCCTCGAGCGCCGTTTCGCCCCGATCTATGTCGAGGAGCCCAGCGTGGACGACACCATCAAGATGTTGATGGGACTGCGTGACCGGTATGAAGCGCATCACAAAGTCCGTTTCTCTGACGACGCGCTGGTCGCCGCTGCCCGGCTGGCAGAGCGCTATGTCACCGACCGGCACCTGCCGGATAAAGCCATCGACCTGATGGACGAGTCTGCCGCTAAACTACGCGTTGCGCTCTATTCCATGCCCCCCGAACTCAAGGAAGCAAAAACCATACTTGACCGAATGTTAGCCGAGGAGGCCTCCGCTGCGAACGAGGGCAACTACCAGCGCGCAGCAGAAATCAAGGTTGAACGGCTGCGCCACGAAGGGGATTACCGGAAAAAGCGGACTGCCTGGGAATCGGAACACAAACTGGATGAAGTGGTGGATGTGAACGACATTGCCGAAGTCGTTCATCAGTGGACCGGCATCCCCGTCAGCCAGATGATGGAGACCGAATCGCAGAAACTCCTGCAAATGGAGGAGCGGCTGCACGAGCGCATCATCGGCCAGGAGGAAGCCATTCACGCCATCTCAGATGCCATCCGCCGCGCCCGCTCCGGACTCAAGGACCCCAGCCGTCCGATCGGTTCCTTTATCTTCATCGGACCCTCCGGCGTGGGCAAGACCGAGCTTGCCAAAGCCCTGGCCTGGTTCATGTTCGATGATGAAGAAGCCCTGGTGCGCATTGACATGTCTGAGTACCGGGAACAGCATACGGTGAGCCGGCTCTTTGGTGCCCCTCCGGGTTACGTGGGCTACGAGGAGGGCGGTCAACTCACCGAGGCGGTCCGCCGCCGCCCCTACCGCGTCATCCTGTTCGATGAGATCGAAAAAGCCCATCCCGAAGTTTGGAACGCGCTGCTGCAGATCCTGGATGATGGACGTCTGACCGATGGCCAGGGCAAAGTGGTGGATTTCCGCAACACCGTGCTCATCATGACCTCCAACCTGGGCACTGAATACGTGAGACGCGGCGGCACGCTGGGCTTCCTGCAGAAAATTGAGAACGACGAAGACCGCGAGGCGCACGATAAGATTGAGAAAGCGCTCAAAGGCGCCTTCCGCCCGGAGTTTTTGAACCGCATCGACGAGATCATCATGTTCTCACCGCTTTCGGTTGAACAGATGGAAGAGATCGTTGACCTTCAAATGAAGGATATGGAGGAACGATTGAATGAATTCAATATCAAGGTCACGTTGACCAAGCTCGCCCGCACCTGGCTGGCTAAAGCGGGTTACGACCCAGACTTTGGCGCCCGCCCGCTGCGCCGCGCCCTGCAAAAATATATCGAAAGCCCGCTCTCCGTGGAACTGCTGGAACATAAATACAAGGATGGCAGGAACATCACCGTGGACGTGAAGGACGATAAAATCGTCTTCAAGAGCAAGTAACGAGCACCCATTCAGGGGCGGGCATCGATCACCCGCCCCTTTGATTTCCCATGAAGAGAGTCTCCCTTCCCACCCTGCTGATCACGCTGTTAGGAATCTGGCTGGCATTTTCAACCGCAGTCGTCTTTTTTTATCCCACTCCCATCCACTTTCCACCGATCGCTCCAAACTCCTAATTTTTGAATTTCTTATGGATTTCTCACAATTTGGGGTTAAAATGGCACATCGTATCTCACTAGGAGAACAAAATGGAAGAAAAACCCAAGAATTTCTTTTCAAACCCTGTCGTACTCATTGTTGGTTTGGTCATCGTGCTGCTTTGCTGCTGCGTCCTTATTGTCGGAGCAGGCGGCGTGGCCGTGTTCGAATATGGCAAACAAGTTGTGACGACGATGCCTGAACTGCCCGGCTTTGACATGAGCACGCCCACACCTGTGACGCCTGCTGAAGTCACCCGCACCCCATCCGACCAGATTTCTTCTGATACGCTGAAGACGCTGGAAGATACCATCGTGCCGGTCAATGACTTGCGCGATCTGGCCTGCAGGCTGCATGGGAAATGCAACATCCCTGAGACACTCCCATCCGGACCCTATCAGTTAGGGGAAAAGAAAACCTTCAAGGCGACCAATACCGATAACAATGAGACCTATACGGTGGATGCCACTCTGAAATATATAACCGACCATTCCTATTTCTGGGCGGAGGATGGAGTGGATGTCAACCAAAAAGAAATGGCCGCGTTGATGGACACGTTTGAAACCAAGATATACCCCACAAACCGTGCCTTTTTCGGCAGCGAATGGTCTCCCGGCGTGGATGAGGATCAGCATGTTTACGTCCTGTATGCGCGCGGACTTGGAGGCAATATTGCCGGCTACTACTCTTCCGCGGATGAAGTCCATCCGGATGCACACAAAAGCTCCAATGCGCATGAGATGTTCTACTTCAACGCCGATAATTCGCCCCTGAGCGATGATTACACCTACGGGGTATTGGCACACGAATTCCAGCACATGATCCACTGGAAAAAGGACAGTAACGAAACCTCCTGGTTGAACGAAGGTTCTTCCGTGCTCGCGGAATTTCTGAACCAATACGATATTGGCGGATTTGATTATGCCTACATTAGCGACCCCGACCTTCAGCTCACAGACTGGCCCACCGATCCTGACGCCACCACGCCTCACTATGGCGCAGGTTTTCTATTTATGACTTACTTCCTCGACCGTTTTGGAGAGGAAGCCACCAAGGCGCTCATCAACCAATCCGCCAACGGCATGGACAGCGTCGACCAGACCCTGCGCGACATCAACGCTGTCGATTCCATTACCGGACAACCCATCTCCGCCGATGACGTATTCCTGGACTGGACCCTCGCCAACTACTTGAAGGACGGTTCCGTGCCGGACGGGCGTTACACATACCATAACTACCCAAACGCTCCGCAGGCCATGGATACCGAGACCATTTCCTGCCCGCAGGACCAGGCCAACCGCACCGTTCATCAATACGGCGTGGATTATATTGGCGTAGGCTGCGAGGGGAACAACAACATCCATTTTGAAGGCGCCACCGCGACCGGCTTGCTGCCGGCGGATGCTTATTCTGGAAAACTTGCATTCTGGTCCAACAAGGGCGACGAATCCGACATGACGCTCACCCATGAGTTCGATTTCAGCAACGTCAGCGGACCGATCGAGATGACCTACCAGACCTGGTATGACCTTGAGAAGGATTACGACTATGCGTATGTCGAAGCCTCCACCGACGGCCAGACCTGGCAGATCCTGAATACGCCCTCCTGCACCACCGAGGACAAGTCGGGCAATTCCTACGGCTGCGGGTACAACGGCATGAGCGGCGGCGGAGACACTGCGCAGTGGATCCAGGAAAAGGTGGATCTTTCTCCCTACGCCGGGCAGAAGGTGCAGGTACGTTTCGAGTATGTGACGGATGCTGCGGTGAACGGCGAAGGATTGATGCTGGATGACATTTCCGTACCCGCGGTTAACTATTCCACCGATTTTGAGACCGACAATGGCGGCTGGGATGCAGCCGGCTTTGCACAGGTTGAGAACGTATTACCGCAGGAATTCCGTCTCGCGCTGATCACCAAGAAAAGCAACGGCGAGACCACAGTCACACCGGTGACGCTGGATGCCGAAAATGTCGTTGATCTCCCGCTTGATCTGCAGAGCGGCGATACGGCGGTGCTGGTGGTCACCGGCACCACGCGCTTCACCCGGGAACCGGCTGTCTATTCCATCGAGGTGAAATAATGACCACAACTCCATCAACCCAAATACTGCCAGTCGCGGATTTGATCGCCTACCAGGAAGGCGCCGTCGTCAGCCGCCAGATCCTCAAGGCGGACGCGGGTAATGTGACGCTCTTCGCTTTCGACCTCGGGCAGGAATTAAGCGAACATACCGCACCTTTCGACGCGCTGGTGCATGTGCTGGAGGGTGAAGTGGAAATACGAATCTCGGGCAAGCCTTTCAACTTAAAAGCTGGCGAGGCCATCGTCATGCCGGCCAATGAACCGCACGCGGTCAAGGCGCTCAAGCCATTCAAGATGCTGTTGACGATGATCCGGGCATAACCAGCCTGTTTACTGATACAATAAAAAGCGACGACAGGAAACCTGTCGTCGCTTTGATTTACACCTGCCAAACTCACCTCACGTCATTCCAGTTTCCGCCGTTCAATTCTGTGAAGAATAACTCCTTGTCTTCCATCTCGGGAATCTCCTCACCCGCCTGCTGCGCGGACTTGAGGTAGAGCTTCGCTTCGATCACGTTGCCTGTCAAAGCATGGGCGCGCGCCATGCATTCGAAGGCAAACGCCTGGTCGAACTTCTCCATTTCATCCAGTTGCTGCTCGGTCAATTCCAGCGTACGGCGCGCATAGAGCAATGCCAGCTCAGGGTCACCCAACACAGCATAGACACGAGAGAGCAGCCAGACTCCGCGCTGATAGTGGACCGCGGTCCCGGCCACGCGCCAGTGCGCCAGTGAGGCATGAGCATAATCCGCCAGGCATTCATTTTCAACCGCTGTGCGCTCGGGTTTGTCGAGCAGTTCCCACGTTTTGCCATGATACTGGATGGCAAAAAAGCGGTGGACATCTGCTTCGGAATACTGCTTTTCATCGGCCATAAGTTTTCCTTTGGGCTTACACCTATGATCAAGTTCTTCCCAACCATTCTATTTTAATTAATTCTTCTACGGATTTCAACTCCGGGTCGCCGGTGACCACCACCGCATTTTCACGCACAGCGGCAGCCGCAGCGAAAGCGTCGGCATAGGATAGGGGATGATGCGCCTTGATGTGAGTCGCATCCAACACAAGGTCGCGGCTGGCATCCAATAATTCAAGCGGCAAGCTTTCTGCCAGCGCCAGGACACTGTGTGCCATCGCAAGCCCACGTTCGCGTTCTGTGATATACAACACTTCCCCCAAATTGACCAGGCACATCACGACGCGACATTTACGGCCTTCAGCCAACGCCAGGATTTCCTGTACGCGGGTGCAGCCTGCCTCGTCATTCAGATAGGCAAGCAACGCGAAGCTATCCAGCAGATAGACGGGTTTATTTGCCACGCCTCAGTTCCCTGCGGTGTTCCTCGACAATAGCCTGCGTGAGGGAATTGTCCCCTTTTAACATCCCCGCGCCATCCTTGACCGGATTTCTGGAACCGGGCACGATCGCCAACACTCCGCCGTAATCCACCACCTGAAGATAGGCGCCGGGCTTCAGCCCATATTTTTGCCGCATCGCCGCAGGGATGACCACCCAACCTTTTTGAGAAAGTCTGACATTCATAGAACCTCCTTTTTGTTATACTTTTATCGCTTAAAGTATAACACAGCTTGCCAGAATCCTGATCATTTACTGCTTTTTATATTAAGAACTGAACTTTTATTTGCCTGGAGTTGGGCTGAAAGCAAGATTTTGATTCAGATATTTTCGCAGTACTCTGTAAACCATACAGCCCTGCTGTTTCTCGCGGGGCGGTATCTTACACCACTCGTTATTTACACACTCTAAATATGAATCGCCTGACCCTCCACGCCACATGCGCACCCAAAAGGTTTAGCGGACGTTAATCGCCACCCCACAAAATACGCGGGACAGGCAGCGACGCCAACCGCACTTGCAGATGTGATTATTCATCAAGTCCGCACATGGTTCTGCCCGCGGATCACCCACTTGTATGTGGTGAGTTCGCGCAGGGCCATCGGGCCGCGGGCGTGCAGGCGCTGGGTGGAGACGGCGACTTCCGCTCCCAGCCCCAGTTCCGTGCCGTCGGTAAAGCGCGTGCTGGCGTTGACATACACCGCGGCGGAATCCACCTCGGCGATGAAGCGCTGCGCGTTGGTTTCGGTGCGGGTGAGAATACCATCGGAGTGGGCGGTGCTGTGGGCGGCGATGTGTTCGATAGCCTGGTCCAAATCGTCCACCACCTTGATGCCAAGCACCAGCGAAAGCCATTCGGTGTCGAAATCGTCCGGGCCGGCGGGAGAGACGGACGAAGCCAAGGGTTGCAGCATGGAAGCCGCTGTTGGGTCCACACGGAAGGTGACACCCGCGGGCGCAAGGTAATCGATCAAGCGGGGCAGAAATCCGCCCGCGATGGTGCGATGCACGAGGACGGTATCGAGCGCGTTGCACACACTCGGGCGCTGGGTCTTGGCATTGTGGATGATGCGCAGGGCGGCGTCCTGGTCGGCGGTGGCGTCCACGAACAGGTGACAGATGCCGATGCCGCCGGTGATGACGGGGATGTGACTGTTCTCGCGGCAGAAGTCATGCAGACCGGCACCCCCACGCGGGATGATCATGTCCACGAAGTCTTTGAGGTGCAGGAGTTCGAGCACCAGGGCACGGTCGGGGCTGTCGATGAACTGGACCGTGTCGGCCGGGACGCCGGTCCCGGCGAGCGCCCTCTTCAGGGTGTTCACCAGCGCCCGGTTGGAGTTCAAGGTCTCACTGCCGCCGCGCAGGATCACCACGTTGCCGCTTTTCAGGGTGAGGCTCGCCACATCCACCGTGACGTTGGGGCGGGCTTCGTAGATGACACCGATCACGCCGATCGGCACGCGCTGTTTGCGTACGTGAAGCCCGTTGGGCAGATCAGCTTCGTCGAAAATTTCGCCCACCGGGTCGGGGAGATCTGCCACGAGGCGCACGCTGCGGGCGATTTCTGTGAGGCGGGCTTCGTCCAGCATCAGCCGGTCGAGCAGGGAGGCGGAGAGTCCCGCGCGTCTGCTGTCCTCCACATCCTGAGCGTTGGCGGTGAGGATGGCGCTCCGGTCGGCGATCAAGGCGTCGGCCATGTCGAGAAGCGCGACATTTTTTTGCGCTGTCGTCAGGCGGGCGAGGGACCGGGAGGCGAGGCGGGCGCGTTTTCCGAGTTCAATAAACATCAGCGATCCTTTGTTTGGTTTGTAGTTATAGTAGGACGAGGTCGTTGCGGTGGATGACTTCATCCCCATAGTTGTACCCGAGCAAGGATTCGATCTCATCGGAGCGGCGGCCGCGCAGCCGGTCGAGATCGAGGCTGGAATAGGCGGCCAGACCACATGCCAGTTCGCGCCCGCCTTCATCCAGCACGCGGACCGTGTCGCCGCGATCAAATTCGCCGGAGACGAGGGTGACGCCCACCGGCAGGAGGCTTCCCCCGCGCTTGAGCGCCTGCGCCGCGCCATCGTTCACGGTGATCTGCCCGGGGGCGAGTCTGCCGGAAAGGATGTAGCGTTTGCGGCTTTCGAGCGCCGAGACGACCGGTGCGAAGCGCGTCCCCAGCCGTTCGCCTTCCACCAGGCGGGTCAGTACATTCGGTTCGGTGCCCTGCGCGATGACGACCGTCGTGCCGGAGCGCCGCGCGAGGTCGGCGGCTTGCAATTTGGTGACCATGCCGCCGGTGCCGAGCCGCGTACCGCTTCCCTCGGCGGCCTCCCACAGCGCAGAGGAAATCTCGGGCCCGGTGACTTCGCCGACGAGTTGTGCGGTCGGATCGCCCCGCGGGTCAGCGGTGAACAAGCCTGGCTGGTCGGTGAGTAGGACCAGCAGGTCGGCTTCGACCACGTTGGCAACGAGGGCGGAGAGGTTGTCGTTATCGCCCATGCGGATCTCCTCGGTGGCGACGGTATCGTTCTCGTTTATGATGGGCAGGGCACCGTACGCGAGCAGAGCGGCGAGGGTGTTGCGGGCGTTGAGGTAACGGCGGCGGTCGGAGAGATCGGTCCGGGTGAGCAGCACCTGCGCCACCGTGCGTCCATACTGGCCGAAGATCTGCTCATAAAGCGCCATGAGGCGCGGCTGACCGATGGCAGCCAGCATTTGCTTGGCGGGAATGTCTTTTGGCAGCTGTGGAAAACCCAGTTTCTCGCGCCCTGCCGCCATCGCGCCGGATGAGACCAGGATGACCTGATGCCCCGCCGTTTGCAGCTGTGCAACCTGCCGCGCCAGGTCAGCCATTAACGCCGGCGAGAGGTTGAGTGTGCCGGAGGTGAGGGTGGATGTACCGAGTTTTACGATGAGAAGCATAGAAGGCGAGGTGGATCGAGTGAATGGGTGATTGGGCGAATGATACCATCCCCTTGTGAAATAGCACAAACCCCATCTCCCCTTCCTTCCCTGCAGACTCACGAGTCTTGCAGATTTAACAGCATTTGCGGGAAAGGGGATCAAATTTTTTGAGGGAAGGGGTGGGGGCCGAATTTGAAAAAAACTGCCTCGCCCCTAATTGAGATTCGAGGCGAGGCAGGTATATTTGCGTTATGGTAGCTCGACGCAGTTGCCGCTTTCAGCGACGACCGAGTGGTTGGAGTTGGCCACCAGGGCGCACATCTGGGTGGCGTTCGCCGGCCGGTCGCTGACCTTGTACCTTGTGAACGGGCGAGGGCCGCCATACAGGATCCAGGGACCAGAACCGGGCATGCCGGCCTGCTCGGGCGGCACGGTGTTGAAGAAGAAGTGGACGTGCTGCCCCGGTAATTTTTCGGTGTAACCGAAGGTCTCGTAGTCGACCACATACTGATTGCTGTCGTTCACGGAGATGGCGTTGATCCGAACATAGAGCGGCGGGTAGGTGGGAGTGACAGTCGGTTCGGGTGTGGGAATTCCGGTCGGCGGTATCGCGGCTGTGGATTCGGCTGCGAGGGTTGGAGCCGGTGACCGGGTCACGCCGGATTCAACCGTCTGCAAGGCAGCGGCGGAAATGGCATCCGCGCTCAAGGTGGCAGTGGATTTTGGGAAGAACTGTCCCGAGAGCACGTAGGCTCCGCCGCCCCCGACGACAAGCACGGCGCACAGGAATACGGCCACCAGGACGCCAATAATCCATAATTTTGAGCCAGCCTTTTTCTTCGGCGCGGCGGCTGATTGGGGCGGAGTATATCCCGTCCGGGATGGCGGATGGACCGGGCTGGGTGTGTCGTATTGGGTGGGCTGGCTGACCACGGGAGCAGGCGCGGGAGCAAAAAGGGTGCTTGCTGCAGCAACAGCAGCCACCGGGGCGGTGATGGTGCGACCATCCCTCGCGGACAGCACATCCTTGAGTGCGGCAGAAAAATCCGCAGCGGTGCGGAATCTGTCATTGCGGTTCTTGGCCATGGCTTTGATCAGTACTTCGACCAGCGCCTGAGGGACGTCCGCCCTCAGGCTGCGCGGATCAGGCACCGGGTCGTTGAGGTGCATCATCATCAGCGTCATCGCCGAGTCGGCCATGAACGGCGCGCGCCCGCTGAGCATTTCGTAGAGCGTGACGCCCAGGGAGTAGATATCGGCGCGCTCGTCGGGCACTTCGGCACGGATGACTTCGGGCGACATGTACCGCGCCGTGCCCACCACCGCCCCGGTGGCGGTGTGGCTGTCCCCTCCGACGATCTTGACGATGCCGAAATCCATCAGGATGGCCTGGTTGTGAATGTCGAGCATGATGTTGGCAGGCTTGATGTCGCGGTGGACCATGCCGCGCGAGTGGGCGTAGCCGAGCGCGTCACAAATGTTGAGGGTGTACTGGATGGATTCCTCGATGGAGAACAGGCGTTTCTCGTCGCTCAGGCGCTTGAGGCGGTCCTGCAAGGTCTCGCCAGGGAGGAATTCCAGCACCATGTAATAGGTGCCTTCGTCCACATTGAAATCGAAGACCTGCACGATGTTGGGATGGCGCAGCGAGGCCACGGCGGCGGCCTCCTCCTCGAAGCGTTTGATGAACTGGTTGTCGCCCGACAGGTGCGCATGGATGAGTTTGATGGCGACCACGCGTTTGAGGTTGGGGTCGGTGGCCTTATAGACCGCCGACATGCCACCCTGTCCGAGCAGGGCATCGATGCGGTAACGACCGCTGAGTGTACGTCCGATCCAGGTGGGTTGTGACATGGCTTTCTACCGGTATTGAATGGGGATTAAGGGCGATCCCGAATGAATAAGATAAAGTTCATCCTATTATACCAGCGGGCGATGATATTTGCGGAGGGAATCACGGTCACAGGCAGCCACTCGTCGTGCCCGTGGCCGAGGGTCATAGCAGAGAATTCGAGCGACATCAGGCTGGGCATTCTGCAATGCAATTCTCAGCCGCTATCCACTTGTCAATAGTTAGCCGAGAGCGAGGGTGTACGAAATTTTGATCGCCAGCATGGACGGATTGACCGGCTTCAAGGATGCCATCCTGGCCGTATTCCCCAAAACGGACATCCAGCGCTGCATCATCCATCAGATCCGCAACAGTTTGAAGTATATCTCTTGGAAAGATCGCAAGGCCTTCGTCGTCGATTTGAAAACTGTCTACAAGGCTCCGACCCGTG
>Ga0315290_10000083_pt1 | contig 52472 bp, 49 predicted proteins | sample YL17G12_0_MG_FD_203627 | JGI IMG/M metagenome (GOLD analysis project Ga0315290, IMG submission 203627) | Sediment microbial communities from Yellowstone Lake, YNP, Wyoming, USA - YL17G12_0 | ecosystem: Environmental > Aquatic > Freshwater > Lake > Sediment | place: USA: Wyoming | collected... | reverse complement strand
AAAAAACGCCCTGAACGCCAGATCAACGCGCCCCTGGACATTCTGCAAGACCTGAGAAAACGCATCTTTCAATTCAGGGTGTTCCTGCTTCCAAACGGTGAGCAGTTTATTCGTGTCGTACAGCGAAAGTGGCTTCCCTTCCTGCTCCCAGGCCTTTTTACGGGTGGCAAGCGTCTCGTTGTAGACCCACCGGCACACTTCCAGCGTGTGGATCAGTTGGGTGCGTTGGCTTTTGGAGGGGTGCAGGCGGTACTTGTAGGTCTTCATTTCAACCTTCTTTGGGTGTTGCGTCTCTTGTATAGCACACACGTTCTGGCATGTCAAGTTTTGCACCTCGTATCCCCCTTGCTAAATCAAGGGGCTTTACAGCGTTGTTTGGTAAAATGAAGACAGCCAATAAGGAGGAGCACTTCCTTGACTGAGAAACTCAAAATTGTCATCCCCATGGCCGGACTCGGCACCCGCGTCCGCCCTCACACCTGGAGCAAGCCCAAGCCGCTGGTCAGTGTGGCAGGGAAGACTTCTCTCGACCATCTGCTCGACATGTTCCACAGCGTCCCTGACCCTAAAAATGTGGAATATGTCTTTATCGTGGGTTACCTCGGCGACCAGATCCGCGAATACATGAAGACCAACCATCCCGACATGCAGACCCACTTCGTCGAACAGGAAGAGATGAAGGGACAGTCGCACGCGCTCTGGCTGGCGCGCCAGTTCCTGACCGGTCCGATGGTCATGGTCTTTTCGGATACGCTCATCGAGACAAATTTTTCTTTCCTGAGTAATGAAAAGAACGACGCAGTCGTGTGGGTTAAGCCGGTGCCGGACCCGCGCCGCTTTGGTGTGGCGGAACTGAAACCAGACGGGCATGTCAAACGACTGATCGAAAAGCCGTCATCGCTCGAGAACAATCTGGCCATGGTGGGATGTTACTATTTCCGTAATGGCGGAGATCTGATCAGCGCCATCGAAGAACAGATGAAGCGAGGCATCCAGCTCAAGGATGAGTACTTCCTGGCAGACGCAGTCAATATTATGCTCGAACACGGCGCTGCCATGCGCACGGAACGTGTGGAAACCTGGTTGGATACCGGCACCATCGACGCCACGCTGGAAACCAATGTCTACATGCTCGAGCACGGGCGCGACAATTCCGTCGAGGCCGCCAAACGCCCCGGCACAACGATCGTTCCGCCGGTGTTCATCGCCCCCTCCGCGATGGTGGAAGACTCGGTCATCGGTCCGCATGTGTCGGTGGGAGCCGGCTGCGAGGTGCGCGGCTGTGTCATCCGCAACAGCATCTTGGACGAGGAGGCTTCCGTGACCGATTCGGTGCTGAGCGGCTCGTTCATCGGCCGGCAGGCGAAGGTCGTGGGACGTCCCACGACCGTCAACATCGGAGACAACTCCAGCATCCATCTTTAGTGACGAAAAGGGCGGGACGAGGTGACATCCAGTCCTGTCCTTTTTTTTGTATAAAGCCTTAAAATATTATGGAAGACTTGGTCGAATGCCGGTCGGAATCCAATTATCCCGAAAAGCCGGTGGCACTGAACTGGGAGGGCGCCCGCCATGAGGTGGACACCATCCTGAGCCAATGGCGCGATCCGCACGGGTTGCATTTCAGGGTGCGGACGACCGACGGGCTGGTCTTCGAGCTCGAATACGTATCCGCCGCTGAGGCGTGGCAGATCAAGCCAATCTAGGAGGACAGATGCAGGAAATCGGGAGCACACGATATCTCTCCAAGCGGGTCGCCGCGCTGAAGCCTTCGGGCATCCGCAAATTCTTCGACATCGCTGCTACCATGAAGGATGTCATCTCGCTGGGCATCGGCGAGCCGGATTTCACCACACCCAAGCCGATCCTCGAGGCAGGCGTTCGTTCGCTGCAGGCGGGTGAGACGCATTACACATCGAATTCCGGCAAGCTCGAGCTGCGCAACGCCATATCCGATCAGATATCCAACCGCTACGGTGTGCGCTATGACCCGATGAACGAGATCATCGTCACGGTGGGTGTTTCCGAGGCACTGTACCTGACCATGACTGCCCTGCTCGACCCCGGCGACGAAGTCATCATCCCCACGCCGTGCTTTGTCTCGTACCAGGCGGAAGTGTTCCTGGCGGGCGGCGTGCCGGTGGAGATACCGAGCAGACTTGAGGACGATTTCCAGCTTGACCCCGACCGCATCCGCGCTGCCATCACGCCGCACACCAAAATCATCTTCGTCGGCTATCCGAGCAACCCCACCGGGGCGGTTGCCGAGCGCGACAAGTTGATGGAAGTGGCAAAGATTGCCGAAGAGCACGACCTGATGATCGTTTCGGACGAGATCTATGACCGACTGGTGTACAACTTCGAGCACGTCTGCGTTCCGGCATTGGGTGAGAACATCAAGAAGCGCACCATCCTGCTGGGAGGATTTTCCAAGAGCCATGCCATGACCGGCTGGCGCATCGGTTATGCTGCCGGACCGGCAGACCTGATCAAGGGGCTGGTGCGCGTCCACCAGTACACCATCATGTCGGCACCGACCACCGCCCAGGATGCGGCGCTGGAAGGGCTGCTCAACGGGAATCCCTTTGTGGAAGAGATGGTGGCAGAATATGACCGCCGGCGCCGGCTGATCGTCGGCGGGTTGAACAAGCTTGGCTTAACCACCTTCGAGCCGCACGGTGCGTTCTACGCCTTCCCCAAGATCGGCGCCTCCGGCATGGACGATGAGACCTTTGCTGAAACACTGTTGAAAGAACAGCATGTGGCGGTGGTGCCAGGCAACGCCTTCGGCACAGGCGGCGAGGGTTTCGTACGCTGTTCCTATGCCACTGCCTATGAAAAAATCGAGGAAGCGCTGCGCCGTATGGAAAAGTTCATGCAGAAGCACGGATAACTTCAGCGGGCGGAGTTTTTTCCAAAGGGACCATCCGCTGGTTGATTCTGGCAAGGAGGTGTCTGATGAAGTTACTGGGCATTGATGTTGGCGGGAGCGGGATCAAAGGCGCGCTGGTTGAGACCAAAACCGGAGAGCTGGTCGCGCCGCGCCACCGTATCCCCACCCCGGAGGGCGCCAAGCCCAAAGCTGTGGCAAGTGTGGTGGGGGAACTTGTCCGGCACTTCGAGTGGAAAGGACCCATCGGTGTCGGCTTCCCGGCTATCATAAAGCATGGCGTGGCTTTCTCCGCAGCCAATGTCTCCAAAAAATGGATTGGCACCAACGCCGAAGAACTTTTCGCGGAGGTCACGGGCTGCCCGGTAAGAGTGCTCAATGATGCCGATGCGGCTGGTCTGGCGGAGATGCGTTACGGCGCCGGGCGCAAGCAACCCGGCACGGTACTGGTCATTACCATCGGCACCGGACTCGGATCTGCCCTCTTCAGGGACGGTCTGCTCGTCCCGAACACGGAACTCGGCCACATCGAAATGAATTGCGGCGACGCGGAAAGACAGGCCTCCGAGGCGGCCAAGATGCGCGATAAACTCTCCTGGAAGGAATGGAGCGCGCGCTTCAACGAATATCTGCAGACTCTTGAGAACCTGATCAACCCGGACCTGATCATCCTGGGTGGCGGCGCGAGCAAGGAATCGGAAAAATTCATGGACCGGCTTAACCTGCGGGCAACAATCCTGCCGGCAGCTATGCTCAACGAAGCCGGGATCGTCGGCGCCGCTCTGGCTGCAGAGGAACTGAAGAAAAAGAAGTAGTCGCTGATCTGGGAGGATCAACCATGCTCGTCCGTGTAGGAATTGAAAATAATAATGAAGGCCGCACCATCGTCTGGGCGGTTGAACACCCCGGCTGCTACGCCTACGGCGAGGACGCTGACCATGCCATCGCCAACCTGCCGGAGGCCATTCAGACCTACGCCGAATGGATCGGTCAGCACGAAGCACCCTGGCTGGCTGCGGATAAGATCGAGTTGATGATCGAGGATGAATGGGATGTCTACTTCGTCAACAACGCGCTGGAACGCGTGCCCCCCGGCGACGATTCTTACTCCATAGAAGCCTGGTTTCAGTATGACTGGAAACCGCTCAACGCGACAGACATAGAACGCGCCCTGAAATTAATGGCTTGGAGCCGTGCCGATCTGATGGACGCCCTCAAAGGTATCAGCCCCGAAAAACTTGCTCAGACCTACCCCGGCGAGCGCTGGAACATTGAGGGAATCCTCAAACACATCGGCGGCGCGGAGTGGTGGTACCTGGAACGCATCGGGTTTCCCAACCCGGCCAAGGAAAGCGACATACCTGCCGATCCTTACGAAAGACTGGAAGTGGTGCGGAATAATTTCAACTACGTCCTGCCCAAGCTGGAGGGGCTGCACATCGTCGCCGGCCTAGACGGCGAGTTCTGGAGCCCGCGCAAGAGCCTGAGGCGCGCCCTGTGGCACGAACGCGACCATACTGAGCATATAAGAAAGCTGTTGTAAGCGATTTTTCCCACTGAAAGCACACCGCAAACAGCCGCAGCATCCCGAAATGGGATTGGATTTATGTTAAACTAATACAGAGAACACCCAATGACCATTCAAAGCAGCGCTCAAATCGGAAATGTAATTCGCAATGCCGTTGCATTTGACGTCAAGAACTGGCAAGGTGGCATGATGAATACTGATTCTTTGATCCAGTCCGTCCAAGACTTTTTTACTGTTTTGGAGCAAAGAAAGATAGATTACGTCCTGGCCGGGGGAATTGCCATCCTTTATTATGTCGAAGGGCGGAACACCCAGGATTTGGACCTGCTCATGGCCGTCGCATCGCTGGAAAAGCTGCCCGAACTCAAAGTCTCAAACCGAGAAATGTATTTTGTTCGGACAAGTTACAACGAATTGCAGGTTGACATACTTTTGACCCAGAACCCCCTTTTCAAGAAAGTTCATAGTGATTATTCGAAGCCCCAACAATTTCTTGACCGCACTATTCCGCTGGCAACTGTGGAAGGTCTGCTGTTGCTGAAACTGTATGCTCTGCCCTCTCTGTATCGGCAGGGTAATTTTGCAAGGGTCGGCATTTACGAAAACGATATTGCAACCTTGATACACTATTGTCAGCCGGACATGCCTGCCTTGATCAACGAGTTGTCGAACTATGTGGATGCAAATGATCTCGCAGAAATCAAAGGCATTGTCTCTGACATTCAAGACCGTATTAAGCGTTTCAAAAACGAATCCCGCTAAGCAGGCGACCGTCACACCAATCAAGGAAACAACCAGGCTGGACGGCGAGTTCTGGAGCCCGCGCAAGAGCCTGAGGCGCGCGCTGTGGCATGAACGGGACCACATCGAGCACATCCGCAAGCTGCTGTAAACAAATAGGACGGTCTAATGCCCATTTTGAACTTCTACTAAGGCCCGCGCCTAGCAAGGTAAGGATGTTTGCTTTATGAACCAAGTGGATAATTATTTTGATGAGAAAGTGAAAAACGAATTCCTAGGCCTTGTTCAAATGTTGGAACAAGCAATAGATTTTAAGCGTTGGGGATTTCAACAAATATTCCTTGGAATTTCCGAGAAATTTCCTCCCAGCGTTATTTACGATTCTGAATGGTGCCGCGTAAGGTTCATTTATTTTGAACCGGATCCTCGTGATCAATATAAAAAAATTACTTCCATGTATGGAAGGTTGCATGCTCCCGTGAACGAAAATGTCATTATTTGGAATAGAGAAAAATGCTACTGCTGGCATTCTATAGAGCTTGCGCTAAATTTCCTAGAGGGTCTCTCACCTAAGGATTTAACCGGAAAATCTGAAACACCAAGAATTATGGAAAAATTCTATCAGCCGGGTATTCAAAATATTTTGGGGCTTGATCATATAGCCACTAGTGACGTTCAGCCTGAAGTAATGGCAAGAATGCATGCTAGTATTTGGGATCATTATGGGCAGGAATTATTTAATCTTATTGATTTACGGCATCCTGAATTATGGGAACAATACAGATTTTTTATTAAAGAATACTACAGACTTAACCCGCGGATAATCAAAGTTTCTCCACCACGCGATAGCATTTGCTGATAGGGTAATCGAAATTGACAACGTTAAACTTGCTCAACGATTGTGTTCCACCTAGCTGAGCAAGTGTATAAGCTGAAATTAAAGAATAAGCAGGGTAGCAGCTTTACTGCTCACCCTGCTTATTTAATAACAAAATGCTTTACGCCCTCTCCACCATCATCACCTGCCGGCGGAAGCGGTAATCCCCGTTGCGGGAGAGCACCTTGCCGACCAGATCCTCGGGCACGTCCACCAGTGTGCGACCATCTTCAATATAAATTCTGCCTAAAGTATGGCCGGGGATATCGGCGTGGTGGGCAATCGTCCCGACCACATCGGCGGGGCGCAGGCCGTGGTCCTTGCCCAGGCTCAGTGACAGACGCACCATTCCGCTCTCGTGCGAGACAGACGAGCCTGCTCCGCGCCGGGGGCGTTTGTCGCCGGAAGGGCGATCGTGGCGCTCAGGCCTGTCGTCGCGACGCCGAGGTCCATCCGTTTTGCGTGAGGAGAATTCAGCCACTTCCTGAACCGGAGCGATGGGACGCTGCTTTTCATCGTGACGGGCAATTTTCAGCGCGGCGGCGGCAATTTCCATTGGATCGTGACCTTCTTCAACCAGGCGCGCAACAAGTTCGCGTTCTTTACTTAAACGTCCTCGTCCCAGCCAGACCTTGACCTGGTCAAGCAGCTGGGTCTGACGATGGAGGAGAATGTCCTCTTCGGTCGGCAGGGTGGCTTTGCTCAGCTTCTGCTTTATAAAGAATTCGATATCTTTGAGTAATCTTTTCTCACGCGGCGCGACCAGCGAAATGGCAATACCGGTCTTGCCAGCGCGGCCGGTGCGGCCGATGCGGTGGACGTAGATCTCCGGGTCTTCCGGAAGGTCAAAGTTAAAGACGTGGGAAATATCGTCAATGTCCAGGCCGCGTGCGGCGACATCGGTCGCCACCAGCACCTTGACCTGGTTCTGGCGGAAGCGGTTGAGCGTACGCTCGCGCGATTCCTGGCTCAGGTCGCCGTTGAGCACTTCAGCCTGGAAACCACGCTGGGTGAGTGCGTTCGCCAGCTCGCTGGTGCCGGCGCGGGTGCGGGCAAAGATCAGCGCGCTGGTGATGTCCTCCATCTCAAAGAGACGGGCCAGGGCGGCGGTCTTGTCGGATTGCGTGACGAGGTAAGTGCGCTGCTCGATGGCTGCCACCGTCACCTGTTCGCGCTGGATGCTGACCGACTGCGGATCGCGCATGTATTTATCGGCCAATTGGCGGATGCGGGGCGGGAGTGTGGCGGAGAACAGCGCCGTCTGGCGGCTGGCGGGAGTCTTGGCGAGGATGGCTTCGATATCTTCGACAAAGCCCATCGAAAGCATCTCATCCGCCTCGTCGAGTACAACCGTCCTGACCGCACTCAGATCAAGTACTTTCTGGTTGAGCAGATCCAGCATGCGCCCCGGGGTGCCGACGATCACATCCACACCCTTTTGCAGGCGCGACGTCTGCCGGCTGTAGGACGAACCGCCGTAGATCGCGAGCACGCGTACGTCAAGGTGCTTGCCGTATTCATAGATGGCGTTCGCCACCTGCATGGCCAGCTCGCGGGTGGGAGTCATGACCAGCGCCTGTGCGCGCCGTTGACCTGGGTCGATTGCGTTGAGAAGGGGGAGGGCAAAGGCAGCCGTTTTGCCGGTGCCGGTTTGGGCCTGGCCGATCACATCCATGCCGGTGAGCATGAGCGGGATGATGGCAGATTGGATGGGCGTGGGCTCGGCATAGCCGCGTTCAGTAACCGCCTGCACCAGTTCTGGGCGCAGGTTTAAAACAGAAAATTCGGTGGTCATCTTTTTCCTTTGTCTGGCGGCCAGTCTGCTATTAACAGACGGGACCTGTAAGACATTTTTTGATGACTCCGCCGAAAATTCCTGCCAACAACGGCGCACCCTTGCGGGCTGCGCCTGCCCATTGCAACAAAAACGCCCGACTCGCTTACATCGGGCAATCATTCGGAATAACCAAAACAATGTCCCTGAATTGTAGGCTTCTTTTCAGAAGCTGCAAGAGTATAACACGTTTTTGAAATTAGCGGCGAAAAGACAGGCAGAAAAGACAGGCGACAAGACGGTGTGCAGACCTTTTCTTATTGTGGTTTAATACATTAAGTTAACCTTACCTAATCCGGGAGAAGAAATATGCCACCCATCATAAAACTTAAAGGCGCCAACATGGACATTGACCTGGCAACTCCCGCAGGTTCCATCACCTGGCAACAGGACGGATGCCCATGGAATCAAGCCGAGGGAACAAAAGAACATCGCTGCGCAGTGAAGAACGTGTCCATCTGCCCTTACTTCTGCGGTGTGGAGTATCTGGACACATTACTGTGTTGTTACCCGAACGAAAACCCTTTCATTGGGAGGTAGCATGGACGCCGCCCTGCTTGACCAGTTGCACACATTTATCATCCGCGCCAAACAGGCGACTTATGTGGGCACCGGACAAAAGCTGCTCCCCTACCGTCTCGGTTCGCATGACCTGCAGTTCATCGAAAGAGATTGGGCTTACCACGACAGCTACCTGGGAGAGAGCGATTTCATCGGCGAGGAGGCTGTGTACTACAAACAAAAGGTCGTGTGGGCGATGAACTACTTCGGCCGGATCCTCAAACCCGATCAGATCACCTCCGCCGAAGCCGGGATGATGATCAAGATCAGTCTCTCCTACCTGTATGCTGAGGGACGCTTTCTCGGAGGGTTCGTGCACACCGAGAAGGACCTGACCTACGTCGATGCCAGCGAAGGCGACTTCACTAATTTCACCGGCCGGGAACACATCCGCCGGGGCGGGGAAGTCGTGTACGATCTGGTCTATCATGGCGGGCTGATAAATTAACCATAAAGTTATCGTCTTTCTGTGCGATAATAGAAACAGAATACACAACTCCATTTATTTTCAACGAAAAGGATGCCGCCTTGGTCAAAGTAAACTATAAACACGAAAAGCGTCAGAAAGAGCTTGATAAGAAGAAGAAGAAGGACGAAAAACTTCGACGCAAGCAGGGAAAAAAGAACGTCCCGTCTGTAGAGAACACCGAACAGCCTAAAGAAGCCTAGGATTGTCGGTTTGGTCAATGAGGCAAAGGAAAGCCGGTCTCCTTGCGACGGCCTCTGCCTCGATGTTAGTGTTGTCCCAAGAGCGGCCGATGCGCCGCTCTTTTATTCCCCTATGTTTATGCAAGGCTTTGTGGTTAAATTCATTCACTATGGACAGCAAGACTCTTCACGTCATCGAATATCATAAGGTGCTTGAGCGCCTGGCCGCCCACTGCGACTTCAGCGCGTCGCAGGCTTTGGCGCGCCAGCTTGAGCCGACCACCAGCTTCGAACTGGCCCGCGCCCGTCAGCAGGAGACGACCGAAGCGCGCACGCTGCTCGCGCTGCACGACCTGACCATCGGCGGCGCGCACGATATCCGCCAGAAGGTGGATCTCGCACGGCACGGAGGCGTGCTGGATGCACCCGACCTGCTGGACATCAAATCTACGCTGATCTCCTGCCGCGAGCTAAAGAAGACCCTCGAGAAAATGGAGCCGCAGTACCCGCGCATCGGCGGGCTGGCGCTCAGCCTGCCCAACCCGGTCGGCATCGTCGATTCCATCTCGCACACCATCTCGGACAAAGGCGAGGTGCTCGACTCGGCTTCCGTCAAACTGGCCGGCCTGCGGCGCGAGATGCGTGTTGCCCACGAACGGCTGATGAGCAGGCTGCAGAAATACATCACCGACGGCAAGACCGTGCCGATGCTGCAGGATACGCTCATCACCCAGCGCGACGGGCGCTATGTCATCCCGCTGCGCGCCGAGTTCAAGGGGCAGCTCAAGTCCATCGTCCACGACCAGTCCGCAAGCGGCGCGACGCTGTTCGTTGAACCTCTGGCTGTCGTCGAGATGAACAACGCCTTCCGCGAATTGCAGTTGGCCGAGCGCGACGAGGTACGCAAGGTGCTGGCGGAACTGTCCGCGCAGGTGGGAATCGCCGCGCAGGAAATCATCTCAGGAGTCGAAGCGCTGGCCGAGCTGGACCTGGCCTTTGCCAAGGCCAAGTATGCCGAGGAGATCCACGCCAGCGAGCCACTGCTGCATCCGCTGGACGGGGATAAGAAGAAGCCGATTAAAGGGAAACAAGCCAAGAGTGACGAGAAACCAGTGCAGGAGGAACAGAGACCCAATCCCGGTGCCGTCATCCGCCTGTTCGAGGCGCGGCATCCGCTGCTCGATCCGCACACCGTTGTGCCGCTCGATATCGACCTCGCGCCGGGCACCTTCGCACTGGTCATCACCGGTCCCAACACCGGCGGCAAGACGGTCACGCTCAAGACCGTCGGGTTGATGGCGGCCATGGCGCAGTCGGGGCTGCACATCCCGGTCCAGTCCGGCTCGGAGCTGTCGCTGTTCCACGACATCCACGCTGACATCGGTGACGAGCAGTCCATCGAGCAGTCGCTCAGCACTTTCTCGGGGCACATCACCAACATCATCCGCATCCTCAAGCAGGCGGACAACCGGGTGCTGGTCATCCTGGACGAGCTGGGGGCGGGCACCGACCCGCAGGAAGGCGCCGCGCTGGCCCGCGCCATCCTCAGTCACCTGCTGGTGCGCGGGGTGACGACCTTCGTCGCCACGCACTACCCCGAGCTGAAGACGTTTGCCCACGGCACGCCGGGCGTGGTCAACGCCTCGCTGGAATTCGACGTGAAGACGCTGCGTCCGACCTACAAGATGACCATCGGTCTTCCGGGGCGATCCAACGCGTTGGCCATCGCCACGCGGCTCGGACTCCCCCAGGAGATCATCACTGATGCAAGGAGTGAGATCAACCCGCTCGACCTGCGCGCCGATAAGATGCTCGACGACATCCGCCGCCAGCGCAACCAGACCAGCCGCGAGCGCGAGAAAGCCGAGAAAGCCAAGCAGCGCGCGGACGCCACGCGGCTTGAGCTGGAAAAACGATTGGAGCACATCGAAGATGAACGCCGGCAGGTGCTCGAAAAAGCGCGGGCGGAAGGTGAAATGGAAGTAGCCATCGTGCAGACGCAGATCGACACGCTTAAAGAACAGTTGAAGAAGGCCCGGCAGCCGCTGGATGCCATCAAAGCCGTCGAAGATCAGATGGAGGTTCTTGAGGAAAAGGTCCAGCAGCCGACGGCGCGCAAAGTCTTGCCTAAACAAGCCCCGCCCGGCTCGCTCAAGCTGGGCGAGAGAGTCTTCCTGCGCACCATCAAGGCTGAGGGGGTGATCACCTCCCTCAGCGAATCGGAAGCAGAGGTGCAGATAGGTGCGTTGCGGGTGCGCGCCAAGCTGAACGACCTGGCGCGTCCATCCGAAGAGCCGGATGCCGGTCCGCCAAAGGAAACCGGCCGCAAGCGAAGGATCAAGCAGGCTGTGGCAAATATCGAATCAGGACCGTCCACCAGCATCAGCATCACCGCCGCCTCGCCCGGCATGGAACTGGATCTGCGCGGGCAGAATTCCGAAGATGCGCTGGCGATGCTCGATGATTACCTCGACCGGGCTTATCTTTCAGGGATGCCGTTCGTGCGCATCATCCATGGAAAAGGGACCGGCAAGCTGCGCGAGTCAGTGCGCGGGATGCTCAAGGACCATCCGCACGTCGCGTCGTTTGAAGAGGGACACCAGAGCGAGGGCGGCGCTGGCGTGACAGTGGCGAAGATCGTGAAGGATTAGTAGAGACGCAATATTAAATATGACAGACTCCTTGGCAAAACTCGACCTTTGGGGAAATAAGGGACTACGAATAGGATTGACATTAGTGGTATTGCAATCGCAAGCGCCTGCCAAACCGCGCCAAACACGTTGCCAACAACAGAAATTGCGGTAACAGTTACCACTGCCAATACAATTTCCTATCCCGAATCCACATCGACACAGGTTTCTCCAGTTATCACACCAACAGAGGAGATATTACCGACTATCAAGGTAACACCGAGCCCTGATGTAATTACGCTCGACAATGCCAAACGAGTACGACCAACCGGCAAAACATTCTGGTCGTCATGGAGAAATGCCGAACTCGTTTTCCGACCCGATGCAACTTGGATCGTTGAACCGCTTAGAGATGGCGGAATCATTGTGCGGGACTTTCATACTGAAGAATTAAAAAAATCACTTCCAAATGCTGGCGAATGGATTGAACACATCCTCGTAAGCCCGGATGGACGGCGCCTAGCAGCCGTTAGTACTAAAGATGAAACCATCAGCGTTTGGGACTTGGACAGTTTTACTATCTTGGGGATTTATCCATTTACAGGATATCATCCTTCGTCAGAAGGTACACCTCTAGCAGGAAGTTTCTCGCATAACAACGGGTTCCTTACGGTCTCTGGTTGTTTGCAACAGGGTACCTATTGGGGAAATCCCTATTGTTGGTACTCAGGTGCTGTTGTATATGATTTAGATACCAATGGGATTTTCAAAGAACTGGCGGGCTATCAGGAATCTACTTACAGCGTAGAATTCAGCCCAGACGACCGGTTGTTGGTGTTGGCTGGCAGAGGAAGGTCAAAGCCCCGTGCCGATTTACTGGTATGGGACATTCATCAGAACAAACTACTGATGAAGATGGAGTATGAAACAGGATTGGGAGATATAAATTTCAACTGCAAGGGAAATTTACTTGCCTCAATTACTTTTAAAGGCGAACTGGTCATGTGGAATACAAGCACATGGTTGCCTGAAGGACCAGTCGAGGGAAATGGTCCAGGAGAGGTTAGCTATAGTCCAGTTGATTGTTCGCTCTTAGCGACAACCGATGGATTAAATGTTGACGGTCTGACTTTTTGGAATGCTGATACTCTCCAACCAATATATACCTGGGAAACTAGCATGGGAAAACTTGATGATGTAGCGATTAGCCCAGATGGTCGTCGGGGATATACATGGAGCAATGATCTCGGCCCACTCTTTAGAATTCAAGAATGGTTTATTCCATGAAATTTTCCTGCTCGGCAAGGGGATTCTGAGTCAGCGACATGCTCTCCAATAATTTTCTCGAAAGGAAATCGGCAACCACGCGTAATTTCAACACGCTGAGCAGGTTGATAGGGATGTGCAAATGAAAATCCACCTCGTTGATGGCACCTACGAATTATTCCGCGCTCACTTCGGCGCACCGCCGAAAAAGGCTCCCGATGGCATGGAGGTAGGCGCGACGCTTGGACTCCTCCGAAGCCTGATGCTGCTGTTGTCGGACCCCGAAGTGACGCATGTCGCAGTCGCCTTTGATCATGTCATCGAATCCTTTCGCAACAAGATGTATGCGGGCTACAAGACCGGCGCGGGCGTTGACCCCAACTTGTTGGCGCAATTTCCACTGGCCGAAAGGGCCGTGTCCGCGTTGGGGTTGGCGGTCTGGCCAATGGTCAAGTTCGAAGCGGATGATGCCATCGCCACAGCGGTCGCGCGCTTCAAGGTCAAATCCGTGAAGCAGATTGTCATTTGCTCGGTGGATAAAGACCTGACGCAATTGGTGGACGGTGACCGCGTGGTCTGCTGGGACCGGCGTCGCGAGATTATTCTGGATGAGAAGGGTGTGATCGGAAAATTTGGCGTCAGCCCCGAATCGATTCCCGATTATCTTGCGCTCGTCGGCGATTCGGCGGATGGGTATCCGGGTATAAAAGGCTGGGGAGTGGCCTCAACGTCCGCGGTGCTTTCGCGGTTCGAGCATATCGAGTCAATTCCCCTCGACCCGAATCAACTCGGCCTGGGTGTTGGACGCGCAACGACTTTGCTCGAGAACTTGAAAAAGAACTACAACAATGCCCTGTTGTTCAGGGAGTTATCCACGCTTCGCAGGGATGTCCCGATCAAAGAGACTTTGAAAGAGCTGCAGTGGCAGGGCGCTTATCCGCGTTTGAAGAAGTTGTGTCACGAGTTGGGGGAGGAACGAATCCCTGAACGGGTTTCACGCTGGCGGTAGATAATTGCCTGCTCGCTGGGTGCGGGGCTACCCTACCCCAGCCCTCCCCAAATCCTGTGGATTTAGGGCACCTGAAGGTGTGCTACGCTAAGGGTGTCCAATGAACGGGTGGGGTTGAGTAATGCACTTAATCAAAAATCTTCCGGGCTTATCACCTCGGAAGATTTTCTACTCGATCTGCAAATTTCGGAACCGCTCTTTCAGAGTGGGTATCTGCGTTTGAACGACATCCCACAGGATCGTTTTGTCCAATCCAAAATATTCATGGGCAATCACGTTGCGCAAGCTGGCAATCTCCCGCCAGGGGATCTCAGGGTGTTTCTCCTTGAAGCTGCGCGGCATTTGGCGTGCTGCTTCGCCGATGATTTCAAGACTGCGAACGACTGCCAAGAACGTCCTTCGGTCTTTTTCTAACTCCTCCGCGTCAGGTGTCTTTTTTGTAAAATCAAGAATGTCCTGACAGGCTTGAATAATATCATCCACATAAAGCTTGGGGCTACGAGATGACATACAACAAATCCTGTTCCACCGAGGGGCGCACAGCCGGTTTCAAGCTGTCCGGAGTCACCAGGTCCACTTTGCGGCCCAGCAAGTCTTCCAGATAGAGTTTCAAACCGATGTAGTTCACCCAGGTGGGTTGGTCAAAATGGACCAGAATGTCCACGTCGCTGGTCTTGCGTAAACGGTTCCGGGCAGCTGAGCCGAACAATGCCAGCGATTTCACACCATACCGTTTGTAGACGGTACGTCTGGATTTTAATGCTTTAACCACATCGTCACGAGTTGCGGCAACCATAACTAGATTATACACGCATCTTTTTCAGGATAAAAACTAAGGCTTCGCTTTCACCTCTTTAAAATCCAGCATTCTTTCCTCGTAGCCGTAATAATGCCGCCAGTAGACATTCTCCGGGGTGAAGGTATAGCCTTCCAGCTCCGCCCAGACGGTCACCATCTCGTCGCCGGGGATGAACATAAACTCGGAGCGGTAGGTGCCGTCCTTTCCGGTGACGGCGACGGCTTCCCCCTCGTAGGAGGCAAAGCTGCGATAGATCTTCACCCCTTCCAGCGGACTCCCGTCGATGTTCACTGTGCCCTGAAGGACGAGACCGGTTTGCCCGGCTGCAGAATTAACCCGAGTGACCGAAAGTTCCGTGGGCAGCACTGTCGGCGCAATCAGGGCAGACGTCGCACAGGCGGATAAGGCCAACACGAGCATCAGGAAGATCGTCCTTCGCAAGTATTTCATTCGCACATCTTACCATAAACGAATTGCTATACAATCAAGGAGGAGGCTGCCATGACCGAAAGAATGACAATCCTGCTTCAGGATGAAGGTGTGCTGATCCTGCCACCCGAGCTACGGACCCGGCTTGGGCTGAAGGCTGGCGACCTGCTGGATGTGAGTGAACTGGAAGGCGCCATTGTGATGACCCCGCGCCGCACGTCCGCTCAAACAGCGCCCGATCCTTTGGCCAACGACCCGCAATTCCAAAGCAAACTTAAGTCGATGCAGGAAATGCTGGAGAACCTGTGAAATTCATCGAAGTAACAAAACATCCTCCGACCCAATGTCGGAGGATGTTTTGTATTTATTTCAGGTCAGGATTAAGGCCGTGCGGCGAGGGTGATCTGGATATCGAGTTTCTGATCGCCGCGCATGATGGACAGCGTGACCACATCGCCTGGACCCTTGTTCACGACAAGGTAGGAAAGCATTTCATCGAAGGTTTTGATTGGCCTGCCGTCAATACCGACGATGAGGTCGCCGCCGGCTTTGAGCCCGCTGGGCGTGTCCTGCGTGCCCGCCTTCAGGCCTGCCTGGTCCGCCGGGCCTCCCGGGATGACGCTGGTAATATAAGCGCCGTTGTAGTCCTTAAGCCCCAATTCGGTCACATGGCTGAGCGGTAGTTCATCGATGGAGGTGATGCCGAGGTACGGATAATCGTACTTGCCTTTCTCGATCAGCACCGGCACCACGCGCTGGATGAGGCTGCTGGGGATGGCAAAACCCACCCCGCTGTTGACCGGCTCGCCGGCGGAATTGGCGGCATTAGTGTCGATGGCACGGTTGATACCGATGACATCCCCGTTCAGATCGAACAGCGGTCCGCCCGAGTTGCCTGGGTTGATGGCAGCATCGGTCTGGATCAGCCCGCCGGCGCTGAACGTACCGGCTCCATCCTTGGTCTGGCGCATGGAATCCTGCGTCCGCCCCAGGGCAGAGACAATGCCATAGGACATCGAGCTGTTGAGGCCGAAGGGGTTGCCGATCGCCACAACGAACTGCCCCACATGCAGCTGTTCCGAATCGCCAACAGACAGGGGGTGAAGCTGGTCCGCCGGCGCATCCACTTTGATCACAGCGATATCTGAATCCAGGTCGGTGCCGACCACGTTGCCCTGAGTCTTGAAACCGGAGGGGAAATCCACTTCCAGGTTTTTCGCTCCCTCGACCACATGGTAGTTGGTCACGATATGCCCGGCGCTGTCAAAGACAAAACCGGAGCCGAGTGCACCACCCTGGTCGGTGACGGTCTTGATCGCCACCACCCCTGGGTTGACCTTGTCAAATAAATTCACCAGGATCGTTTGATCCGCAGCCAACCCGGAGCTTATCGGGAGCGCTGACGGCTGAACAATACTCTGAATCTGGGTCGGGACAGGTATTTCGGGTACCACAGTCTGCCCGCTGAACCTGCAGGCCGCCATCGTAAACACCAAAACCGACGATACTACCATTATTTTTATCTTGTTATTCATTAATTCTCTCCTGTAAACATCACTACTTGGCCTGTTGCCGCGCGGCTTGCTCCAACAGCGACTTTTGTTCGGAGGTCAGAATGCGCGGAATGCTGACCTTTACTTTTACATACAGATCGCCCTTCGACTGCGGATCTTTGCTTTTCGGCATGCCGCGCCCGGCGATGCGGAAAATCTGGTCCGGCTGTGTACCCGCGGGAACTTTCAGGTGCACCTTTCCGCTGAGGGTCGGCACATCCACTTCACCTCCGAGCATGGCGGTAAAAACATCCAACACCGCCTCGCAATGCAGGTCGTTCCCTTCGCGCCGGAACTGGGGGTGGTCGTCAACGGTCACATCCAAGTACAGGTCACTTCCGTCCGGCGCTCCGCCCGGCACACGCACCTTTGAACCGGTCTTGACTCCCGGCGGGATGCGAATTTTCTTTTTGTGCCTGTCCGACTCAACCTGCCGATGGGCGCCGCCGTAGGCTTCCTCGAGTGAGATGGTGACCGGGCTTTCGAAGGCCGGCGCGGGACGGGTCCGCCCGCCGCGTGTCTGCGCTCCCCGCCCGAAGTTGCCCGGCGCACCACCGAAGATACTGCGGAAGAAATCGGAGAACAGGTCGTTGAAATCTCCATTGAACTCCACGCGGGTACCGCCCGGAGTTGCCGCCCACTGCGACCAGTCAAAGCCGCCCGGCGCGCCGCCGTGCTGCTGGTACTGGTGATAAGAGTCGCCCAACTGGTCGTAGCGCGAACGCTTCTCGGGGTCGGACAACACCTGGTAGGCCTCGTTCATCTCCTTAAATCGCTCCTCCGCCTTCTTGTCGCCGGGGTTGCGGTCGGGATGATACTTCATCGCCAGCTTGCGATACGCGCTGCGGATCTCGTCCTGAGAAGCGGTCTTTGAGACACCCAGCGTTTGGTAATAATCCCTGTAATCCATGGTCAGCCCTTTATACAGAGGATTGTAAACCTACTAAAGGAGGAGTCAAGCTTGGCAGGGCAGGATTAACCAAACTCTAACTCTTTCAAAGGTATACTTACAAGAGTATTTTTACCCTTCCATCATTAACAGAGGATGAACAATGATTAAATCCATCTGTGTTTACAGCGGGTCGGCGGACGGCATTCACTATGAATTCAAGGAGGCTGCACGCCAAATGGGCCGGTTGCTGGCGGAAAAAGGCATTCGTCTGATCTACGGCGGTGGCAAGACCGGGCTGATGGGCGACGTGGCAGACGGCTCGCTCGAGGCTGGCGGCGAGGTGATTGGCGTCATCACCGAGGCGATGAACACGCCGGCGCTGGCGCATACCGGCCTGACCCGGCTCGACGTGACTACCACCATCCATGAAAGAAAAGCCCGCATGTACAACCTGGCGGACGGTTACATTGCCCTGCCAGGTGGCTTCGGCACGCTGGACGAGCTCTTCGAAACCGTCACCTGGGCGCAGATCGGGCTGCACGAAAAGCCGATCGGATTATTGAACACCCGCCGCTACTATGATCCCCTGCTCGCAATGGTGGACCATGCACAAAAGGAAGGATTTATCTTTCCGGAGCACCGGCAGATCATGGTCAGCGCCGCGACGCCACTGGAATTATTGAAAGCAATGGAATCCCACCAGCACCCTACCGAGGCGGTCAAACGCTGGATGCGGGAGGATTAATAGATATTCATCTGTTCAAGGTTTAATGGTAACCAGCACTGTCTCCGTCTCCAGCGACTGGTCCAGCCGGATGACCTGGAGTTGAAGCACATACAACCCACTTAGGCCGGCCGTATCCCACTCACCGAGCAGACCGTCTGTCACCTGTGTCGTCGAGTCCTCGCCGATCTGTACCCAGGCTTGTGGATTCAGCCCCTGCCCGTATTGCAGCCGGTAGAATAGAAAATCCTTGCCCGAGGCGGTGCCTGTGACCTGCACTTTGCCGGTCACATCGGCCAGCATCTCCGGCGAAGTGATGTGCACTTCCGGTTGTGGGGGTTTGGCTTGCAGGGTGTCGTAGGAATCGGGCGGGGTCAAAAACCCGGCCGAGGCCGCCCAGGCTTTGGCCACTTCAGGCACGACCATAAATACCTTGTTCTCCACCAGTTCGGGCGGTGTGAAAATGGTTGCCAGCAGCTTCGTCTCTCGGTTGATGGGGAAGACGCGGTACAGGTCATCGTAGGCCAATGGCTGGTTGCCGTCCAGGAAGACCTCCCGCACGACCAGCGGGCAGGCGTCGGTGGGCAGCTCGCCGGATGGAGAACACACATCCATGACGGTCATGGCCTGAGGCTGTGTCCAGCCATCGGGGGTCAGGTCTTTCGAGGCTGTGTTCATCAACGCGCGCCACAACCCGGAAGCCAGCGCGGGGCTTTGGGCTGATTCCCCTCCCGCCCATACCGCCACCGACCGGTCGGGAGTATACCCAACCGCCCACAGATCTTTCCCATCCGCAGTCTGACCGGTCTTGGCGCCCGCCGGGCGGTTCATGTCGAGCAGGCTGGACCCAACCGCGCCGCGTCGCGCGGTTGGGTCGCGCAGGACATCCGTCATCAAATAAGCCAATTGCGGGCTGGCCACCGCCTGCATATCAGGGTTGGATGCTGCGTACCAGGGTGCGTGATCTACCGTATCCAGTTTGAGCACCGACGCCGGGAGCAGAGTCTCGCCTTCCTTTGAGCCAGCCAGCACACCTTGATTGCCAAAGACCCCGTAGCTGCGTGCGGCTTGCAGCGGTGTCTGCAGGGAGTTTCCCTTCAGCGGGTCATTCCCGCCTGCCGGGAAGGTAATGCCAAACGGAGCGGCGATGTGCGCCACAGAGTCGGCACCTAATTGAGCCAGGATCTCCGCCGCTGGGACGAGGTAGTCACTAGCCAGCGCTTCGCGCAGACGCACCGGTCCGTGGAAGCGTCCGTCCGGATTCTGAATATCTCCGGCAGTGCCGGTAAGACCACCGGGGATATCCCACGCCAGAGTGGCAGGGCTCATCCCGCGCGCGAATCCGGTCAGATAGATGAACGGGGTTACGAGTGACCCGATCCTGCGCGCCGCCATCCCGCCCTGCTTGCCATTCATGTCAGTCTCGCCCACTAATGCCAGCACCTGCCCGGTCTTCGGGTCGATCACGGCAGCGCTGGCTGATTCATTTTGAGAGGATGCACCGGAGGGAAGCGCCGGCAGGTCTTGAGCAGCAACACAGGGACCGCCATCGACAGCGGTGAGCGGCGTGTCATCACCGGCGAGCCGCCGCATCTGGGACTGAACCGCGCAGGCTGCTTGAATTTGCAGGTCGTAATCGAGCGTGGTGATGATGTTCAGTCCACCTTGCGCAATGCGCTCGCGGCTGAAGCGGGGATTAAGCTGAGACAGGACAAGGTCCACGAAAGCCGGTGACAGGCTGAGGGGTGCCGGACTTGGCTGAAACTCCAGGGGCGTGGCCGCTGCTTGCTGCACCTGCTCCGCGGTCAGGGAACCGGCTGCTTTCATCTTATCTAGAATCTTCTTCTGGTTGGCAAGCGCATCCTGGGGGGAGTCGAAGGGATTAAGCGCCGGCGACCGGCTGACCGCCGCCAGCAATGCGGATTGAGCAGTACCCAGTTTTCCAACCGGCAGACCAAAGTAAAGCTGGGCAGCCGCGTCTGCACCATAGGCGTAGTGACCATAATCCGCGCTGTTAAAAGTCCATTCGAGGATTTTGTCGCGGCCAAACTCGGCGGTAAGCTGCGCAGCCAGTAGACGCTGGCGCAGATCGCGGCGCGAGGAGGGCGGCTCGTTCCACAGCAACAGGTGGGAAGCGAGTTCGCCGGCGATATCATTCTGCGATACCCGCGTTGCATTGACCAGGTCTTGAGGGAATTCACTGAGTGGAACGTAGCGGCGCGGCGCATCGAACGGGGCGAGCACCGCGACCGTGCGCGCACCGCTGCGGTCATACAGCCGGGTCGGCTGGAGCAGCGCGCCGTTTTGCGGATCGAGCAAAGCAGGGATGGCGACGACCGACGGCAAGTCGTGGGTCAGCGACGCCCAGGCAAAGGCCACCGACAGGATGCCCGCCGCGATAAGCACGCTGATGAGCAACCCGCAGCCAATGATCACACGCCGGGTACGAGATTCGGCACTGCGGCGGGACTGTTCACGGCGTTCACGCCTCTGGCGGAGTGTGATGAGGGTTCCAGGCATTCAAAGTCAGTCTTCCATCCCTTAAGATACGAGGATAAGAATCAATAATAAATTATTTCAAAATGTTCCCGACCCAACCCAACAGGTCAAGCGAGGGGGTTTCGCCGGTGACTGCGCCGGTCTGCCCGTTGACGAGCACTTTGTAAGTTTTACCCTCTACGGTGTAACTGGTCAACCAGGCCGGTACAAGCAACAGCTTGAACAATTCTATGGACATGCTTGACGACGCAGGCTTGAAGTTGCTGATGTTACCCTGGATGCCAAGCAGGAGCTCCACCTCATGCCGGGTCTGGTCATAGACTGTTTTCCGCGCATCCAGCGAGGCATCGGACATGGTGATCTCATAGACCTCTGCCGGCCAGTCCGAGAGAAATCGCGGATCGTAGGAAACCGCTTCCGCAAGATTAAATCCTTCGAGGGCATCTTTCAACAGGCTGCCCTGTTTGCAGGTCGCAGCCACCGGCACATTGGTTGCGACGACCGGGTGCGTGTCGGAAATGGTCTTGACCACCATCTTGCGGCTGTTCCGCTCGTTGACGGTGATCTGCGCGGTATAGGGGATCTCGCCCCCCAGATCGAACGACCAGACCGGCAGATAGATTCCTTGCGGCCTCTGCACCTTGCCGTCCGGTTTGACCTTTTTCTTTTTCGCCCAATTGACCAGATAACGGCCAGCGTTCTTCTGCTCGAACGCAAATGGGATGATGCCGTCCGGCTCGATCAGCTCGCGAGTTTCGTCGATGGCGATGACATGCGGTGAACCACAGTAGGAGCAGGTGGCCGAGATGACATCCGGCGCAAGAATAAAAGCCGCACCGCAGCCACGGCACTGGAAGGAATGCATGGCGACCGGTTTGCGGTGGCCTTGCGCTGTCGCCATCGCCAGCAGGAAATCCCGTTCCACCGGCTCGTCGCCGTCAAACTGGTCGGCGAGTGTCTCGTTGCGGGTGCAGTGTTCGCAGTATAAGGAATGCCCGTCGGGGGCAAAGACCATGCGTGCGCCGCAGTTGGGACAGGTGAAGCGGTCCGCGCTCGCCGCTTGCACACCGGTATCCTGCGCCGGCAGGTGGTCGGCGTCGACGATCTCATCGGGTTTGAGCTTGCCATCCAGGATCATCAACGCGCGGCGCGCCTGGGCATTGTTGCGGTCCCAGGCCAGGACGGTCTCCAGCAGGTTGCGTTTTTCAACCGGGTCGGTGGTGATCTCGCTCAGCCACCAGCTGGCCTTGGCACGCGTCTCCTCGTCGTCCACAACGTCCAAGGCGCGTTCGAGGTAACGGCGGGCAAGGTCGAACTCCCTAGCCTTGATATGGAAGACCGCTGTCCTTACCAGTTCATCATCGTAATCGGAGGACATATTTTTTCAACTACTCCCCTGTTTGACGGCGCACGATAGCATCGGTCATGCGCGCCACGCGCACCATCATCTCAACATCATGCACACGGACGATGTCCGCGCCGCGGGCGATGCCTACCGCCACGGCAGCGGCGGTCCCTTCCAAGCGCTGGTCGGGCGGCAGGTCGAGAGTGTAACCTATGAAGGATTTGCGCGATGGCCCGAGCAGGACCGGGAACCCGAGGCTGCGGATTTCGTCGAGACGGTTAATCAGCTCGAGATTCTGCTCGACGGTCTTGCCGAAGCCGATGCCGGGGTCGAGAATGATTCGATCGTCCGGAATACCGGCGGCGCGCGCAATAGTAACGCTTTCCATCAACTCGCGTTTGACATCCTCCAGCAGGTCTGCATACTCCATGCCAACATAACGACCGCCGAGCCGCGCCTGGACGTCTGCATTGCCGGGCTTGCTGCGGTTGTGCATCAGGATCACCGGCGCCTGGTGACGAGCCGCGACCGCGGCGAGATCCGGGTCGGCGCGCAGGCCCCACACGTCGTTGACCAGGTCGGCGCCAGCGTTGAGGGCGGCTTCCGCCACCGAAGCCTTATAGGTGTCGATGGAGATGAGCGCGTCGGTCTCGCGCCGCAGCGCTTCGATGACCGGCATGACCCGCGCCAGCTCCTCATTCGCCCCAACCTGCTGCGCGCCGGGGCGAGTGGATTCTCCGCCCATATCGAGGATATCCGCGCCGGCCGCCAGGAAACGGCGCGCCTGTGCGAGCGCGCGGGGCAGGCCTTCGTGGGCGGCATCACTCCGGTCGGTCGGGGAAGAGGACGGGGTGGCGAGCAGCCCGTCGCCGGAGAAGCTGTCGGGAGTCACGTTCAGGATGCCCATCACGTAGGTGCGGGTACCCCAGTCCAACTGGTGGTTGCGGAGGGTCAGCGCGGCGGACATGGAATCAGGCAAGCTGGTCAAGCGGGCGGCTAAGCCAGGCTTCAGCTTCGTCAATGTCGGTGAAGATCTTGATCGCGGCACCGGCGGGGCGTTCGGCAGCCGCGGCCACATTCATGATGATGTCCTTGACCTCCTGGTTGGCTACCACCACCGCCGCGCGGATGTTGCGAGAGGCCGGGTCGCTGTCCACCTCGATCGCCATGCGGATGGCCTTCTCGGGGATTTGCTTCACCTGCCGGAGGTCATACAGGTTGCGGGTCAGGCGGTCAGAGTCGAAGAGGTGTTCTAGCGAAAAATCGTGCCAGTGTTTGAGAGTGGCGTCGGACGCGTCGGTAAAGGTCAACTGCATGCCGCCATCCGTGCGGCGGGCGACGGTATAGCCGATGCCGGGCGTTGGCGACCAGTTAAGGGGTTTAGGGTCGGACATGGAACACCTCCTGAATATGAATTTATTATATCGTAAAGAAAAAACTCCCGCCGAAAGCGGGAGGCGGCGAAGGAACAAGTATCCGGTAGTCAGTTCCGGTCAGCCGCGCGCAACACGTAGAGCGCATCGGCGGTGACGAAGGAGTTCATGCGACGGGTGCTTATTCCTCCCCAACTGAAGAGAGAATAATTGCTCAATTCAGGACGAGTCATGCGGGAATAATTCTCCTCAACCGGGAAACCGCCATCGGGCAGGCGTTTCGATTCGAGCCGGTCCAGCGCAGCCCTGCAGCGTAGATCGCCGATCAGCCCGGCCTCTGCCATCACTTTCAAGCCAAACAGGATGTCATAGTGCCAGTAGCAAGGATAATGCAGCTTGACAAAGTGTGCGTCCATCAGCGCGCCGCTGCTCTGGCGTTTGAACATCTCGCGCTTGAGGAACACCTCGGCAGCCCGTTCCGCTGCCATCCAAACGCGCCGCTCGCCCAATGTTTTGGCATACAGCACCAGCGCACGCAGCGGGATGAGCGATTCCATGAAGGAAGATTTGATTACCTCGGGGCGCTTGTCACAGTTCCAGCCTCCATCCGGCCACTGCCACTTGATGAGGCGTTCGACCAATTCCGTCGTACGGTCGTCCGCAAACCCCAGGCGCAGGGATGACCAGACGGCATTGCCCTCCTGCGAGGCGCAGCGGCGCATCCGGCCATTGATCATGCGGATGTATTTTGCATGCTCTTCGCTCAGCCAGGTATTGAAAGTCTGTTCCATCATCGGGCGCAGGGACTCGTCCCCGGGCGGATAGCCCAGATCGGCCAGAAGCGACAGGATCCAGTGTGCGCCGGTCCACTTGGCATAGGCAGGGCGCGGGGTGCGGCCGTCAGGCAGGTGCACGCTGAGCAGGTTACGGACTAATTCGGATTCCTTCACGATTTTCGCGGCCTTCTTTGCGGCGGGCGAGTCGGGGGCACGCCCCTCCACGTTGACCTTGAGATTCCAAGCAAGGGCAGGTTGAGCTTTCAGTGATTCAATCGATGCGTCCATGGAAATTCACTCCTTTCGTGTCCACGTCCTTAAGCATGTCACGGATAGCGCGGCCAAGCTCCGGATGAATCAGATCCGGGGCAATATCATTTAAGGGCACCAGCACGAAAGCGCGCTGGTGCAGGCGCGGGTGTGGGATGACCAGGCCGGGTTCATCGACCCGCAGGTCGTCGTAGAACAGGATGTCCATATCGATCAGTCGCGGGCCGTTGCGGAAGGTTTTCTCCCGGCCCAGTTCGGACTCAAGGCTTTTCAAAAAAGCGATCAGGTCTGATGGGCTGCTTTCGGTCTCACCGGCAAGCGCCATGTTGAGGAAGGCGGACTGGTTGGCGTAGCCCCAAGGCGGAGTCTCGTAGGCCGACGAGAGCGCGGTCACGCGGAGGATTGGCGGGAGGGCAGCGACGGCACGCCGCAGGTTCTCGATGCGGTCGCCGAGGTTGGTGCCAAGGGCAAGGTAGACGTTATGCATATTATTTTTTTACCACAAAGTGTCACAAAGGAAAATCAACTAATAGGACAATCACACAAGCAGAATCCTTCGTGTACCTTTGTGACCCTTTGTGGTTAATTAGACCCTTTCAATAATCGTCGCCGTGGCCATGCCGTGACCGATGCACATGGTCTGCAGTCCCCAGTGCAACTTGCGCCGAATCAGTTCATCCACCAGCCGGGTCATCAGCACCGCACCCGTCGCGCCGAGTGGATGCCCGCGGGCGATCGCCCCTCCCTGCGGATTGACCTTGTCCATATCCGTGCCTAACTCCTTGGCCCAGGCCAGCACGACCGAGGCAAAAGCTTCGTTGATCTCGATCACGTCGATGTCGTCGAGGCTCAGCCCCGCCTTCTTGAGCGCCTTCTGTGTCGCCGGGATGGGACCATCCAGCACCAGGGTGGGGTCCGAACCGACCACCACGCGCGTATCGATGCGGGCAAGCGGAGATAGATTAAGTTTGCCAACTGCCGTTGGCGAGGCCAGCACCAGCGCCGCAGCGCCGTCGCTGATCTGAGACGAGTTGCCGGCAGTGACGACTCCGTTTTTCCGATAGACCGGCTTAAGAGCAGACATCTTCGCGCGATCCGGCTTCAGGCGCACACCCTGGTCGTGGACGAATTTCGTCCCATCAGGCAGGTCGAGTGGCAGGACCTGCGGTTCGTCGTCGCCGTTTTTAATGGCTCTCGCCGCGCGGACGTGACTCTGGTAGGCGTAATCATCCAGCATGTCGCGGGTCAACCGCCATTTCTTCGCCATCAATTCAGCGCTCTCTCCTTGATGGACCAGCTTATGGCCGACGTCGGGGAACTCGATGGGGTAATCGGCGCCCAGCGGCTGGTGGGACATCATCTCGGTACCGCCGGCAACGACAATGTCCATGTCGCCGGAGAGTATGGCCTGTGCGGCGAAGTGCAGCGCCTGCTGGCTGGACCCGCACATGCGGTTGAGCGTCACGCCCGGTACCTTGACCGGAAAGCTAGCCTTGAGCGCAGCCAGCCGGGCCAGGTTCGCGCCCTGGTCGCCGATGGGCGTGGCTACGCCCCAGATGACATCCTCCACGCGCGAGGGATCGATGCCCGCCCGCCGCACGGACTCGCGCAGCACGGACGCCGCCAGCTCAACAGGTTGGAAGCGATACAGCGCGCCGGTCTCCTTACCGATACCCACGGCGGTGCGCACGGCGGAAATAATAAAGACATCGGAATCAGTCATGACAAAGGTCCTTCGGGTTGCTTTTGGGATTGGGGGTGTCTATAATGGTTACATACGTCACAATCATTATACGGAAAGATAAGAGAGAATGCCAGCAATAAAGCGGTTTGTATTTACCGAACAGCGCCGTATCCTGCTGGCGCAGGTCAGCACGGGCAGCCGTGGGGATACAAGGCGTTCCCCTTCTTAGACTATTTGTGCTGTCCTCCGAGAAAACGAGTGGACGAACGAAGCGACAGAAGTTGAAAAGACTCAGCGCAAGTCCACTGCGGCTCTTTAAAAACTGAATGTTGCTGGTCGGGGCGGGAAGTCCACCCTGTAAAACATTCAACGTATCCAAGAGAGAGCTCCTCTAATGGCTATGGGGCGGCATAGCCTCGGTGCAAGCCCGTAGAAGCCCCTGCCTTTAGGTCCTGCTGGCGCACCCCAGCACGGGCAGGCATGGGGAGCCGTCACGAGGAGAATAACATTATGACAAAGTGGGAATATTGTGAAGTCGATTTTGATGGCAAATGAACCAATGTTTATTTCTATGACGAGGCAGGTGATTATATAGAAAGTCCCCGATGACATCCTCGCTTAGGGATCGCTCTTGCCTATCTTGGGCATGAAGGGTGGGAACTTATTTCAACTTGGTGGCGGAGCAATGACAAAGTAACTTAAATGCTCAAACGCCCATTTGAAAGTGAGTGGACGGCTAGCATGAGCCAGGCTGCCAAGGAAAAACAAGCGTCGTCTAAAAAGACAAGCATCAATGTCCCGCCCGGCTGGGATTGAATGTTACCGTTCGCGCTCGTCCCATCGTTGCTATCCTAATGAGCGCTGTGCAAACGCAAACCGTTGGGCAAAACCAATATTAAAGTGAGACCATTGTGAAACAATCGATCGTACATATCGCGCTGTTAGTAAGAGATTATGACGAAGCCATTGCTTTTTATACTGAGAAACTTCATTTCACGCTTATTGAAGATACCTATCAGCCGGAACAGGATAAACGCTGGGTTGTAGTTTCCCCTCCCGGTTCCATTGGAACAACACTGCTTCTAGCCAGGGCATCAAAGCCGGAACAACAACCTTTTATAGGAAATCAAACAGGCGGAAGAGTATTTCTATTTCTCAACACAGATGATTTTTGGAGAGATTATAACGAAATGATCACCAAAGGCATAAAGTTTGTAAGACCACCTAAGGAAGAATCATATGGATTGGTAGCTGTTTTTGAAGATCTATATGGAAATTTGTGGGATTTACTACAGCTCAATGCGAATCATCCACTGTTTGAACGGTACAGCTAAGTACAATTTTGGGTTTCCCGCACTTGCCTTAACGCAAGCCGATGGGCGCATTGCTAAGCAAGAGGAGAAAACATGATTAATTTCGTTATGCTGTATCTAAGTGCTGCGCTCACTGCTATATGGGGCATTGCGCACCTCTTTCCAACTGGCTCGGTGGTTAGGGGGTTTGGCGTTATCAGCGCCGACAATCAGCGCATCATAACGATGGAATGGATCGTCGAAGGAGTATCCCTGATCTTCATTGGTACTCTCGTAGCTTCTGTAACATTTATTGACCCTACGGGAGGTGTATCCAAGGCTGTGTTCCTGCTCTCTGCCATCCTGTTATTTGTATTGGCCTTAGTCTCCTTGTTCACGGGATTCAAGGTCAATTTTCTCCCCTTCAGACTCTGTCCCTTCATCTTTACTGCATCCGCTTTACTTATTTTGGCTGGAGGGCTTCTTTAAAGCCGCGGGTAAGCCAATCTAGGGCAACCGTTTTGCAAAATAGTGTCATCTCTCTTTAAAGATCAAATTAAGGGGTAGAATAATTTTATTCATTACGAGTTGTTACACTTTATCCAATATTTGAACTACTCATTCCGGTCAGGGATGAGTAGTTCAAATAATAAAAAATCAAAGGACTGACCTATGACCGAATTCTCAAAAACCGGCAAGAATCGAATCAAACGTCTCCCCAAGCGCGGACATTACGACCGCGAAACCATCTATCAGATTCTCGATGAGGCCCTCATCTGTCATGTAGGTTTTGTGGAGAACAAACAGCCATACGTTATCCCGATCAACTTTGCCAGGGTGGGGGATACCATCGTTCTGCACGGAGCGAAAGCCAGTCGTCTGCTCAAACACATCGAAACGGGACATCCGGTTTGTGTGGAAGTAACGCTGGTGGATGGATTGGTGCTGGCGCGCTCGGTATTCCATCACTCGATCAACTATCGCTCGGTTGTCCTCTTTGGCAAGGGGTGGATTGTTAAAGAGGATCAGAAAAAACTGGCGGCGCTGGAAGCTATTACAGAGCACATCATCCCTGGACGCTGGAATGAAGCGCGCCTGCCTAATCGCAAGGAAATGAATGCCACCAGCGTAGTCTCAATCAAGATTGATCAAGCCTCAGCCAAAGTACGAAGCGGCCCACCCGGAGATGATGAAGCGGATTATGAATTGCCCATTTGGGCGGGAGTGCTTCCACTTCAGGAAATGTCCCTGTCCCCGGTGCGGGATGAGCTCATGATACGGGATGTCGCGGTGCCCGGGTATGTTATGAGATACTCACGCAAGCAGAAATGAGTTTCTCGGCAGCATTCTTTGCCATGTTGGAATTGAAGGACGACATCCGCATTAAATTTGCGGGAACATTTCCTGGGCATCAAAAGCCAGAGCCGGTGGTTAGAGACAAAAAGACGCCATGCTATACTTAGCAAGTTGAGTAAGATGATCCATATGCAATTCATGTTTCACACGATTTATATTCTTAATAGGGGAGATTGGTAATGGCAGGCAAATTCGAACTCAAGAAAAGCAAATCCGGTCAATTCATGTTTCACTTGAAAGCCGGAAACAACCAAATCGTTTTGACCAGCGAACAATATCGCGACAAGGCCGGCGCTCTAAATGGCATCGAGTCGGTCAAAATGAATTCCGGGAATGACGCCAATTTTGAAATCAAGACTGCGAAAAATGGTCAACCCTTTTTTGTCCTGAAGTCGCCGAACAAACAGGTCGTTGGCTCAAGCGAGATGTATTCATCCGTTTCGTCCCTAAAAGGCGGCATTGTGTCTGTAAAAACCAACGCAAAAAAGGCCAGACTTGTAGATTTGTCAGCGTAAGGGCATGCACTAATTTCCAGAAAGACTTTCTTGAAATAATCAAGGCGGCAGTCAGAATATGATTGCCGCCTTGATTATTAACCTTGACAAAATATAAAGTCGATAATATAGTTAACTTCACTTAATAAATAGGCCGACTTATATGACTTCCTCATCAGAACTCACCGAGACGATTCGCCAGTGGATGGACGTGATCACCACCCGCTCTATGCAGGAGCGGTCGCGTTTCGTTAAGGCAACCGGCCTGTCCCTGCCACAGTTTGGTATCCTGATGCATTTGTATTACTGGAAGAACTGCGGCATTTCACACCTCGGCGAACATATGGATATTTCAGCGCCGGCAGCCAGCCAGCTGGTGGAACGACTGGTACAACACGGTTTGGTGGAACGTACCGAGGACCCGAACGACCGCCGCGCCAAACAGTTGACGCTTACTCCCAAAGGCCGCGAGTTGATCGAGACGGGCATCGTTGCCCGCACCCGGTGGGTGGACGAGCTGGCTGCTTCGCTGTCACCAGAAACCTACGACGCCGTGGCATCCACACTGGCCATGCTCACCGAGATGGTCCGCCGCCTTGAGCAATCTGAAATTAAGAAATAGTGATTAACCCGATGTTATATATTTTGGAAAGGAAATAAACCGTGCAAGCTTCTCCAACCATGTCACGAAGCGTACCCCGCAAGCGCGAAAAAGGAAAATCGCGCGGGTCGCTGGGACGCGCCATCCGCTATCTTGGACACTACAAAAAGCAGGCCCTCATCCCTTATTTGTTCCTCGTCATCGCTACGCTGTCGCAGCTGGCTGTGCCACGCCTCCTGCGCAACATGATCGACGCGGTGACCACCGGCTACCTCTCCGGACAGATTTTGGAGGCGCTGAAGAAAATCCCGGCACCGTTCCTCTCCCAGGCACTGCCCAAGATCCTAGAAGCGCTTAAGTATCCCTCCACATGGACCATGGAACAGCTCGTGGCAAAGGCCACTGCGGACAAGGCCAGTGCCCCGCAGACGCTGCTCACCGCGGCGATCGCCATTGTCATCTTTGCTGCCATGCGCGGCTTGTTCGCCTTTTTGCAGACTTTCTGGGCTGAGAAGAATTCCCAGTCCATGGCATTCGACATGCGCAACGACCTGTTCGCCAAGGTGCAGCGGCTTTCGTTCTCCTATCATGACAAGAATCAGACCGGCCAGTTGATGGTGCGCGCCACCGATGACGTGGAAAAAGTGCGCATCTTTATCGGGCAGGGTCTGCTGCAGCTGGTGGGCGCAATTCTCCTCCTTTCCTGCACGCTGATCATCCTGTTCAATACCAATACCCGGCTGGCATGGGCCACAGTATGGATCCTGCCGGTTGCGCTGGTCCTGTTTATGGTTTTCGGAACCATCGCCCAGCCTCTATTCAACAAGGTCCAGATCAAGATTTCGGCTTTGAACACCATCCTGCAGGAAAACCTGGCGGGCATTAAGGTCATCAAGGCTTTCACCCGCGAGAAACAAGAGCAGGCTAAGTTCAAGGTTTCAGCCGACAATGTGATGAACCAGCAGCTCACTGTGGCGCGGTTGTTCACCTTTCTGATGCCGCTGGTTTTCCTGATCGCCAACCTGGGACAAGCCAGCGTCCTGTATGTGGGCGGCAAACAGATCATCGCCGGAACACTGACACTCGGCGAATGGCAGGAATTCTCACTCTACCTGATGTACCTGTTCTTCCCCGTGGCACAGTTCGGCTTCATCATCACCCAGATGGGACAGGCCGGCGCATCTGCCGACCGTATTTTCGAGATTCTGGACGCCAAAAGCGACATCGTTGACAAACCGGATGCCATCACGCTGCCCAACGTCAGCGGCACGGTCAAGTTCGAAAACGTGACTTTCCGTTATTTCGGCGGAGGCGACCCGGTGCTCAAGGAAGTCAGCTTCGAGGCGCTTCCGGGCCAGACCGTCGCGCTGCTCGGCGCCACCGGCTCGGGCAAGACGTCCATCATCAACCTGCTGCCCCGCTTCTACGACCCGACCGAGGGCCGCATCACCATTGACGACCATGACCTGCGCGATGTGACTCTCGACTCGCTCCGCTCGCGGATCGGCATCGTCCTACAGGAAACCACCCTGTTCGCCGGCACCATCCGCGACAATATTGCCTTCGGCAAAACGGATGCCAGTGACGAGGAGATCATCGTTGCCGCGAAAGCCGCCGCCGCGCACGATTTCATCCTGTCCTTCCCCGAGGGCTACAACACGCCCGTCGGCGAACGCGGCACCACCCTGAGCGGCGGACAGAAACAGCGCGTCGCCATCGCCCGCGCTCTGCTGCTGAACCCGCGCATCCTCATTCTGGACGACTCCACCTCCAGCGTGGACGTTGCCACGGAGGCGGTCATCCAGACCGCGCTCGACAAACTGATGAAGGGACGCACGAGCTTCGTCATTGCCCAGCGCATCAGCACGGTCATGAACGCCGACCAGATCCTGGTGCTCGACAAAGGTGAGATCGTAGCCCGCGGCAAGCACATCGATTTAATGGAAGACAGCCCGATTTACGCTGAGATTTACAACTCTCAACTCATGGCAGAACATCACGATGCAGTTCCCGCGCAGAAGGAGAATAACCAATGATGGGCGGGGGCGGCGGTGGCGGTCCGATGCGCCATATGATGTTAAACCAGGAAACCAGCAAACCCAGAGACGTCGGCAACACGCTTGGCCGTTTTGCAAACTATTTCGGCCAATACTGGTATGCCTTTGTCATTGCCCTGGTCCTGATCGTGATGTCGACCTGGGCTCAGGTGACGACCCCCATGTTGACCGGTCAGATCACTGACTGCTTTCTCGTACCCTCCGGCGCAGCGTCACTGGCTTCATTCAACCCGCTCCAGGGTGCACAGCAGGCCAAGTCCTCGCAAAGCAACTGCTGGCTTGAGACTCCTCCCTCGGAACTGAGCGGAACCCAGAAAATCATCGCCACTCTCTACGGCGCCGGCGGCTTTCCTGTTCCAACTCGGGGCATGACCCCGGATGAACGCGTTGCCGGGCTGACACGCATGGTTCTGATTGTGGTCCTGCTGTACGTCATGGGCTCCGTCCTGACTGGCCTGACATTCTTCGCCATGACCTGGGCGGGACAGCACATGATCCGCACCCTGCGGCTGGACGTATTCAATCATCTGCACCGTCTGTCGCTCAGCTATTATGCCGAGCACACAGCCGGCGACCTGATGAGCCGCATTACCAATGATACCAGCGTCATCGAGCAAGCTTTCTCATTTGCCCTGGTCCAGGTGTTCAGCGGAGTCCTGCTGCTCGGTTGGGTGGCTTATGACATGTTCATGCTGAACGTGCCTCTCGCCATCCTTTCATTGACCGTGGCACCGCTCATGATCGCCGCCACGATGTATTTCTCCGGTCAGGCGCGCAAGGCATTCCGCAAGACCCGCGAGCAGATGGGATCAGTTAACGCCGAACTTCAGGAGAGTATTTCCGCTGTACGCGAAGTGCAGGCTTTCAACCGCGCCGACGAAAACATTGAAAACTTCAAGATCACCAACGCCGCCAACCGCGACGCCAACGTGCGGGCTGTTTCCTTTACCGCCGCACTCGCCCCGACATTGGAAGCATTGTCCTATGTCGGTCTGGCGATCGTTGCCGGAGTGGGCGGGTATTTCCTGCTGATGAACCAGTCCATGATGGGTACGACCATCTCGATCGGTCTGTTGATCACCTTCATCGCCTACGTCCAGCGCTTCAACCAGCCCATCCAGCAGATCTCCACATTGTGGACGAACATTCAGAGCGCCATTGCAGGCGGCGAGCGCATCTTCAACCTGCTGGATGTCGAGCCCGTCCTCCAGGACAAGGTCGAGGCTAAACCCATGCCGCAGATCGCGGGCACGGTGGCCTTTGACCACGTCTCCCATGAATATGAGGAAGGCGTGCCGGTCCTCAAGGATGTATCCTTCGAGGCCAAGCCGGGGCAGACCTTTGCCATCGTCGGCCCGACCGGTGCGGGCAAGACCACCATCATCAACCTGCTGCCTCGCTTTTACGACGTAACTGCCGGCTCGGTGCGCATCGACAACATCGACGTGCGCGACGTCACCGCCGAGAGCCTGCGCAGTCAGATCGGCATCGTTTTGCAGGATACTTTCCTGTTCAGCACGACCGTGATGGAAAACATCCGCTTCGGCCGGCCGGGAGCGACCGACGAAGAAGTCTTCGCCGCCGCCAGGCTGGCACATGCTGATACGTTCATTGAGCGCCTGCCTGATAAATATGAAACAGTGCTGGGCGAACGCGGCTCCGGCCTCAGCCAGGGACAGCGCCAACTGCTCTCCATCGCCCGCGCCGCATTGGCTGATCCGCGCATCCTTATTTTGGATGAAGCCACTTCATCGGTGGACACGCGCACAGAGCGCCTGATCCAGAAAGCCTTTGACGAATTGCTCGAGGGCCGTACCGCCTTTGTCATCGCCCACCGCCTGAGCACTATCCGCCACGCGGACATGATCCTGGTGCTGAAGGACGGCCAGATCGTGGAACGCGGCAAGCACGACGATCTGCTCGACAAACAGGGTGTCTACCACGACCTGTACATGAGCCAGTTCAAGAAACAGGAAGAGGCGGCAGTAACCACTGCAGGTTGATAACACATTTGGGATAAACAAAACGACTGTCCGGTAGTCCTTCCTCCGGGGGAAGGCTACCGGACGATTTTATTAAAAGACTAATGAGGTCTAGTGTGCCGCGATGTAGGGCATGGAGGTCCGTTCGAGTTTCTCCACCGGGAACACGTCCACCAGTTCGTAGGAAGTGCTGCCGAGGCCAAGCTTCTCGCCGTAGCGCATGGCGATGTAAGGGTCCTTGAACGGACCATGCAGCCACTGGAACGGATGCCCCTCACGGGTGTGGACTTCCATCGAGGTGGGGATGTTCTCCTCGATCAACCTCGTTTTGCCGATCACATCCAGCGTGGCTTGTTCTATGGCGATGATATCATCCGAGCCAAAGACGCCGGCATCGGGCAGGATTGGCATGGAGGTAAAACCGAAGCAGTCGCAGACGGGGGTCATATGAGTCGCCAGGTTGAGATGCACCACCTTGCCCGGCGCAAAGGTGGACAGCACAACGTCCACTGCAATGGCACAGGCTTCCTGGAAGGCATGGAAGTTGACCACATCGATCTTCAGGCTGCCGGGCGGCGCGATCTTGAGACAGCGCCCGCACTGGTTACACTGCTCCGGGTGCAGGTGCATCATGTTCGGGTCTTCCTTGTCAATGACGATACCGTCAAAGGAACAGGAATCGACGATGCGCTGCATCACTGACTTATCAGGGCATTTCTCTGGGAACCAATAAGGATCGTAGTGCATAGAATCGTGCATCGCGCTGCGCGTCCGGCCGGCCATGCAACCAAGGGCGATATTCTTCATCGCTGCACCGAAGCCGCAGCCGGGATGGCCCTTGACGTGGGCGAAGTTGATCAGAAAACTCGAATCCTGGATCAGCCCGGCCACCTTCCAGCTCTGGATGTTCTTGTAGGGGCGCTCATGCTCATAGAAGTATTTCTCATCCGGTCCGGCGGTGGGATACACCGGGCAGCCGAGCACATCAGGAGAATAGCCGCGCTGCTCGGAGCCGGCGGTGTCCCAGCTGAGGTCCACCACGAAGGGCTTGCCGCCGCCGTCCTTGATAGCCTGCACCACGCGCCTCACAAAGACCGGATGAATGGTCGAATAGACCATGTTGTTTCCGGTGTGCATTTTGATCGCCACCGTCTCGTCCTTGACTCGATCGCGCAGGTGAAGTTCGTTGAGGATAAGGTCGAGCTTGGCAGGCAGCGTCTCCTTCGCTTCAAGATGCGCCTGGCGCGGCGAACCGTAGAATACTTTACTGGGCATGGGTTGATCCTCTCGTTTTCCTAATGATTACCCAATTATAGAACGATGTTTGGCAGAAAAACAGCGCAAGCAGGAGAATATGAGATTCGTCATGACATCCATCGCATACCCTTCAATTACATTGTTCCAGAGTCATAAGTGTGGTTAAATATGCTGGAGGAAACCGCCAAATGAGCACGACTTATGCTGATTTTATAAAAGAATATCCATCCTACAAATCCACCCTGAGCATCGACGAGCTACGCACCGCTGATTATGCCCGCCTCGACCACGCCGGACAGGTCTATCTCGACTACACCGGCGGCGGGTTGTACGCCGATTCGCAGGTCAGGCAGCATCAGCAGATGCTGCTGGGTGGCGTGTTTGGCAACCCGCATTCGTCGAACCCCACCTCACTGGCCGCCACCAAGCTGATCGAGTCGGCGCGCGAGAGCGTACTGCGCTTCTTCAACGCCGACCCAACCGAATACGACATCATCTTCACCCAGAACGCCAGCGGCGCGCTGAAGGTGGTCGGCGAGGCTTACCCCTTCGGACCCGGCGACCAGTACCTGCTGACCTTCGACAACCACAACTCGGTCAACGGCATCCGCGAGTTCGCCCACGCCCGCGGCGCGGAAGTCACCTACATTCCCGCCTCCCTGCCCGACATGCGGGTGGATGAGTCCACCCTTGAGGCGGAGTGGGACAAAGCCCGTCCCGGCGGCAACAATCTGTTCGCCTACCCGGCCCAGTCCAACTTCTCGTCCGTGCAGCATCCGCTCGAGTGGATCGAGCGCGCCCACGCCAAAGGCTGGGACGTGCTGCTGGATGCAGCGGCGTTCGCCCCGAGCAACAGGCTCGACCTGTCCCGCTTCAAACCGGATTTCGTCCCGCTCTCGTTTTACAAGATCTTCGGTTACCCGACCGGCATCGGCGCACTGATCGCCCACCGGGATAATTTATATAAGCTGCACCGCCCCTGGTTCGCCGGCGGGACCATCACCGTGGCATCCGTTCAGGGCGACAAGTATTACATGGCGGAGGGGCACGCCGCCTTCGAGGACGGCACGGTGGATTACCTCAACATTCCCGCTGTGGAGATCGGCCTGCGCCACATCGAACGCATTGGCATCGACACCATCCACGAGCGTGTGCGCTGTCTCACCGGCTGGCTGCTGGAAAATCTGACCGCCATGCATCATTCCAGCGGAGTCCCGCTAGCGCGTGTGTACGGACCGACGTCCAGCGAAAAACGCGGCGGGGCAGTGGCAGTTAACTTCTTCGACAAAAATGGGAACGCGATCGATCACCGCTCGATCGAAGAGGCGACTAACAAGGTGAACATCTCGCTGCGGACAGGCTGTTTCTGCAACCCCGGCGCCGGGGAAATTGCGCTCGGCATCTCGCGTATGGAGCTGGCGGCCTGTTTCGCGCAACCCACGCACGAACAGAGGCTGTCACTGGACGACTTTCGCCTGTGCATCGATGGGAAGTCCTCCGGCGCGGTGCGGATCTCGGTCGGCATGGTCACGAATTTCGAGGATGTACAGGCATTCTTGAAATTCTGCGAAGGCCTGTTGAAATAGCACAAGGAGAAGATATGATTCGTCAACTCGCACATCTCAACTTTGTCACGGACGACCTGGAAAAGATCATTGACTTTTACGTGAACAAACTCGGCATGAAGGTCAAGTTCACCTTGAACGATAAGAAAGGCCGGCCGTTCGGATATTACTTCGAATGCGGGAACGCGACCTTCCTTGAATTCTTTGACCAGACTCTGGCGGTCGAAGAATGGGGCGGGCAGGTCGCTGCGCTGACTGCGGGTACGCGTTACCGGCATTTTTGTCTTGAAGTGGTCGGCCTGGATGATTACTGCCAAAAGCTGAAGAACAAAGGCGTCGAGGTCAGCGATGTTTCGATGGGCATGGACAACTCACACCAGGCCTGGATTACCGACCCGGATGGCAATGCCATCGAGCTGATGGAATACGGGCCGTCGAGTTTACAATTGACGGGAATGCGATAAACCTGCTGGGCGTGGGGATTGGTGGAGTAAAAACTCGGCGAGAGAATAGCACCGCGTTTATAAACAAGGTATTCACAGAAATAACTATTCATTCAAGGATAGGTTGCTCTACAGGCGACATGTTTATAAGCAGGATTGCTCACGGGGTAGTGAGTAATAAACACCGCACGGCCAGCAATTACAACAAGCAACGTGTGACTTCCAACCCATGGACCTTCGTTTTGGTAATGGTAAGTTTGTCCTGGAAATAAGCGACCTTGGTCAGTGATTGCATAGTAAGGACCTAGAGAATGAATTGGAGGATTTTCGGCTGGACCTCGAATTTCTGGGATTTTACATGGTGGAAGTAGTAAGATATATGCCATGATAACAACGGCGATCATAAAGACAAGGATGGGAAATCAGAGAAAGTCTTTCTTCTTCATAATCTTTGCTTGACCATTACTTGCCTCGTTGATAGAACCGTCTTCGCGGCGGGCGTCGGTCCGCACACGGCGAGGATGATTATCGAAAAAAGAATGAGTCGTTTGGCCTTATTTATGATGACCCAATTGGAAACCATACTTGGGAGAAGGTCGGGGAGGGGGTCAAGTGAGATTTATTTATTTAAACCAATTCTGCTTCTCCGCATCCCAGGGTATCATTAGCATCACGACCGTGATATTGTCTTGTCCCCCGCGCTTGTTTGCCAGGTCCACCAGCGCCTTGACCGAGGCATTCAGGTTCTTAGTCTTCCGCATCACCCCCAGAATATCGTTGCTTTTCAAATAATCGGTCAGTCCATCCGAGCACAACAACACCACATCGCCGGGGACCAGCGGCGTGCCCTGATTCGCGATCATCTGCTCGTTGGTCTCGCCGTCCTTGAGCCGCAGCCGAAAGTCCGGGTCCACGTCCTTTTCTGATCCCAGGTAGCGGCGGATGACATGCAGGTTGGGGCTGTCCTTAACCTTGGCCGGGTCGATCAGTCCCTTATCGACCGCATCCTGAATCCAGGTGTGATCAATGTTCACCTGCTGGATGGCTCCGGCGCGAATCAGGAAAGTGCGCGAATCGCCGGCGGAAGCGGTGTACAGTCGCCGTCCGATCACCCAAACACAGGCCAGAGTTGCGCCCATGCCCTGCCGGTCAGGGCTGGAGTGGGACTCCGCCACGATTCGCTGGTTGGTCTCGATAAACGCAGATCGGATGACCTCGTTGGGTCGCAGCCCATCGGAATTTGCCACCCGCGCACTGATGCGGTTGACCGCCATCTCGGAGGCCACTTCTCCCGCCTTGTGCCCGCCGATCCCGTCACACAGGATGGCGAAGACCGCCGGTGTAGAATCCGTTTCAGAAAGGTGGTAGGCCGAGACAGCGAAGTTGTCCTCGTTGTTTTGCCGCACCATGCCCTTATGGGATTGGGCAACCACATGCAGATGAGCCTGTTTGACGATGATCATCAATCACCCTTGTCCGAGGGAATGACGCGCGGACGCGGAACGGAAGGCGCCCGGCGCAGCACGAAGCGAAAACTCAACGTTCCTATATTAACTATATCACCATGTGCAAGACGTCGTCCTTCGCGCCCGATAGGTTCGAAGTTGACCCACGTACCTGAGACTGAATTTTGGTCGTAGATCGTGAAGATCCCGCGTTCGTCCTGACGGATGCGGCAATGCAGGGGCGCAACGGAGGGGTCGTCCAGCACGCTGGTGGACTGGGCAGGGTCTGTGCCGAATGTCGCTTCGCGCGAGGTGAGTGCGATCGGCGCACCGGGCATCGCCTGTCCGTCCGGCGTAACCCTGGCCAGATAGGCGGGCGCGATGACCGGTCGGGCACGCAGCCAGGACAGCGCTGAGGGTCTGGTCTCCTTGGGCCGTTCTGTCTGGACGACCACCGGCTGTGTGACCGGGTCGTTCTCAGCCTTGCGTGCCTTGCGCCGCGTGGAGGAAGGCAAGCGCAGTCTTCCACCGATGACCACCGCCAGCAGCAGGATGATGCCCGCCAGAACGACACCGCCAGTAATGACCGCGGGCCGGTTACGATCGAGGAAGGAAGGGAAGCCGCTGGGCGGCTGGGCAACAACCACCTCCACCGGGATCGGCAGGCTGAGCCGCTTCAAGCCGAGCGAATCCTCGATCTCCACCGCGACCTGATGCATACCGCCGGTCTGGTAGGAGGTCAGATCCCAGGTGAATTTGTCAAACGGTTCTGCGGTATTCTCAGCAACAGGTTGTCCGTCCACATAGAGCGTGGTGCGCGCCAGATCCCGGGGATGCTTATCCGGGAATTCCACAAGCGCCTCCAGCGCCTGGGAAGCCGGGGCGAGGGTCTTCAAGTTGTACTGGTCATTCGGGTCTGTCTGGCGGACGATCTGCAGCGGAAGCGAGAGCAGCACGGCACTGGGCGGCTCGACGGTCATCTCGAAGGTCTGCTCAGGGGATACTGCCTGCTGACCGGCAACAGTCACCTGCATAGCCAGCGTGTGCATTCCGCTTTGGGAAATACCAGATGTATAGCTGGCTGCATACACGTGACGCAGGTTGCCGAGATAGGATTCTAGGTCGGGAAGGGTTTCGATGCCGGAATACATGAAGACCTGCCCGCCTGTCTCCGCGGCGAGACGCTGGAGGGCCTGCGACCCGGGGCCGTCGAAAAACGCTCCCGAATCCACGATCCATACGAAGATGCGGGCATCCGCCGCGTTGGCGCGCTGGATGACGCTGTCCACGCCGTCGAAAGTATCCGGGGTCAGGTGCGGGCTGATGAACAGGATCGCTTTTTTGTTACCCAGTTGGGATGGGTTGATTTCGAGAGCGTCCAGCGCCAGATTAAGCGCCTGCAACGTGGGGACGCCCCGGCGCGTATCGGGAGTGTATCCGGAGAAATTGCGCAACCATTCATCGACCCGGCGGTGGACCAGGAGCGAGCCTCCCGAAGCGACCAGGCTCAAGTCATCGGCACTGTCTGAAGGGAGAGACCCAGCCCAGACTTTGATGGCATCCTTGACCTTGTCGTAGCGGGAATTGCCTTTCGGGTCGCGCACACCCAACGCAGGGGTGGGGTTGACCGCCACCACCAGCTGCACGCCGGGAGTTATTTCTTTGAGCGAATCCAGCGCAACCGGTTTCCCATCCTCAAGCGCGCTGACGTCCTGTGGAGTAAGACCTGTCACGAACTGGCCGTCCGCGCCGCGGACTTCGAGCAGAGTCGAGATGACAGGAAAAGCCGAAACATCCGGCGGGGAGATCGCAGCGGTCAGCCCACCCTCGGCGCGGACATTCTGGTGCGGTGTGGAAATAACCACCGCACCCAGTAAAAGCAGCAGGCAAAAAAAGGATAGGAATCGGTTACGCATTCACAGGTTCGAGCGACGGGAGGGACGCATCCGGTTTGACAGGAACCACCTCGGCAGCCGGTCCGCTCCCGGTCACGCTCAGGAAGGTCAACGTCCAGGCAGATTGTACGTAGGCTTTGATGATCCCGCTTGCCAGGATCAGGACAGGCAGATAAATCAGGAAGCAAATTCCGCCGATCGCGAGGGGTGCCATATTGTTGCCGCTGGTGATCCCCAATGTGAAGAGCAACGGGAGCATGACGAGGAACATTGGGATAGCGATGATCAACCCGGCGATCGCTCCACCGAAGATGAGAATGATTGCCATGATAAGCATCGGCTCCCAGTGGGCTTTGACCACTTCCCAGCCGCGTGTGAGGCCTTCGACGGCTCCGCGGTCCTCCGCTACGATGGCGATGTAAGCCTGTTCAAGAATGACCCAGACCGCCCATAAGACGGGAATCATCAGGCAGCACAACGGGATCAAGCAGAAAAGTGCCAGGCCGAAGGTGACCACCGCCGTCCCCACTGCCAGGAGAATTCCCGCCGTGATCAATACAAAGAAAATTAAGAAGAGCAGCAGCGACAACCCGAACACGCGCCAGAAATAGGGAGTGCTCGCTTTGAAAAGTTCAACAAACCCCATACGTTCCGCGCCTGTCTCAGCCCTGAGCGTACCTTTGATCAAGGCGATCCTGCCAATTGTGGAGAGGAAAATGGCCACCATGACGAGCACACACGTCAGGCAGATGAGCAACCCGATAATCCACCAGAAATCGTTGAAGAACTGCCCGCTGTTGGCAAAAAACTGTTGGACTTGCGGCGGCAGGTCACCGCGGGAGAATTGATAGCTAATATTATTACCACCCCCGCCGCTGCCTCCCGTCCCGCAGGAGGCGAGGATGCCGAAGATCCATAGCACCTTGAATTTCCAGATGATCTTCCACGCCCGCGTAAGCACTTCACCGTAATTCATGATGCCACTCCTTTCATGGACCGCCCGCGCGGCCTCTCACCTGGGTCTACGTCATTCCCACTCGATGGTTGCCGGCGGCTTGCTGGTAATATCATACACTACTCTGTTTATCCCGTGCACTTCGTTTACTATGCGGGTGGAAATCCTGGCCAGCACACCGTAGGGGATGCGCGCCCAGTCAGCAGTCATGAAATCGTCAGTGACGACCGCGCGGATGGCGCAGGCCTCCTGGTAGGTGCGCTGGTCGCCCATCACACCCACCGAGCGCACGGGCAGCAAAACGGCAAATGCCTGGCTGGTCCCTGCGCGTTTTCCCAGCAATCCTGCCTTGAATAACTCCTCCGTCAGGATGGCATCCGCCTCGCGCAGGCGGTCGGCCCTTTCGGGGGTGACCTCGCCTAAGATGCGCACGGTCAGCCCGGGACCCGGGAAAGGCTGCCGCCAAACCATTTCAGATGGCAGCCCGAGCACTTCGCCCACTTCGCGCACCTCGTCCTTGAAAAGATAGCGTAACGGCTCAACCAATTCGAAGGTCATGTCCTTTGGCAGTCCGCCGACGTTGTGATGCGTCTTGATCTTGTCGGCCTTGTTACGGTCCGGCGCGGACGACTCGACCACATCCGGGTAAATGGTCCCTTGCACAAGGAAGCGCGGTTTGCCTAATTCCAGCGCCTCGCGCTCGAAAATGCGGATGAACTTTTCACCGACGACCCGGCGCTTTTGCTCAGGTTCCGTGATTCCCTTCAGCGCCTCGAAGTATTCGTCCTCCGCATCCACCGCGACCAACTCCGAGCCGAGCGTGCCGCGGAAGGCTGCCACGACCTGCTCCGACTCGTTCTTGCGCAGCAAGCCGGTGTCGACGAAGACCGACACCAGCTGGTCGCCTATGGCCTTGTGTACCAGTGCCGCCGCCACAGACGAATCCACGCCGCCGCTGACCGCTGCCAGCACACGCTCATTCCCTACCTGCGCGCGGATGTGGGCTACACTCTCTTCGATGATCGAGGCAGGCGTCCAATCAGGCGCGATGCCGCAAATGTCCACCGCGAAATGGCGCAGCAGCTCCGCTCCGCCCGGCGTGTGGTTCACCTCGGGGTGGAACTGCACCGCGAAGTACTTGCGCGAAAAATCGCCCATGGCTGCGATGGGGCTGTTACCGGATTTTGCTAAAGCCACAAAACCGGGCGGCATCGTCGTGATGCGGTCACCATGCGACATCCACACCTTGGAGATGCTGTCGAACAGGGTGCCGGGAAGAAGGGGTTGGATCTCGGCATCGCCGTATTCGCGCTGCGCCGAAGAGTCGACCTTCCCGCCGAGGGCATGGGTCAGCGCCTGCATGCCATAGCAAATGCCCAGGATGGGGAGTTTGGACTCGATGATAAAAGGCTGAACGAAAGGCGCGCCCAGCTCATAGACCGATTTCGGCCCGCCGGAGAGGATGAACGCCCGCGGCGCAATAGACATGATCCGTTCCTGCGGCGCGTCCCATGGGAACAGCTCGCAGTAGACGTGCGCCTCTCGCACGCGTCGGGCGATGAGCTGGGCGTATTGTGAACCAAAATCGAGGATGGCAACGGATGAGTGCATGAATAAATTTTTCCCGTAGAGGCGACTCATGAGTCGCCTCTACGCAAAAATTAAATGAAAATGCAATTGTGGAAAGTCCTGAAATTTCCCGCCGTTGACGATCAGCCGGTAGCCGCCCGGGCCAAGGTCAAATTGTTTGACCAATGCTTGCACAGTGGCATTGAGGTCAACCAGAAAAACAGATTCCGCTGGATCGAGCACCTCAAGCGAGTCGACCTGTCTCTTTGGCACGATCAACACATGGAACGGGTAGGCCGGCTGCGGGTTGTGGAAGGCAACCAAAGTCCCGGTCTCGGCCAGACGGTCAAGAGGAAGAAATTGACTCATGTGGGCAAATATCCAACCGGTCAGCCAACGTCCCAGGCGTGTACGAGCCAGCCGGAGAATCAGCATGATCAACATTCGCCGAGAACAATGTTATCGCCATCCATCGAGAGGATGCACACCAGCGACTCGACCGGAACGCCCAATTCCTTCAGGGCAGCGCGGCCGCCTTCGAAACTCTTCTCGATCAGCGCGCCGATGCCGACGATGGTTGCGCCAGCGGTCTGGGCCAGGCGTACCAGCCCGTGGATGGTCGAGCCGGTGGCGAGGAAGTCGTCAATGATCAGGACCTTTTCACCTTTCCCAAGATATTCCGGCGAGACGATCAGCTCGACCATGCGTCCCTTGGTGTGGGATGGCGCGAGGGTCAGGAAGACCTGGTCAGGCATGGTGATGGGCTTGGTCTTGCGGGCGTATACCACCGGTACACTGAGATGCAGGGCGGTCATCAGCGCCGGCGCGATGCCGGAGATCTCGGCCGTCAGGATTTTTGTCGCGCCGACCTTGGCGAAGCGCGCGGCGAACTCGCGCCCGCAGGCGTCCATCAAAGCCGGGTCCACCTGGTGGTTAATGAAGCTATCCACCTTGAGAATTCCGCCTCCCAGATTCTTGCCGTCACGTAAGATGCGTTGCTTGAGTTGATCCACAGATCCTCCCGGGGTAATTGGTCTAGTCAAATGATGTTGATTTTACAACGGGATTGGGGAACTCACTAGAGGCTGATACTTCATTATAGAAATATAAGAATGGCTCTCCCCTGAAAAGCTTAAAAATAAGAGTGTGTTAGAATAAATTTCCATGCTTTCACAATCATTGCTGCTGGCTTCCAGTTCGCCGCGGCGCAAACAACTGCTCGCGCTCGGTGGCTGGGAATTCACCACCGCCCCCGCCGACATTGACGAATCTTCCCTGCCAGGCGAAACTCCGCGTGATTATGCGATGCGACTGGCGGAGGCCAAAGCCCGCGTTTCGGCACGGCAGGCCAGGCTGGAGCAGGTGGTCATCGGGTCGGACACTGCTGTCATCATCGATGGCGATATCCTCGGCAAGCCGGCCGACTCCGCCGAGGCGGCCTCCATGCTGCATCGTCTGCGCGGACGCACCCACCAGGTCTACACCGGCATCGCAGTGTTTCGTCCCGCCGATGGGAAGTTCGCTGCGGACCTGTGTATCACTGATGTGCCGATGCGCGCCTACAACGACGAGGAAATCCGCGCCTATGTCACCACCGGCGACCCGCTCGACAAGGCTGGCGCCTACGCCATCCAGCATCCTGTTTTCCAACCGGTGGCCAGTATGAGTGGCTGTTTCTCCAGCGTGATGGGATTGCCTCACTGTCACCTGGCCCGGCTGCTGAAGGAATTCGGCATGACACCCACAGCGGATCTGCCCGGAAACTGCCAGACCTTTCTCAAATATCAATGTCCTGTCTTCCCAACCATCTTGGGAATAGGTTGAAACAACAAGGTGAAACAATGAAACGAATTCTTTGGATCAATCTCCTGCTGCTGGCTGCGTTAATCGCAGGCTGCGGGCGCGCCAATGGCACCAACACGCCCGGTTCATCCCTGCCCACGCCCGAGATCACCGTGGTCAATGTGCCGGACCCGGCCTCCGCGTTGAAAGCCTACCTCGAAGCCATGAAGGCCGAGGATTACACAACCATGTATAACATGCTGAGCGCCGACAGCCAGAAGTCCATCTCGGCGGAAGATTTTGCCAAGCGTCACAAGGACGCCTATAACGAGATGAGCATGCAGGAGATGAACTTCGACGTCCGCTCCACCTTGACCAACCCCGGTTCCGCGGAAGTTGCTTATGGGCTGGACTACGTCACCGCTCTGGTCGGCGAATTGAAACGTGACATGGTCGCGAGCTTCGTCCTCGAGAACAGCCAGTGGAAACTCAATTGGGATGACGGGTTGATCCTGCCCGAGCTCAAGGGCGGCAACCAGCTGCGCATGAGCTACAAGATTCCCGCCCGCGGTGACATCTACGACAGCAGCGGACACGCCATCGCCACCCAGGCCGATGCGTTCGCGCTCGGCATCGACCCCGGTCCCAGCCTGGCCAACCCGGATATCTACGGTGAACTGCTCGGCGTTGCCTCTCGTCTGTCCGGCAAGTCACAGGATGAAATCGACAAGTCATTGACTGGACAACAGCCCGGCTGGTGGGTACCCCTCGGCGAGGTGACGAAGGACCAACTGCCCTACTCCACGGAATACCTGAATTCTCTCGGCATCCTGGTGCGTGAGTATAATTCCCGGTTCTATCAAAACGGCGGTTCGGCATCGAACATCACCGGTTACCTCGCCCCGCTCTCCACTGAAAACGTGGACCAATACCGCCGCAACGGTTACAGCTTTGGTGCCCGCGTTGGCGCGGCGGGAGTCGAGCAGAATTACGAATCGCAACTTGGGGGGCAGCGCGGCGGCACGCTGGAAGTGATCGCGCCTGATGGCTCGCTGGTCAAATCACTGGCCCAGAGCGACTCACGCCCGGCGCAGTCCGTCAACCTGACCATCGACAAGGACCTCCAAAAAGAAGTGGAGAAGGCACTTAACGGCTTCACCGGTGCAGCGGTGGTGATCGAACGTGACACCGGCCGCGTGCTGGCCATGGCCTCTTCACCGGGTTACGACACCAACCTGTTCGACCCGGATAACTACAACAACATCCAGTTGGCCACGGTACTCGGCAACCCGAACAACGTTTTAATCAACCGCGCCGCACAGGGCGAATACCCGCTCGGTTCGGTGTTCAAGATCATCACCATGGCGGCAGGTCTGGAGAGTGGTGTTTTCACCCCTGCCAGCGAACTCGACTGCCAATATGCGTGGACTGAGCTGACCGACATCCCTCGCCACGACTGGACCTGGCAACATTGTGAAGATGAAAAGCTGACCGACCCCAACGGCAAATGCCATACCAAACCCAGCGGCCTGCTGACCCTGCCGGAAGGCCTGATGCGCTCCTGTAATCCCTGGTTTTGGCATATCGGCCTGGCGCTGTACGACGCAGGTATGACCACCGATATCGCCAACATGGCGCGCGCTTTCGGGCTCGGCAGCAAGACCGGCATCGAGATTCCCGAAAGTAGCGGGACCATTCAGGATCCGAACGAACAGGTTGCGGCGGTCAACCAGGCCATTGGTCAGGGCGATGTGCTGGTCACTCCGCTGCAGGTGGCGCGCTTCATGGCGGCGATGGGCAACGGGGGCACGCTTTACCGCCCGCAGATCATCGATCGCATCACCGACGTCAACGGGCAGGATACACAAATCTTCAAACCCGAGGCGCAAGGCACGCTGCCGATCAGCACCGGGAATCTCAAGGTCATCCAGGACGCCATGCGGTCGGTCGTCAATAACTCGCGCGGCACGGCCTACTACCGGTTGAACAGTATGCGCGTGCCGGTGTACGGCAAGACCGGTACCGCGGAGACCAGCGCCGGCGTGCCGCACGCCTGGTTCGCCGGATACACCGATGCGAACATCCCGGGCAAGCCGGACATCGCCGTGGCAGTGGTGCTCGAATATCAGGGTGAGGGCTCACAGTGGGCCGCGCCGGTCTTCAAGCGCATCGTAGACAGCTACACCTACGGCAAGCCGCAAAGCATCTACCCCTGGGAATCTTCGTACGGGGTCTGGCGCACACCCACGCCCGAAGGGACTCCAACGCCTTAAAAGATATTCGACCCGCAGATAAACTTCTGCGGGTCTCTTTTTGTGGTAAATTATCTTCAATGCCCAACGACACTCTCTCCGGCCTGATCATCCGCGCCCAATCCGGTTTCTTCACTGTGCAAACCGGCGACCACCTTGTCACCTGCCAGTTGCGCGGGCGGCTCAAGAAAGGCAGGCGGGAGGGCGACTTGGCTGCCGTCGGCGACCGGGTAAGTATCACCGCCCAGCCGGATGGAACGGGGATGATCGAATCAGTTGAGGCGCGCAGCCGGGCGCTCGTGAGGCTGGACCCGCGTCCACAGGGCATCTACCAGCAGATCATCCTCGCCAACCCCGATCAAGTCTTGTTCGTCTTCGCCTGCGCCCACCCCGAGCCGCGCCTGCGCATGCTCGATCGCTACCTGGTCATCGCTGAGAAGCAGGGCATTCCTGCGCTGATAGTCGCCAATAAAATTGACCTGGTCGGCGCGGACCGCGCCCGGGAGATGTTCGGCCATTATCCAGCGATTGGCTACCCGGTCATCTACACCTCCGTCAATGAGGGCAGCGGCCTCGACGAGTTGCGCAATCACCTGGCGGGGAGCATCTCCGGTTTGGCGGGACCCAGCGGGGTGGGTAAGTCGAGCCTGCTCAACGCCATCCAGCCGGGGCTGGGGCAGGTGGTGCGCGAGGTCAGCACGGCTATCAATAAAGGAAAGCACACCACCGTGGTGCGGGAGTTGATCCCGCTGGAGGAGGGCGGCTATGTGGCCGACACGCCCGGCATGCGTTCGCTGGCACTGTGGGACACTGAGCCGGAGGAGTTGGACGGCTACTTCCCGGAGCTGAGGCTGTTGGTGGAACATTGCCAGTTCAACGACTGCGCTCATACGCATGAACCGGGCTGCGCCGTGCGCGCGGCCGTCGAGGCGGGGACGGTGCACGCCGCTCGCTACGATTCTTACCTGCGCCTGCGCGGCGGGGAGGCATGACCAATGGGCATTGAATCAAATTGGGGATTGCTGGGACACGAATGGGCGGTGAGCCTGCTCAAGCAGCACATCGCACATGACGCGGTGCGCCACGCCTACCTGTTCGCCGGTCCGCCCGGTGTGGGACGGCGCACGCTGGCCATCCGCTTTGCGCGCGCCGTGAGCTGCACCAATCCGCCTGCGCCGGGGGAATCCTGCGGGACCTGCCGCGCCTGTCAGCAGATCGAAACCATGCAGTACCCGGATCTGTCGGTCGTACAGGCCGAGTCCGAAGGCGCGGTGCTGAAGATCGACCAGGTGCGCGAGGTCAATCACAGCCTGTCACTGAAACCATACCAGTCGAAGCACCGCGTAGCGCTCTTCCTGCGCTTTCAGGAGGCGAATGTAAATGCGCAGAACGCCTTACTCAAGACGCTGGAGGAAGCCCCCGCCTACGCCATCCTGATCCTGACCGCCGACAACGCCGAACAGCTGCTGCCGACTATCATCTCGCGCTGCGAGATCATGCGCCTGCGCGCACTGCCCGTCGAAACAGTGGATGAATATCTCCAACAAAATGGCGCGTCGCCCGAGGAAGCACGTCTGCTGGCGCACCTGTCGAACGGACGCCCCGGCTACGCCCTACGTCTGCTCGCCGACCCTGATGGGCTGAAAGCGCGCACCGAGCGGCTCGACGACCTCCGAGAACTGATGCCTGCCACGCGAGTGAAGAAATTTTCCTATGCCGACAAGCTGGCAAAAGATAAGGATAACTTCCGCCGCGTGTTGACGCTCTGGTCGTCATACTTCAGGGATGTGATGCTGACTGCCGCGCAGGCGGATTCGCCGTTAGCTAATATCGACCGCGCGGAGGAGATCGCCGCGCTTGCGAAGAGTCTGTCCCTGCCGCAGGCGCGCCGGACGGTGAGCAGCCTCGAACGGGCGGTGGAACTGCTCGACAAAAACATCAACGCCCGCTTGCTGGCCGAGGTCACCCTGCTGGATTTGCCGTGCGGTCCGTAAACTGCAGATTGCAGGTCACGCGAACTATTGGGCAACGAATGTGCAACCTTCCTGCTCACGTCTTTTAGCGATAGAAAGGCTATGAAACCACCTGAAACTTTTGAAACACCTCAGTTTCTTCTGCGACGGCCTGTTTTTGATGACATTGATACCATCTTCCAAAAATATGCTCAAGATCAGGAAGTTACAAAATATCTGATTTGGCGTCCCCACGAAAACATCAATGTTACAAGGGAATATGTTCGTCGTTGTATTCAATGTTGGAAGGACGAAACTGCTTTCCCTTGGGTTATTGTTCGTAAAAATGATTATGAACTGGTTGGCATGATTGAATTACGCCTCGATAAATTCATTGCAGATTTGGGATATGTGATCGCGCGTGAGTATTGGGGAAAAGGTTATGCTACTGAAATAACGAAATCTATTGTTGAATGGACGATGGCCCAGGAGAATATTTATAGATGTTGGGCTACCTGTGATATTGAAAACCTCGCCTCTGCGCGAGTATTAGAAAAAGCAGGCATGCAAAGAGAAGGTGTTTTGCGCCGTTTTACGGTTCATCCTAATATCAGTGATGAACCACGAGATAGCTATTGTTATTCCGCGGTAAAGTAAATTTGATTGAGATAAAGCCATGACCAAGAATTTTTCCGGAATTAATATTATGCTGGCTTTGTTGTGTATCATAATGGCGGGTTGCAACGGAAATTCCCCTACTACTACGCAACTCTCCGCCACGGAGACACTATCTGCGCCAGCGGCTACGATTGAATACGCGCCAATCTCTACACTCAAACCGGCCGCGACGCCAGTCGTCGATTACCTGTGGGTGGATGAATCCCCCGCGCCGGATACCTTCTCCGTGATTAAGATAGAACCGGGACCGGCGAAAGTCAAAGACATCCTGAAAGCCGAGGTGCAGAAAGCCGCCGCGTTGGGCCGGCAGCCGTACGTCGAGTTTTACGCGGACTGGTGTCCGCCCTGCAACGCAATCAAGGACAGCCTCGGCGACCCGCGCATGGTCGACGCCTTCGCCGGAACCTACATCATCAAGCTGGATACCGACGATTGGGGCGAGAAACTCTCTGGGACGGGACTCTACATACCTGCCATACCGGCGTTCTACGAGCTCGATGCCAGCGGCAAACCTACAGGTAGGATGATCACCGGCGCCGCCTGGGGCGAGGATGTACCAGCCAACATCGCTCCACCCATGAAGACTTTCTTTCAGGGGAATTAATTTCTGCTATTCCTTTGCAGCGGCGTCGGGAGACAAGTCATTAATGATAAAAAAGAATCTCAGACCGGTCACAGAAATAGCGTTTGTCATCCTCCTGGCTTTGCCGCTGGTCTTGTATGCGTGGATCGGGTTTTATTCGCGCTACGTGGCCGATGATTTCTGGACAGCTGGATATCTCCGCGTTCTGGGGTTCTGGGAGGCTCAACGCTATTGGTATCTCTCATGGTCGGGGCGATATTCATTCACTTTCCTGGTCAGCCTGGTTGAACTTCTGGGGGTGGGTGCGACCCGCTGGCTGCCGGTGTCCTCATTGGTGCTATGGGCAGGCGCACTTTACTGGCTTTGGGACGGTATCTTCAGGCTGGCTGGCCTGCCCTATAGCCGCTGGATACGACTGAGTGCCTCGTTGCTGGTGATTTACACCACCCTGCGCACCCTGGTGGGCTGGCAGCAGGCTTTTCTATGGCAGACTGGCCTCATGACTTATACGGTTCCGTTAATTGGGTTCACGTTTTGGTCGGCCTGGTTCCTGGCTTGTCTCAGCCAGCCGGAGGTTGATACCCCTAAGTGGCATACTCTTCTGTGGACAACCCTGCTGTTTTGGTTTCTGGGAGGGTTCTCAGAAACCTCGCTGGCATTTCAGACTGCCCTCCTTGGGTTGGCGCTGTTGTTCTTTGCGTTTCTATCTAGGGAAACTCCTCACCGGCGCAGCAGTTTGTTGCTTCTGGCTGCTGGCTTGGCCGGCTCCCTGACAGCCTTGCTGTGCGTGCTCATCGCTCCGGGCAATTCCGTCCGGCTGGGGCAGAACGTGGGGATCCACCTGCCTCAAATGACTGAGTTGATCAGCCAAACTTTTCATTCTACGCAGCACTATTTTAAGAATATATTCACTCTCTCCATCCGGACGGTGCTGTGTATTCTGGGAATGCCGGCACTGTTCGCGATCGGTTTTCATCCCCGCTTAAAGCGAAAGCCGACCCGGCGGGATCTAATCCTCCCGACATGGTTTTTGTTGCTCTTCCTGCTGGTGATCCTTGCTGTGTATTGGGTCTGCTTCCTGCCAGCCTTTGTTGCAATGCGTGCCGGACCTCCCCAGCGCTCAATTGTGGTCATGTTCTTCTGGTTGAGCCTGACCCTTGCCATTGAAAGCTACGTGTTCGGGGTGACCATCACGAGGCTCGCTCAATGGATATCTCCGCTTTTTCAACGTACGGATCTATTAAGATTAATCAGAATTGGTGCAGTTCTGGCAATGATCGCCCTCCTGGTGATTGGTCCCCTTCAGTCTGCCCAAAAGCTGTGGCAAATCTGGCCCGTATACCGGCAATTTGCCACTGAATGGGATAACCGCGACCGGCTGGCACGTCAAGCTGCTGCCAACGGCATTCGAGATATTGTTCTACCCCAATTGAACGACCTGTATGATTTGGGGCCGGAGGCTGGGGAGCAATTTGCACGTTATTATGGGCTGCTTGGAACCATCTCTTTTGAATCGCACGGGCCGTGAAGGCGTTTTTTCAAGGACAATAAAATGCGCCTATGGAGCCTGCACCCTTCCTACTTGGACGCCAAAGGCCTGGTGGCACTCTGGCGCGAAGGACTACTCGCGCGAAAGGTCCTGTTGGGACAAACCCGCGGCTACCGTCAGCACCCCCAGTTGATTCGCTTCAAGGCACACACGGATCCCATCCGGGCCATCGATGGCTACCTGTGGGCTGTCCATGAAGAATCGGTTCGGCGCGGTTATCATTTTAATTCCGTTAAACTGGGTGTAAAACCGCGTGGAATAAAACTGTCCGTGACGGACGGCCAGCTCCGGTACGAGTTCGAACATCTGATGCGCAAGTTGAAACAGCGCGACAAAGACCGCTACCGGCAAATCGCCTCCGTTAAAACACCGCAGGCGCATCCGCTGTTCAGGGTCCTGGCGGGAGAAGTCGAGGAATGGGAAAGGGTGGGGGGCCA